>Ga0116227_10014484_pt1 | contig 12003 bp, 11 predicted proteins | sample S1TSphgellanicum_FD_89693 | JGI IMG/M metagenome (GOLD analysis project Ga0116227, IMG submission 89693) | Host-associated microbial communities from peat moss isolated from Minnesota, USA - S1T2_Fb - Sphagnum magellanicum MG | ecosystem: Host-associated > Plants > Peat moss > Unclassified... | reverse complement strand
TTCATCATCAGCGAATAGGTCCACTCCGTCTCCTTGATGGAGTGGTCATTCGCGCCCGGCAGCGCCTGCTCACCCTGCACACGGATGTTGTAAGCGGCTTCGAGGAACGGCGAGAACGGGTCGTAAGGCAGGGAGGAGCCGCCGGCCGCACCCGTCGGGTGCCCCATGCCCATGTGCGACTCCGAGTAGCCGCCGGCGGCCGGTCCGCCCGGATCATGGAACCAGATGTATTCCGGCACCGGATTGCCCCGGTGGCAGGTGTAACAAGTGACGCCCGTCAGCGCCACGTGCGTCTGCCAGTTGGCGTTAATGTTCTGCGTCATCTGGATCATGCGGCGGGCGACACGCTTGGTGTAGTTCGTATCGTCCGCCATGTTGGCAACGTTATGGCAATAGGCGCAGCCCTGCTTCGGCGCCACCCACCCGGTGATGGTCACCATCAGGCGGGTGAACTGGCCGACGGACAGCCCGCCCAGCACTTTCACATTCTTATAGACCGCGCCTGCCTTCGGCCCGTTCGGCCCAGGCTCGGGCAGCACGCCCGGCATCTTGTTCGCCGCCTGCAGCGTCTCCAGCGCCGCCGGCGTATAAAGCTGCTCCATCGCCGTGCCGCGGTAGCCGGTCTGCACGCTGATCACCGGCGGCCGGCTCATGCGCGACACCATGGACAGGCCGAACATCGCCCCTGCGGTGACCCCGATCAAGGCGGCCGCATAGAGGCCGCCCTTGAGGATGTAATTGCCTTCGCTCATTTCGGTGCTCCCGGCAGGGTGGCGGGGTCGATGATTGTGCCCCACACATGCGGATAGCTGGGGGCAATGCCGTGTTTGACACCCCACAGATACCAATTATCGACAACCGTGCCGGTCAGCAGAATGCCGATGCCACCCGTGAGCGGGCACAACACGGCGAACCACCAGGCCCAGCGGTGAATGGATTCCGCCGTGGCATTAAACCCCATCGTCCAGCGCCAGAACAAAGCACCACGCTCGAACGCCGTGCCACGGTCGGCAATCTGCTCCAGCTCACGCTCCGCACCGAAGCGCGAGGTCGCCAGCACCGTCGCCGCATGCATGGCGAAAAGCAGCGTCGAGCCATAGAGGAACACGATGGAGAGCATGTGGAAGGGATTGTAGAACAGGTTTCCATAACGAAGAGAAAATGCAGCCGTCCAGTCCAGATGCGGGAAGATGCCGAACGGCACGGCTTCCGCCCACGACCCCATCAGCAGCGGCCGGATGAAGCCGAGCACGAGATACAGCCAGATCGCAGCGGCAAACGCCCAGGCGGTGTGGGTGCCCAGGCCCAGCGTAATCGCGCGGCGATACACCCTCACCCACCAGAGCAAAACCGAGAGCGTGAGGAAAAACCCGGCCACCAGCCACCAGCCACCTTCGGCGAGCGGCGGGAAATGCAGCCCGTAGGCCGGCGCCGGCGGCTCCAGCGCCAGCCAAGGAAGCTGACGCACGAACTGCACCGGATCCCAGTTCACCGAGGCCCACATGTTCAGGCCGATGATCTCAAACGCGATAAACCCGAACACGACAGACAGCAGGCCGGTAAACCCGAGATACACCGGGCCGACCTGCGCATCACCCAAAAGACCGAACAGATGGTTGAAGAACGGCTCGCCCGATCGGCTCCAGGCCGGCGAGGGCAGCGGCGTGCCGGCATAAGCCGGACCACGCACCTGCACTTTGGTAAATATATTTTGGTACTGCGCCATGATGGCGTGCTCCCTCTAAGTCGATTTCAGCGGACGTCGTTCAGTGCCAGATCGGCAAATTCAGCCACCAGCCCCACCATTCGGGCCAGCCGCGGGTCCAGAACGGCCCGCTGATGACGATGCACACAGCACTCCAGAAACCTGCCGACAGCGCCAGGAACAGTCCAAGACGATGAATGCCGAGCGTGCCGATGGAATAGCCGATGGTATCGCGGAAGAAAGTATTTTCATGCTCGGCCGTCTTCATCTCCTGACCCTCGCCAGGATTGGCGGCGGAAAGCACGAGCGCACCGTGCAGCGACAGTGCAAGCGTAGTGGTAAAGAAGAACGACACCGCCAGCATATGCGCCGGATTATAGTGAAAATGCAGATACTGGTAGCCGGTGTTCGACACCCAATCGAGATGGCTCAAGATGCCATAAGGAAAACCGTAACCCCATGCGCCCATCAGCACCGGCCGGATGACCACAAGCGTGACATAGGCGAATACCGCGACACTATAGGCGAAGGGCACATGATACCCCATGCCAAGTTTGCGCGAAATTTCCACCTGGCGCAGCGCCCAGGAGGCGAAGGCGCCGATGGCGCAAATCGTAATGACCTGCCACAGGCCGCCTTCCCGCAGCGGGGCGAAGGCCAGGCCGTAGCTGATGTCCGGTGGGGCGATGCTGATGCGCCAGATATTCCATGTGGGGCCGATCGCCGCGCCATAGATGATCAGCAGCGTGCCCAGCAGGGAGAAGAAGATGGTGGTAACGCCGAAAAAGCCGACATAAAATTGCCCGAGCCAGAAGTCGAACAGATCGCCTCCGACGAGGGTCCCTCCGCGGACGCGGTATTTTGGCTCGAAGGTGAGCATGGCCATGGTGATTTTCCTCTGGTCAGGGAAGAAAGAACTTCTTTTTTGAAAAAAAGAAGCAAAAAACTTTTATCAATTCGTGCCGCGTCCGTCGTACTGTCGGGTACAAATAATCAAAAGTTTTTTGGTTCTTTTTTTCAAAAAAGAACATTCTTCAGAACCAGAAGGAGCCGGCAAAGCCAGCCCCCTCCGATCCCAAGCCGGTTTACTTCGGCGAAGACTGCGGCAGCGTCGAGAGCTGCGACACCGAGCCGTGGTGAGGTCCATCCAGCCAGTTGAACCGGTCGGTGCTCAACAGGATGAAATGGATGAGGATTGCGAGAACGAACAGAAAGATGCTCAGGGCAACAAGCACCCTGCGCGGATCGAACAGCAGCCATACGCGCCACATAGTTTTTCTCCTTAGCCGAACATGGATTTCGCGGCGTGCACGCCGTCGATGAGCGACGAGTAGCCGTTAGGCCCAGGCAGCCACGGACGCCACGACCACACCAGGAAGTGGGCCACGACGGCAATGGCGGTAAAAATCAGAAAGCTGGTGGTAAACAGGGAATGGAACTCTTTGGCTTCAGCTTCGGTAAGCCCTGAAATGGGCACCGAGCGTTTGACGTCCGACATGGTTGGACCTCCGGTGGGCAGTACCGCGCAACTCCCGCGCGGCAGGGATCGCCATGACGACCATCGTCAGGGCCAGTAACCTGCCGGGATTTTGCAAATCCCTGCGAGGCATCTCCATCACGCGGGCATCGCCGCCAGGGAACGCACGACTCTCTCAGCCGTGATACGTCCCTCGCGCGCGCCTCTCGCGTCAGCTTCAACCCGGTCGCGCAATCGCTTGGCTGTCGATATGCGAACCAGAAACGGTGCGGCCTCCACATGCTCATCGAGCATGGCAAGCGCATCATCATCCCACGGACCGGTATTCCAATCTTCTGCGCGTGTCAGAGTCGGATCCACCCGGTCCATATCCGTGCCGAGCGGCAGGATGTGGAACAAAGCGTCGAACAGGGCGTTGCAATAATCCTGAACGATGTTCGTCGCACCTGCATAGCCCATAAAAGGCGTGCCGGTGGAGCGGCGGATGATGGCACCGGGAAAAGACGCTGGGATAAACATACAACGCCCGCCAAGTTCCGCGGAGTACATGCGCTCATTGAACGACCCGTAGAGCACCATGGGCGGTTTCGTTCTCAAAGACTCACGCACTTTGGCATTGTCCGGTTTGGTTCCCGCCGTGCGTGAAAACGCAAAAGTGCAGGGAATGCCCAGCTCGTCTTCCAGGAACTGGCGAACACCCCGCGCGTACGTATCGGTAGCGACAATCGCGAACGAAGCGGTAGCAAAAAAGTCCTGCGTCACGCTACGCCATAAATCCCAGATCGGCTTGATCGTCGTATGCTTTTCGGCCTCGATAAACGGCTCCGGATCAAGCCCGGTCAGCTCCCCGAGCTTGCGGAGAAAATTGGTGGTGGCGAAAATCCCGATCGGCGCTTGCAGATACGGCCGGTCCAGCTCTTCGCACAGAATGCGGCCGAACTCGCGATACATGCAGATATTCACGTCCGCATTCGGCAATTTCGCAATGTCTTCAACATGCGCGCCGAGCGGGAAAACCAGATTGATCTCGCAGCCGATGCCTTCGACCAGCCGGCGCATCTCCGCCAGGTCCGACGGCATATTGAAAGTGCCATAGATCGGGCCAATGATATTTACGCGCGGCTTCACACCAGGCGCGCGTTCAGGCCGCGGCTTCGGCTTGCTCTTCTTGGCGCCGAACTCCGTCCACAGCCAGTAAATCGCGCGGTCGGCAGCCTGCCACTGATCCTCATCGATGGTGCGCGGAATGAAGCGCAGCAGATTGCTACCCTCGGGGGTCACACCGCCGCCGATCATCTCCGCAATGCTGCCGGTGACAACGACAGCCGGCAAATCCTGGTCGCCGGTGGCCGCCGCGCGACGCATCGCGCCCTCGGTGCCGTCCATGGAAAGATTGTCTTCGGAAAGTCCGGTGACCACGACAGGCAATTCGTGCGGCGGCAAACCGTCGGTATAATGCAGCACGGCGGTCACCGGCAGATTTTCGCAACCCACGGGCCCGTCGATCAGCACGCGCAGGCCGCGCACCGCGGAGAATGCATAGACCGCACCCCAGTAGCCGCCGGCGCGGTCATGATCGAGAACGAGCATTTAGGTCCCCACCGCTTCCAGAGCTTTGGCTTTCGCTTCGCGCTGCTTGCGCATGCGCTCACGCGATCCTTTGGGTTCGACCGGCTTGCCCTGCCACCCGTAACCCGTGGCAGAGCCTGCGCCGACCTGGTCGAAGAACGACACCATGCGCGCAAACCGCGGCGCGCCCTTGATCTGGGCCGCAACAATACCGGCCAATGCGCCGGCACCCGCAGCACCAAACAGCGGCCGTGCCGATACCATGTTGGTAAAGTAGAGCGCCGGAATCCCGTGCTCCTTACCCTTCTGCACCAGCGGCGTGGTGCCGATGGCGAGGTCCGGGCGCACATCGAGCATGGCCGCGACATCCTGATCGAGCGATGCGCGGAATTGCACAAAAGTGCCGCGCTCTTCGAGCCAGATCCGATCCGCATCGCTCCATTCCGTGCGCGGGCAGGCCGTGCCGACGTAGGGCACGTCAGCGCCCGCCTCCATCAGCGCGCGGGCAACAAGTAGCTCGCTGCCTTCGTAGCCGGAGACGGTGATGCGCGCATCAATCGGATGTGCGTCGAGTGCGGCCCGAATCGCAGGCAGAGCCTTGTTCTTTGCCGCTTCGATTTTGTCGGTCGCGATACCGGCCGCAGCACCCACTGCTTCGAGCCAAGCCGCCGTGCCATCGACACCAACCGGGCCGGACCCGACAACAGGCCGGCCGGCGGCGCGGAATTCGCGCACGGTCGCGGTATAGAACGGATGCACGGCCGCGGCCACGGTGCAATCCAGCGCGGCATAAAGATCGCGCCATTCGCGCGCCGGCAATTGCGGCGCCACCGCCATGCCCATGGGCGCCAGCAGCGCGCCAATGCCCGGCGGATCTCCCGGAAATAATTCACCGATCAGAGAAACCGTTGGCAGATCCTGCAAGCTTCGCGGACGCGCGACCGGACCCGCTTCCGCTTCCGTCCGCGCATATTTGAGCATCGCACCGGCCAGAACATCCTTGGCTTCCGCATGCGTCGGCACGCCAAAGCCGGGAACGTCGATGCCGATGATGCGCACGCCCTCTATCTGTTTCGGTAGCAGGTCCAGCGGCACACCGGATGCGGTCGGCACACACAAATTGATAACGACAACCGCGTCGTAATTCTCGGGCTTCGCGGTCTCGTAAACCGCATTGCGGATATCCTCGAAAAGCTGGCCTTTGACCAAAGTTTCCGAATTGAATGGCACGTAACCCACGGTGCGCTTGGCACCATAAAAATGCGAGGTAAACGTCAGCCCATAGACGCAGCACGCAGACCCGGACAGGATCGTTGCCACGCGCCGCATGCGCAAACCCACACGCAGCGAGCCGAACGCCGGGCACATCGACTGCGGCTGATCATGCGGACCACGCGGATAATCATGCATGAGCCGCTCAAGCGTCTCGCTCTTGCCCGCGGCACGCGCGGCATCGACCATGCGCTCACGCCCGCCATGGCAGCCGCCGCCCGAAGGTGCAATCGAGCCGTCCATAATCACGCGCCCTCGTAAATCACTTCAAGCGACGGTTTGGTGTTCACCGACGCCGCGCACATGTCCTCGACACTCGCCGGCACCAGAACCACATCGCGGCCGACCGCATCGCCCTTGAACAGGCCAAGCAAATTATCGTGCGTCAGCGGAGACGGACGCACCGGCGGGGCGGACGCCACCTGCTCAGCCAACTGCTCGAACATCGGCGCCCAGCGGCCACCCGGCGTGCCGATGATTTCGTAATTGGCGGATTTGCGGCGGATATCGTCATCGGCCGGAATGGCGGAGAGAACGGGAATCCCCACCGCATCGGCAAACGCCTGCGCTTCGCCGGTGCCGTCATCCTTGTTAATCACCATGCCGGCGACACCGACATTGCCACCCAGCTTACGGAAATAATCCACCGCCGAGCAAACGTTGTTGGCGACATAGAGCGATTGCAGATCGTTCGACGCCACCACGATGACTTTCTGGCACATGTCACGTGCAATCGGCAGCCCGAACCCGCCGCACACCACGTCGCCGAGGAAATCCAGCAGCACGTAGTCAAAACCCCATTCGTGAAAACCAAGCTTTTCGAGCAGCTCAAAACCATGAATGATGCCGCGCCCGCCGCACCCACGCCCAACTTCCGGCCCACCCAGCTCCATCGCGAAAACACCGTCGCGCTTGAAGCAGACATCGCCGATTTTCACGGCTTCACCAGCGGCTTTCTTCTTCGACGATGTTTCGATAATCGTCGGGCAGCTCCGGCCGCCGAACAGCAGTGACGTCGTGTCGCTCTTCGGATCGCAGCCGATGAGCAGAACTTTCTTGCCCTGCTGCGCCATCATGTAAGACAGGTTGGCGAGCGTAAAACTCTTGCCGATGCCGCCCTTGCCGTAAATCGCAATGATCTGCGTTTCCTTCTTGGCAGGCACAGTGGAAACCGCATCCGGCTCGATCGCCGCTTCGGCGCGCAGGGCCTCGGCCATGCTGGTCTGGGCGGGGGAGGGGCCGCGGCTTGAGACAATGGCGTTCATGAGCAGTCTCTCCAATCCAGAATCATTTTGAGGCATTCCACATCGCCGAAAGCGGTGCGGTAGGCGCGCCCTGCATCGCCGGCGGCCGCGCGGTGCGTCACCAGCCCATCGAGCGACAGCGCGCCGGATTGAGCAAAATCCCTGACGGCAACCAAATCTTCGTTGGACCATTGGGCCGCAATACGCAGGCGCGCTTCGCGCATGAAAGCCGGCGGAAACGCAAAGGACAAAGCATCGCTATAAAACCCGGCGAGCACGATTTCACCGCCAGGCGCCAGGCGCGAAATCAGCGTATCCAGAATCTTGGCGTCGCCGCTGGCGTCATAAATCGCGCGGTAATTACGCCGGTCGTCGTCGGCCGGGTTCACCACGTCATACCCCTCGGCGCCGCCGGCCCGGTCCGCATTGCGTTCCCACACCACCGGCGATCCGCCCGCCAAAACCGTCAGCCTCGCCAGCAGCCGCCCAAACGTGCCGTGGCCGACGATCAGGTCAGGCAGCGCCGACCCCGGCCCGCCCATCGCATGTTTCGCTGTCGCGGCGAGCGCCAGCAGCGCACCGCGCTCGCCCAGCGACTCGGGCACGGTGACTAGGCGCGCCCCGCCCGCGACCACGCGAGAAGCAGCACCGCCGAACAAGCCGCGCACTTCGCCGTAGCAACGCGCGCCGGGCACGAACACGGTCTCGCCAATTGTGCGGCCGGACTGCACACCGGCGGCGCTCACCCGCCCCACCGACTCGTAACCGGGCACCAGCGGATACCCCATGCCGGGGAACGGCGGCATGCGGCCGCTCCACAACAGCCGCTCGGTGCCGGTGCTGATGCCGCTGAACGCGATATCCACCACGCACTCATCGTCTGCCATCGGCGTCAGCGCCAGGCGCGAAAGGGCCAGATGCTCGGGAGCGTTCAATACGACGGCTACTGTGTCCAATCCTGCCTCCCGATCTTTCGTTGTGCTGGCCCTATGCGAGATGGGCCTATGCGACACCCGTAAGCCTAACCTGACAAAAATTTATGTCAACTAGGATTTACACGCTGATCAATCTACGGCGTCGGCGACCATCGCCCCGGTGAGCAGCGGGGTATGTGTCTTCAGGCTGCGGACGCGGCCAAAACCCGCCTCGCGCAGCATGGCGGCGAGCGTGGCAGCACTGCGCGGCCGCCCCTGGCCCATGGCGAGCAGGTAGAGCCCGAAATACGCATCGCCCATCGGCTCGGCACCAGGCGTGCCGGCCATCGGCTCGGCCAGCAGCAGCCGCCCGTGCGGCGGCAGCGCGCGCCGGGCGGCACGCAGGATGGTCATGGCCGCCCGGTCGTCATGGTCATGAATGACTCGCACCAGCGAGATCAGGTCCGCGCCCACCGGCAGCGCGTCGGTCAGAAAACTCCCGCCATACGCCTCGGCCCGTTGAGACAGGCCGGCGGCCGCGAACCTCTCGGCCGCCTTCGCCGCCACGGCCGGCAGATCAAACACTTGCACGCGCAACCCCGGCGCGCGCCCGGCCGCCTTCAGCGCAAACAGACCGCTGCCCCCGCCGACATCCAGCAGACACCGGTGCCGCCGCACGTCATACGCATCCAGCACCTCGTCAGCGACCAGCGGCTGCGAGGCGGCCATCAGATCCGTGTAGCGGCCAACCTCGTCCTGCGAGCTGGCCTGCGGATTGCCCGAAGCCGCATAGGCCCAGTAGCGGTTCAAATGCCCCGGCCGCTCGCCGCGCAGCAGCGCCACCGGGTCGGCCAGGTCGGCATAAAACATGCTGTGGTGCGCCACCATCGCGGCCACCGCCTCATTGCCCACCACCGCCGCACCCAGGCTGCCGAGCCCGAAGCCAGCCCCGCGCCGCTCCACCAGTTTGAGCGACACGGCGGCGAGCAGCAGCCGGTCGGCGGCCATCGGCGCAAGGTCCAGCCGCCGCGCCAGCTCGTCGCGCGTCTTCGGCCCCTCGGCCAAAATGTCGAACAGGCGCAATTGCACGCAGGCCGCCAGAATTTGCGAATAGACAAAGCCCGCGCACAGATCGAACAGCGCTTTGGTCCGCCGCCTCGCCACCGGCCGCGTCAGCGGAAACGAAGCCGCCCAGCGCCGGAATTTGGCACTCGTCACCAGCCGGTCCCGCAGCTCCGCAACCCACATCATCGTAGGGCGGGCAAGCCCCGGCTCTTCCCGCCACACGCCCGGCGCAGGGAGCGAAGCGTCAAGCGGCATGGCGCGACAATTCCGCCGGCAGCAGCCGCCGTGTCTCCGTAAATATGTGACTGCGCAGCTCCACCGCCCCAGGGCAGGCCGGCACGGCAGCCACGGCATGCGCCGCCAAATCCTCGAGCAGCGCGATGGCCCCATCCAGACCGTAGCGCGAAACCGCGCTCGGCCGCCCCAGCGCCGCATCTTTCCCGACCGGCTTGCCCAGGCTCAGCGAGTCGGCCGTGGCATCGCGAATATCGTCGGCAATCTGAAAAGCCTCACCCAGGCGCATGCCGAGCGCCCGCCAGGCTGTGGGCTCAGCGCCGGCCGCGGCCGCCCCCGCCATGGTGGCCGCCGCAAACAACGCCCCTGTCTTCTGCTGCTGATACTGCGCCAGATCGGCGTCCGGCTCGCACTCCCAGGCCTGGCCCGCGCAAATCCCCGACGGCACCCCCACCGAAGAAGCCACAATCCCCACCAGCCGCGCCAGCCGCGCGGGTGCGACGACAGACGCCTCGGCCAGACTCTGAAACGCCAGCACGATCAGCGCATCGCCGGCGAGCACCGCCAGCGGCTCGCCATAGGCGCAATGCACGGTGGCCCGGCCACGCCGCGTGTCGGCATTGTCGAAACACGGTAAATCGTCATGCACCAGCGACGCGCAATGCAGCAGCTCGATGGAGGCCGCCGCCGAGTCCGTCACCGCCGGCAGATCGTCAGCGCAGGCCGCCGCCACCGCCAGGCACAGCCGCGGCCGTATCCGCGCCCCGCGCGGAAACACCGCATGCCGCATGGCGGCGGCCAGCCGCGGCGGGGCGCCCGGCTTGTCCGCATGAGCCAGCGCGGCGGCCAGGGTTTTTTCAATGCGCGACATCGGGTCCATGACGTCCAAACTCCTGCTCGGGGGCAGGCCGTCAACTTTGCCTGTCACCTAAACTGTCAGCTTGCCCTTACAGTCCTGTCAAGCCCATTATGCGCCCATGAAGGTGATTGTAGTGGGAGCCGGCGTCGGCGGCCTGGCGGCGTCCATCGAACTCGCGCGCAGCGGCTTCGACGTGACGCTGCTGGAGCGCGCCGCCGCCCCCGGCGGAAAGATGCGCCGTATGGCGGTGGGCGGCGCCCTGCTGGACGCCGGCCCCACCGTCTTCACCATGCGCTGGGTGTTCGACGAGATTTTTGCCCGCGCCGGCACGTCATTCGAAAGCTGGCTAACGCTGCGGCCGGCGGCGACGCTGGCCCGCCACGCCTGGGACGAAGGCGGCACGCTCGACCTTTACGCGGATGTCGCCCGCTCGGCCGACGCCATCGGCACCTTGGCGGGCGCCGCCGAAGCCCGCGGTTTCCTTGCCTTCTGCGACCAGGCCAGACGCATCTACGCCACCTTGGAAGGACCGTTTATTCGCGGTCAGCGCCCGACCCCGCTCTCCCTCGTCCGCGACGCCGGCGTCTCCGACATGTTTGGCATCTTGCCCTTTGCGACCCTGTGGAAAGCGCTCGGCACACATTTTGCCGACCCAAGGCTACGACAGCTTTTCGGCCGCTACGCCACCTACTGCGGCTCCTCCCCCTTCGCGGCACCGGCCACGCTCATGCTGGTGGCCCATGTCGAGCAGGATGGCGTGTGGCTGGTTGATGGCGGCATGCACGAAGTGGCGCTTGCCATGGCGGCGCTGGCAACGCGCCTCGGCGCCAGCGTGCGCACCAATGCCGAGGTGTCGGAAATCATGGTCAGCGGCGGCCAGGCGCGCGGCGTGGTGCTGGCGAGCGGCGAGCGCATCGCGGCGGATGCCATCGTGCTGAACGCCGATTGCGCCGCCCTCGCATCCGGGCTTTTCGGCCGTGCCGCCTCCAAGGCCACGCCCCCGGTCGCCCAAGCCACGCGCTCGCTGTCAGCCGTCACCTGGGCCATGCACGCGCGCACCTCCGGCCTGCCCCTGCGCCGTCACAACGTCTTCTTCTCCCGCGCCTACCGCGCCGAATTCGACGATATTTTTAACCGCCGCCAGCTCCCAAGCGCCCCCACCGTCTATGTCTGCGCCCAGGACCGCGGCGACGAAGACACCGCGCACAACGGGCCCGAACGCCTGCTCTGCCTGGTCAACGCCCCGCCCGACGGCGACACATCCAACCTCACCCAAGGATCACTCGACACATGCACGCAAGCGACTTTTGGTCTCCTGGAGCGATGCGGATTGCACGTGGACCGGACCACGGCGGCGGAGTCGGTCACGACGCCGGCGCAATTCAACGATCTGTTCCCGGCGACGGGGGGAGCTTTATACGGCCAGGCGGTGCACGGCTCGATGGCGACCTTCAAACGCCCCGGCAGCCGCACCAAACTGCCGGGCTTATATCTGGCGGGGGGCTCGGCGCATCCGGGGGCGGGCGTGCCGATGGCGGCACTCTCGGGCTGCCGGGCGGCGGAGAGCGTGCGTGCGGACCTCGCTTCGACCGGCCGGTCCCGCGCCGTGGCTATGAATGGTGGTATGTCGATGCGCTGAGCGACGACGGCCGGCATGGGCTGAC
>Ga0116227_10014483_pt1 | contig 12003 bp, 10 predicted proteins | sample S1TSphgellanicum_FD_89693 | JGI IMG/M metagenome (GOLD analysis project Ga0116227, IMG submission 89693) | Host-associated microbial communities from peat moss isolated from Minnesota, USA - S1T2_Fb - Sphagnum magellanicum MG | ecosystem: Host-associated > Plants > Peat moss > Unclassified... | reverse complement strand
TTTTTTTTTTTCTCCAAGGGGCATTTTTTTTTTTTTTTTCCCAAAACCCTTTTTCATTTTTTTTTTTTTTTCTTTGCACAAAATCCCCCATTAAAAAAAAAAAAAAAAAAACCCTAAATAATGTCCCATTAGCCAGATCTCGCAATTTTCAAATGGGCATTGGTGATGGAATACTAATTATTTTTTTCTTGTTTTGTCTCGATTTTTGAGTGGGTTTTTCTAAGAGGTCTCAGATGGCTTGCTGAATGGGCATGCCATGTGGGTTTGGATGAAAATTTGATGAAATAATTGCCTATGTCAGCCCTCCAACTGATGAACCCAGCTACCCACATTAAGGAGAGCACTAACAAGGGTGATGGAGATCAAAGATGGGTATTTTGTCCAAGAGACTAACTCTAGAAACTAATTTATGAGCTAGTTGTTGCCCCCTTTTCTAAGGTCCTCACTCCCCACATTCACAACTTGCAAGGTTGTGTTCTAACTTGAGGAACCACATTTTGGCTTCGATGTTTTTTCAATGAGTACTTGACTTAGGTGCCTTAAGTGCTCACCCAATTTTCCTTATTGTAAATATTGTTCATTTGGACAAGTGAAATCCACAACATGCACTTACTTTCTATAATCATGAAACCCTAACAAACTTTATAAAACAAAACATTATGGTGTAGGATTGTATTTTAGACTATTGTTGAACATATTAAAAGTAATGGGGTTCTACTTTTATTTATATTCCTTTGAGAACTTAATTTAAGGAAACTTTCATAGATTTTCTTATATATCAATTGATCAAAGAAGTTTTTTTAAAATTATAAGTGAATTATGAGTTAATTAGGATTTAATTTAAAATGAATTAAAATTTATGAATGAACTTATAATTAGTTATGAATGAATTAGAAAAACTTGAAAGTGAATTAAGAATAAATTAAAATTATTTGAAAATGAATTGAGAATTAATTTAAAATTAACTAAAAATTAACTATGAGTGATGGATAAACATTCATGTGAATGAATTTCATTGATTATGTGAAAATGATGTCCGTAATGCAATAGGTTTAATGTATTTAAGTGAATCACATAAAGACACATTGGCAATCCCATTGGTGATAGTAATAACTAACAAAGGCAAACTTATAACTTTATAACATTTCCACCCAAAGCGTTAAAATGGCTTGTACATTATATTTTCTAATGAAATATAATAATCAAATGGTCTAAAATTCATTTGGGCATGTATTCATGCCTAGGATATGGTGCCTTCAAAAATAGTTAGGAAAAAGAAATGACTATTTCTGATTGGTCAATCATAATGATCAGCTTAGGTGGTGAAATTTAAGTAATCTCTCATTTTATATTGTCCAATTTTCCTTGTTATGGGTGGTGAGGATGAAAGAATAATTAACATTTTATGTGGGATGTGGGAAACATAGATAAATGCTAGATAATAAATACCTTTTAACAAGCTCTATCCAATTCATTTTCACTTGTGTTTTTACATTTTTTGTGTGCCTTACATGGTTTTGCATAGAATTATGCTATACAGTTTTATTGGTTTTGCAAAAACTAAAAAAATATATTTTGGCATGTCTTATTGTTTCAAAAAAAAATTGAATTTAATACCTCTCAAAAAAGACTAAAAAATTTATTTAATTTGTGAACAAACTCCCGTCCTTTCATTGCCTTCTTTCTAGTCTTCTCCCTCGCAAGTTGATATTCTATTGTTAGTTGATGGCATTTGCAATTTGGTCAATAGGATCATTGCTGACCCCATTCGAGCATATTTGGTTTCACATGTTATTTCATCTCACAAGATGGCTGCAACAATGACAGCTTAAGCAAAGCAAGAACTTTATCACAATTAGCACTTGGTGGATGTGTTTTTTTCCCTTTCCATAGAGATTTTGATTGCCTACATCAATAAGCAAACAAATATTTCCATCAATGTGCAAACATGGTGTGGTCAACAAAGTGCATGATGGCCCTCCTCTGATGGTCCTATGTGCTTTCTATAGGTAGAGGGTGTCGGTACTTTGTAAAGAGCACAAGCCATTTCTATTTTGAGGCATGTCATCGTTACAAGTGAGGGCTCTTTTACTCTTTTAGGTTTTCCTTCCCTTTGGTTTTTCAGTATGCTTCTTGCAACTAGTGGGGGCTCTAGAACATAGTTTATTTCTTTGCCCCCTTTGTGACCATGTTTGGGTTTTGCCTTGTGATTTGGACTTGGGTCCTCTTTCTTTGTTCTTCATTTCCCCCTTTGCTGGGTGCTTTGTTTAATGGAGCTTGCTAGGGTTTCATCGGTTAATTAATTCCAAGCATACTAGCTAGCAACATAGATTCCACTTTTGAATAGCAATAATAGAATTTTTTGTTAACATAAGTCTAGTGTAAAAGCAGTCAAACCATGTGGCGAAACCAAAGGGCACCTAAACCATGAGCACAATCAACCACTTCTTATGTTAAGACAAAGCTTATTAGGGGGTGGGCATATGGAGATGCTAAATGGATATGAATGGAAAATGTAAGTATGCACATTTGAATAACTTGTGAATGAAGTCTTTAGCCTTGCCATATTCAATCTCCATTTTCTGAATGCAAACTCTAGTGTTTCTATAATAATAAAAATATTCGGCATAATTATCTCATCTTTTCAGAACACTTCTGAAAATTAGCAATCATCTGTTTGGAATTGTGATTGTGTCCCAACCATTCATGCCCGTGCCATTAGCCTAGGATTGATTTAACTCGGCCATCTTGTTTGTATCCTCACTCACCAGCAATGGTGTCTCATTGAACATCCCATGGCAAAGGCAGCAGTAGCAAACTTGAACAGAAGCATCTGGGCATTTGTTGCTGAAAAACTGAATGTGTGCATGACAAGGAGATAAGAACAGCTACAATAGAAATTGCATGTGGAGAACCCAATTGATCATGATTCAGCAATCTGTTCATCTTGATGGACGTCATGGAGCAAATACCTTCCTCAAAAGACTGATACATCAACTGTATCTTCAGTTCCCTTTCCCCAAATGAGTAGTCCCAACACATTGAGAATCTCTTTGAAATTGTCAACCTCTTGGCATGAACTCTCCATCAAACAATTACTATGAGAAACATGGAGCCAAATCCTGGTTCATATTCAAAACATTTTTGCCCTAAAGAGAACCATATTTATACATACAACTTTAATTATCCTAAAAACAAGCACTTTCAGAAGGCCCTATCAAGCACTCTCAGAAGGCCCCAAAGGTGTACCACACCATCGCAATCAAGCACTCTAAGAAGGGCCTGAACATGTACCAAACCCACTGTGATTTGCTCCAAGACCCAGAATTTTTCTGCTTTGCAAAAGGCCTCTTTACAAAAGAGGAAAAATGCTGAAGAAGAAACGCAAACCCAGAATTCAAATCATGATGATATATGCTGAAAACGAAACTCAGTCCAGAATTCTTCAAATTACCATGATCCTGAATGGGGTTTGAATCCAGTGACTTGTTCCATGGAGAAAACATATACCAATGTTCAAAAGAACTTTGACTGCACCACAATCTCTTTGATGCTTTGAGAACAGCATTTTGCAATTCATCCTCAATACAGGCCTCAACACAGGCTCTGCTCTTGTGGTGCTAAGGTTTGACATCATTGGATCCTCCTAATCTTAGAAATCTGGAAGTTTTGTTTATAAGGATACAGACAGAAGTTAGATGTCATGTTCTGCCATTTTGAGTTTCATGGTATCTCTAGGAACTAAACATAAGGCTCTCAGCTTTGAAATAGTTCAAACTTACTTCTCACTCATTTCTAGCTATGTAGTCAGGAGTGCAGGAGTCCAGTATCCATACCAAACATCTCACAGAACACATACCTTTGATATTGTGAAATAGACATCAAACAAATGACAGCATATTATATCAGGACCTGAAATCATGGACTTAAAGCCTAGAGTCCCTGCAAACTGGTATGATGATTCAATACCCATTGCATGACTTGCAGGCATGTGACATGCATTGAGAGCTAAAACATCACAATGATATCTGGCAAACCAATGACCTGCCCAAGAAAAATGTTTGGGGCTTAGCATGTGACAATAAAAAATGACACAATATTGAATGAGCAAATCAATCAGCAAATCAAATTGGGATTTGTGCAAGAACTGAAATCAAAATCTCCAGAGTCTCAGATCAAAGCTTAGACTGGATGTTGTAAACCTTCTGAGAGTCTCAGATCTCAGTACCAGCAATGTACATGGCAAGAAGAAGGTCAACACCAGTCAGTTCAGATTTTCATTTGTTCACACATTCATTCAATGGAGGCTAGATCACAGCACATATAGCAATTGTCAAGGTACCAAAGAAAGACAATAAAAAACAAAGAAGCTCAGTATCAAAAGGTCACACATTGTACAGTTAGATTAATCAGTTCTGGTCCAGACAACAAAAGAAGTGCATGTGGAAAAGAGATTAATACATGTCATGCTCTCTAGTTTAGAACTGAGGAGGCTTTGTGTTTTTTTTCCATGAGCAGCAGATACAAATGTTCCTCCTCATAGAGAGAGGCCTGAGTCATCATCGCCCTCTGGCAGACCTGTGGAGTAGATGAAGTACAAAACCCAGATGAGCGTAGTCACGCCCACCAAAATCCAGGTGAGTTTGGAGTTGCTGAGACCCAGTCCTAGACCTGTTCCCTCAGTGGACAGCCTCTCGTCTACAAGAGCTAAAGCCGGATGTGCAGCAGTCAAGGCACTCGCTGTGGACATGGCCGCTACCAACTGGGGAAAACCCTTATTATAAGAAGTCGCCTCTGATTTCTCGACATCAGCTTTCCTCTCCGCAGAGCACACGATCCTCTTTTGCATGTGCAGAACTGGCAGACCTGCAAAATGGCCCCAAGAAAAAAAATAAACAACACGTCGATCGCCCCGGCCTTAAGGACGATGTGATCGCATGTGCCAAAAAGCCCTTCTTTCCCAACAAATGAACAATGAATGCGAGCAACAAGCAGCAGCTACAGGGGGCTTCTGAGCATCATGGAATCAAGAAGCCGGGGGGCAGAAGAGGGGGAGGAAATGGAATCAGAAGCGGAGAAATACAGGGAGAGCGTGAAGGGGAGGGGAGGGGACTTACCAACGACGGGTCCAGCGACAAGAGCTGGCCGGCTACTGCAGCTGGGGAAAGACCTCTGCACGAAGCAAGCGGTCGCGGAGGCACAGCTACAAGTGGAAATGAGTGCAGCCATGGCTGTGGAGATCTTCGCAGAGATGCACTGATGCGCAAAGGATTGGTGCAATCGGGAGAGAATTGTGAAGATGATCGCCGCTGCAAGAGTGCTGAACTGCGGGAGGGAGGCTTTCTGGAGAGAGGGAGAAAGAACAGAAGGAAAACACAAGGACTGCGAAAGATAGGCTTTTATCCACCCGCACTAGTTTGGGCCAATGCGAGGGGTAGACAAGTGACACGTGGCGTAATGCTATTCCTCCATGTTATGGTCTCTTTCTTGTATGGGCGAGGGGCGTTCCGCGGCTTTTGAGACCTCCGTTTGGGAACGTCGTAATGGGACCTCATCTTGACACGTATTATTGGGACCTCGTTCTTTAGACCTCATCTCGTGACCTCGTACTGGGACCTGACGATTTAGATCTCATCTTAGGACCTCATGATTTAGATTTCATCTTGGGATCTCGTATTGGGCTGGGACACCGTGAGTTAGACCTCATATTGGGACACCATGATTTAGACCTCGTATTGGGACATCATGATTTAGACCTCATGTTGGGACCTCGTATTGGGACCTAATGATCCAGACCTCGTACTGGGACCTTATGATTCAGACCTCGTACTGGGACCTTATGGTTCAGACCTCATATCGGGACCTCGTATTGGGACCTTATGATTCAGACCTCATATCGGGACCTCGTACTGGGACCTTATGATTTAGACCTCATATCGGGACCTCGTATTGGGACCTTCTGATTCAGACTCATATCGGGACCTCGTATTGGGACCTTCATATTGAGACCTCATCTTGAGATCTCTTATTGGGACCTCGTCAGGTCTCGCGATAACCGTTTAGTACCCGCAAATCTCCTATTGCGATAAGCTTTCCGAGGGAGTGGCTTTGGATTGTGTGTTTTCTGAGTTCAATTCTGCGGCAAGCATTTTAGGGTTAGCTGTTGTTGCATAATTTTTTGGCCATGGCGCTGCTCTCTGTGCATGTCCTCTCCTCCACTTTCTCCAACGCTGCAGGTCCGGCTCCTTCTTCTTCCTCCTTCTTCTCAGGCTCACAAGGCGACTTCCAGGTACATACTGGACTGGTGGTGTTTGGGTTTTGGGTTTTTTGTTTGGTGTCTGTCGACAGTCTGTGGCTACTATAAACCAGTTCACTCGCTGCCAAGATTTTCGCAAGCTTCTTGTCAATTTCTCTCTGGGTTATGGGTGCTGTATTTTTCTGATGGGTTTTCTTTTTTTTTTCCTTGGTTTTGCTGAACTGAGGAGTGGATCTTTGTGGTTTTGGATTTTGGGGTTTTGTGATTTAGGTGAATAGAGGAGAGGCAAGAGTGACATGCAGGAAGACGGATATCCATCCCAAGTTTTTCAGTGATGCGAAAGTGTATTGCAATGGGGAGCTTGTGATGACAACAGGAGGTACACAAGGAGAGTATGTGGTTGACGTGTGGTCAGGGAATCATCCCTTCTACCAGGGCAACAAGACTGCACTTGTGCTGGATGCAGACAGGGTGGATAAGTTCAAGCAACGCTATGCAGGTTTAGCAAGCCTGAATACCATTCCCGTCCTGACCAAAGGAGAGATTGTATTTGAGAGGAAGAAGAAACCTGTCAAGGGTAAAGGAAAGAAATAGAGAGGTACTACTCCTCCCTTCATTTTTCTCATTTTCCGATACATGATTCTGCTGCACCAGAAACATGCATTTTTGTATTGTTTTAGGTTACTTGTTGTCATGTGGGAGGGAAACTTTCTAGCACCCACTGCAACATAGCAATGTCCAAGTATCATCAACAAGCTTCTCTTCATGCCCAAACTGTAACTCCTGAAATTAAAAAAATGCCCACCTCATTCATAAACTCCACAAGTTTTTGAGATTTTGATTCCAAAGAGTCCGGGAAAGGGACATTGTGAAATTGATTCCATTGCACTGGGACTTCGTTGCTTTTTAGAGAGAGTTGGTGTTGGTTTGTTCATCAAGTTTGTTGGAGTTTTCAAAACTCTTTTGGTCTTGATTAGAAAAGCCAGTTTTCACAACTTTGCAAGTGGCTTACTAGATCAAATCTGAAGAGGTTGCAATGCAAGAGCAACCTAACTCACCTTCCTTTTCTGGCTGTGAATCTTAGGCACATCATTTAGTTGTCTAGATAACTTTGCTTTATGGACAATGTTTTGCAGCAGTTAGCAAGTCCCAAATCACCTCCCTGTACAATGCAGGATCTAGGAGCTTCCTCATGAGAGCTGCTCCAAAGATTCCCTCAGTAACAACTTCAGATGCCAGAATTCAAGAGCTTTGCACCATCTTGTGCAATTAGAGCAACTCGTCTTCCCATATCTTTCATATCAAGATGTTCCAAACAGCTCACAAGTGCTGCAGCATGTATCTGTAAGATTTAACACCCTTAATGCAACAATCACCTCCACAGTCATGTGCCCTTAATGCAACATTCATGTACATGTAAGATTAAGTGCCCTTAATGCAACATTCACGTACCTGTAAGATTAAGTGTCCTTAATGCAATATTCAAAAAGATTTCATCTTATACATTTCTATGGTTGACAACCTGATCATCATAATCCAACAGTGATATGGGAATGAATTTTGACAATGAAAAACTGGGTGAAAATATGTTTAATCCAAAACCTTCTAGGTGTTGCACATGAATGATAAATGAAGTTGCCTAATGTATGTTTTTCATCATTTTTATTATTGTAGCCGATTGATACTTGCCATTTACATTTTTTGATCTACAATGAATATTTTGTTCAACTTTCAATAGGGATAATTTTGCAAATTAATGTGTAGGGTCACATTTCTCAAATCAAGTGCAAATCAAGTTTCTTTTTCACATGTTTGTGCAAATGAAATTACATAAATCTCCTCATGATCACATGTTGGTGCAAATTAAGTTTTATGAACTTCCTCCTGGCATGTTGTTTGTACATTATTGCAAAAGTGTTTTGAAACACACTTGTAACATTTTTACAAACTATTCACATGTCATTGTAACAAAATTTTGTGTAAATGAATATTATATTCATTTTTAAACTTGCAAGTGCAATTTTTATGTTGATTAACACATTGTATGTATTAATGTATCAAGATATTTTGAGGATGGAAGAAAGCATTACTTTCTTTCCTATAAAAATTAGGATTTTTTTTCAAGATTGATCTTGGTAAGGTATGGTGGATACTACCCAAATATTCACTTAGAGCCTACATATATATTTTTTGGAATCTATGTCAATTATACATTATTACGATTTTTTGCCTTTGGATTTATCAACTTTGTAGGTCAAAATTCATTTGGATGACATGCTTGGATTGTCAAAAAAATTCTTGTAGAAAAACTCTTATTTATTTGAAGTTAACCAAATCATATGCCCTTAACAAAGGTTAAGGTGTGGAGTCTTGCTTCAAATTTGTATGTTCAACAAAACATTAAATTGGTATGTAGTCACCATATCTCTCAAATAAGTCCATTATAATGGATGCTTGCCTTAAAAATCAACCCTAATTACTATTGTTTTTAATTTAATTTCTTCTTGCCCAAATATTCCAAGATTTGTCATACATGGTCATTTTAATGTCACGCAATTGGGCATGTGAAGCATTCAACAATAGGTATTGCCCAAAGATCATTTAATACATTAATGCATAGATACATTAATATAATGACATACCATTACACTAATACATTAATGCGTAAATATATTAATACATTGATTTATTACATTCAAAACATTGATACACATTCATAATTATAGTCCATTTATTGTACATTGAAACAAAACACCCTAAGACATCAATAGATTATTCTAATACCTTTGATATATGACATTTCGAAATGTACAATGTAAAAAGTTGCATATGAAGTATCAAAAGTCCATGATTTACATTATCATGACAAGGTCAATATATTAACAAATGGATGATGGAATGTTGCAATATATATTGATACACATTATTATTGGATAGGAAAGGTGAGTTACATCTTACTACATTATCACATTATCCAAGTCCACTTAAACTGAAATTTGATTTGTCAAAAAGTATTTTCATTTTATTCTTTTCATGATTTGTCTTATTTCATTTGATTTCATTACAATTTTACATTCTAAAGTGTAACATTATTAGCTTCACCATTCTTATTTATATTAGTTTTTAAAATTTAAAAATTGCATAAAAAAGTTTAAAAATCACAAAAAAAAAGTACAAGCAACAACATATTAAACCTTTATCCAAATGAAGTGCTAAAAACATATTTTATAAGTTTTGCAAGTGTATCACAAGGTATTAAAACAAAGGAGATTTTTTTTAATCCACGCATCAGACATAATCAACATATATGCAACATAATTGAACATGAAAGGTTTTTCCACATCAATTCCACTGGATTATAATCTATCATTTGCTTGATAGAGAAATTTAGATATAGTGATACAATAAAAATTTGAAACAAAAAACCACTAATATAAAATAGTAACAAGCTTTCAAGATTGTTGATACATGTGTGAAAATATAATAAGTAACCAAGTTCACAAGTGAAAATTTTACATTAAATTGTATTGTTACAAAATTTTCTTTGGTTTACCTATTGTAAGAAGTCACACAACCTATTACTACCTTCTAGTTGGTTGATAGTTTGAATAGTACGAATTGGCTCAAGTTGTGAAAAATGCACAGTTGATTAGTAATGTTCAAATTTTTATCATTAGACATAGCAACTACACTTGATACAAATATAACAAAACTAAACTATCAACAAAACTAAAGTTTATTTGTGATACGTTGTATTAAACCCCGTTCTTTCTTTCTTTCATAGGGGGTGTGAACTTGAGCTTGATTTGGTTATCATGTCCATAAAATGTAAATTATCCAAATGTTTTTTTTGGTGGAATTTGAAGCTCACAAAAGTTTCACAATGACAAACAAATGTTTTTAAATTTGTTATACAACTTATTAACTCTCAAGGAAGAAAGAAATGTCATCTCCTAAACTCAATTTGTTATTTTAAAAAGTTTACTTTTGACATTTTTACTAAATATCCTTGAGATGATGGATGACTTTACATACTTTTTAATGAAAATGCTTGAGAAAACAACAATGAGCATGACAAACATCCTATTAGCAACAACACATGCTTATCACATCACAAACTTATAGGTTTCATAGGTTTGTTCCAAATTTGCACGAAATTAGTTGTTTCATTGGATCATGTTTTTTGCACACAGATTTTGTGCCTTTAAAACACGTATGATGAACATACAAACAAAATTTTAAATGTTAAAATATACAAGGAGTAACCTCCTTTAGAAATGAATAAGAAAAGGAGAGAAAGGGGAAAAAAAAATGTTCAATTTATTTTTCTTGATCATCTTCTTTACAAAACAATAGCTCCTTTTGTTTCCTTGTTCCTTAAGTTTTTGAATGTAAAAAGAATTGAGCATCACGAGAACCTGGTTGGTTCTATTTGTTTTTTTTAAAAAAAACTTGGGGTAAGGTAATGGGATCCTATTCAATTTCGATCTCAACCCTTATTCATAATTATATATATATATATATATATATATATATATAGTCAAATGATTATTTTATTTTGAAAATGGGGGGAGGGGCATGTTTTTCTTTTGTTTTCTTGTTTGTATGTACGATCAGTGGCTCAGAGGAGGCTAAATCTCAAAGGATGGAATTTTTGTTTATGGTGTATAAAAAAAATTAAAACCCTCATTTTAGCACATCCAAAGCATTAAAAATCATCAACAAATAGATTGAAAATGAAAAAAATATGGTCCCTTGAAAATAGTTCAAAACACTTGAATGGAGTTTCAAGAGCTTCTACAAGCTAGAAGAAACTCAATGGATTGGTTCTGAAGCACGTACGAAGCAACGCGTGAAGGTGCGGGAGAGCAGAAGCCACGAAGTTCGCTCGCCCTCCTCGTCCATCGCGTCCCTGGTCCTACTTGCTCCCAGCGGCCTGACGACAGCAGCGGTGACGGGCCCCAGCAGCCGGCTACGCTGCAGCAGGAGCAGCAGAGCAGCCCCCACCCCGCATTCATCCACCCGGTACCCCTCCCCTGCCCTCTCTTTCCTCGGGCTACATTATAGGTAACCTACGTTTTAAGTCCGCCATTTTTAAATCCAAATTGCCATTTCTTTATCTTTTTCTTCTTTCGTTCTTTCTTTTTTTCTTTCTCTTTTGCATTCCTTTTCTTTCTTTTTTTCAGTTTCTCTTTCATTTCTTTTTTCAAATAGGTTTTTTAAAATAATAATCAGAAAATGAAAATTCATTTCTAATAAACGAAAAAGATTACTAGGTTTTTTTTTTCTGATGATTCTTTCTTTTCTTTTTCTTTTTCAAATTTATTACTCTTATTTATTTATTTATAGTTTCTCTTTCATTTATTTTATTTTCAAATAGCCTTATTTGAAGCTAAAGCTCTGGTATTTGAAGAGAAGAAAAAAACATTGGCTCTTGTGTTGGAGGAGATTACATTTGCTGCAAGACACAGAATGGGGATAGATGGGAAGCGATGGCTATGTGACAAAGAGCTCCTTCGATCTTGCCTCCAATGGTTAAGGCAGTGTTTGGAGATTCCAGGTTTTTGATTTGAATTTGTGAACAATTAGGGTTTTTTTTTTTTTTTTTTTTTTTTTTTTCGCCCCTGGTTTCGGGTCTTTTTTTTTTTTTTTTTTTTTTCTTGTTTTTTTTTTTTTTTTTTTTTTTCGCTTGCGTTGGCTCTTTTTTTTTTTTTTTTTTTGTGGGGTAAAAAAAAAAAAAAAGACGT
>Ga0116227_10014481_pt1 | contig 12004 bp, 5 predicted proteins | sample S1TSphgellanicum_FD_89693 | JGI IMG/M metagenome (GOLD analysis project Ga0116227, IMG submission 89693) | Host-associated microbial communities from peat moss isolated from Minnesota, USA - S1T2_Fb - Sphagnum magellanicum MG | ecosystem: Host-associated > Plants > Peat moss > Unclassified... | reverse complement strand
TGCTCGCGGCGTTCGTTTCTTTGTGGGTTTTGGGGTTATGGCCCGCCCGCCCCCGGTTCCCCTTTTGTGTTTCGGGCTTTAAAGGAACTGCCCCCCCCCCCCTTCCTGTCTTTGTTTATGCCCAAATCTCCATCACGCTTCTTATCTCCTATTTCCAATGCTTTAATTATCCCCTTCCTTTTCTTTGTTTGTGCTTAGAACTCCTAGTCCTTTTGCACTTCATGCTTCTAAAGTGCCAACATCCCCCCCCCCCTTCCTCTTCTTCTTTTGTGCCTGGAGCTCTTGATCCCTTTGTGCTTCATGTTTTTTGAGCACTAAACCCCCCCCCTTCCTCTTCATCTTATGTGTCTAAAACCCCCAAGCACTTTGCACTTCCTATTTTTTGAGCATCGACCCCCGTTTCCTCCTTCTTTTGTGTCCAAAACTCCCAAGCACTTCATGCAATGTTTCTTGAACATCAACTTCCCCTCGCCTTCTTCTCCTTCATGCCAAAACCTTTTGGTCCTTTTTGTTTACGTGTTTTTGGGGGAAGCAAACCCCCCAACTCCTATTCTTGGGTCCATGTGGTCATTCCTCCCCTCCTCCCATGCTCATGTTCTTATTTTTTGAACAATCAATCAACCCCTTTATTTTACCGTCTTCCTAGTCTAGTCAAACCCTTTGAGCTTTTGTTCTTGAATTTTTGTAACCATCACCCCCTAATTCCAATTCTTGTGTTTCTATAAAATTTGACCACCCCCCTTGTGGTTTTGTGTTTTTAAAAGGAATGAACCTCCCTTGTGCCCCTTGTTTTTTTGGAAGCATTCTAACCCACCCCATTAGGTCATTTTCTAGTTGTTCTATGTTTTTTGGGCATTTTATTTCTTCCTTCAACCCCCTTGTTATTGTTCATGAACTCATTGTTTAAAGTGGTTGCAAGCATGCTACAACATGCCCTCATGTTTACATCTAAACACTTGGCCACTTGTCTAACCTATTTATGAGCATTTGTTATGCAACAAAGGTTCACACCCCTATAATTAAGAGGGTACTAAACTCATAGTCTAGCTTGGAAATTCTGGTGAAACCTATACCCTACATTTTTAACTACATTAACTAACCAAACTAAAATGAATATGGCTCATTACTCTTACTCAAGTTCCTAGTGAATGACTTTCTCAACTATAGTTAATGAATTGCAAATTCTCCTAGCTTGTTTTTCTTGCTTTTCTTTTTTTCAAACTTCCTTAATTATTTTTGTTGCCCTCCTTTTCTAGTGCCTTTTGTCACATAATGTTCAAGTATTCAGTACATGACTTTAAAAATAATCAACTAATAGTTTTTTACTATGGGTCTTTCTCGCAATCAAACAAGGCAAAGAAAACAAATTACCATTTACCAATACTTGTTGAGTTGTGTTGAAGTTGTTCATTCCCACCTCCACTTCTATTGCAACTTCATCTATGTTCACATCCAAATTTGATGTTTTTATTGCAATTCCCTAATTTAGGGTCATAGAGCTTCTAGGCACATCTATATGTAGTACTTAAAGGGTTAATTTCAGAAACACTAGCAACTAGGGATCATTTATGATCTAAAATAATTATTGTTCCTATAATGTTGATTAATTTTGTTGTAGCATATTGTTTTCCCCATTGGATATCATTATCTTCTTCTTCATCCTTTTTATTGGATATGGAATTTGCATCCTCTTCCTTCTATGTGTTGTTTACTAGGTACAAATTACTAGGGATTATTTTCTCATGCATTGCTCCAAGGTTTAGTTGCCAAATCCCTCCAACTTTAAACCTTAAAATTATGTTTTTCTCGGTGAGGGATTGATTTATGGATTTTTCTACCCAGCTAGCCGAGGTTATCTTATCTAGTTCAATGTAATTATTATTGATCATTGTAGCATATTTTTCTTTTTTTTAAGTTGTTTTGAAAGGTTTGAAACAAGCCACATTTAAAGGCTAAAATGCATGGCTGGTATGGGAAGGTAAAGTTATCATGTCTAGCCCAAATGTTTATGTTACTTAATTGCTTTTAGTGTGGCATGAGATCCATGTCCATTTAAAATGAACAAATGTCTATTAATAAAGGAACTGCCACATGGTATTGACCTCTTGAAGAAATACATGAATTTTTTGAATAAAATTTTTATCATCCATGTTTTTTTTTGTAACATACATGTTGTTTGCACAGTTTTATGTCATCATCACACGTCTTCTCTCCCTTGAAAATGTAAAAACCTAGTAAAGATTTTCCAACTACATTGACAATGCAATTAATAGTTAGCCATTCCCTAGAATTTGGTATGATGTTGTATACTTGTTGGGAGCTTCATTTAGCCCGAACCTTTGCACTTGACTACTTCCCTACTTATATCCATGTCTTATTTAAGTTCCAAATATGATGTGCATCATAGTTATGTTTATTGTCTAAGGATTATAAGTTGTTGTAGAAACTTTCATATAAATGTGTGGTTTGCCTTTGTGCCTTGCTCATTTTTAGGCCATTTATTTGTCCAATGTTAAGTTCAAGGTGTCAACATTTGAACCAATACCACCAAGAGCTCCTTAATACTACATGCCGAAATGGTGTAACTCTAATTTGAGTTATTTTTGCAACTTTCATCTTCAATTATTGTAGGGTAATTGATAGCCCAACTTTTTACATAGCCAAATTCCAAGTTACTACAACTTCATCTTCTTTTTGTGAGCACACCTCTTAGCCCACACTTCCTAGACTTTGTTTTGCCATTCAAATGATTTGACAAAAAGGTAAGAGGTATGTTCCAATGTTTATTAACCTACTTCAATGAATTGTCCCACTTTCAATTGTATCCATGCATTCTTCCAAAGCTTCATCAATCCATTTATCTCTCTCAATAATTGTAATGCATCTATTAACATTGTGTTATTTTTTTCTTGGCTTTGGTCCAAAAGGAAGAACCTTATCTTTGTCTTACAGTGGAGGTTGCTACTTTGAACCACTGCATTTCCTATGTGGCACAATCAACATCATTGTGCTTTAGGTCCTCCTAGCCCCAATCTCCAACAAGTTAGGGGTGTGCATTCCACCCCCACAAGAAGTACATACTTGAATTTCCTAAATCTATTTCAAGAAGCAAGAAATTATGAAAGGTCAAGGTAAGTGTCAAATGCATATGCCTCTAGTTATGTAAAAGAAATAATAATAACATAATTTTTCTTGAAATGATCCCAATCTAAATTTTAGTTATTGTCTATATGCATGCAATGTGATGCAAACAGGAAAACATGAGCCACACTTGCCTACTTAAAAGATTGGTTTGGGGGGAATATTTTAAAGATATTCTTTTAAAAGCTTCAAAAAAATTATTTATATTATTATGTCAAAGTTTATCTAAAAGATTTCAAACTATATGTAATTTTCAAAAGTTTTGAAGTCTATTTATAAGTCTTTTTAATGTTAAAAAACACATGTTACAATGTTTAATGTGTGTTTTTGAAAGATTGTTATTCATTGGATAATTTTTAGATTAATTCACATGTTCCAATAAGATATTATGAACCTTACTATATTAAAAAAATCTTATATTTTCAACACCAAATTACATTACCATTTTTAAATGTGAAAAACTAAGCATGTGTTACACTTGTTGTGGTTTTCATTAGTGTGATTACACCCATTGGGTGTGTAAAGAAAATTGCACTCTCTTTGATTTGCAAAAATCTACCTTTTTTGTTATTCCTTACATTGTATCTAAACATTAAAAAAATTTGCACCTAATGTTAATATTAAATTTTTTTGAATTTTTGGTTGTAAAGTTAATATATTATAAAGTACTTATTTGTTCATTTGAATATTGTTCTTTTATCAATTCTAGTTATGGTGTCTTTTCTCTAATTATTATAAGGTGATTTTTTTTGTTATAACTTTAATTTGACTACTTCAAGATTTTGATGTATGATGTTTTACAATGGTTGCACACTAAACAATCCATTTTTTGGTGTCACAAGGATAGTTTTAATCGGGTACTTTTAAGTTTGGTATAATATGCGTTGAGGTTTAATTGAATTTTTTTTAAAGGACTCATTTAATTAAATTGTATCACTTGAAAAATCAAATTTAAAAATTTGAAAATAAAATTCCATCATTTCATTACAATGTGGACTTTGTAAGCTTTTTGTCATAGTTTATAAAAAGTGTTATGGACTTCTATTACATAATGAACATGTTTTACCAAGTTTGAAGTTATAAATTATAGAATGTGAATAATTATGTCCAATTAAAAAATAATTATGCACATACTAATTAAATCTTATCTGAAGTAATTACAATGATTTTAAAGTAATGTCACATTAATTACATTAGTTAATTTTTTCTAATATAAAAACATAAATTATATAATATACAAATCTATGTTATAACATTAATTATTTAGTTTACCTTAGATTTAATAAACATAATCATTTATAATTATTTATAAGAGTGATTTATTATGGATAACACTAGTATAAAAAACCTTTAAAACTCAATCAATAATTTTTTGAATTAAAATATAAATTTAAGATTCCAAAATAGTAATTCATAATTCAAATATCAAATTTCAAGTTCAAATAAAAATATTTAAAATCAAAATGTCGATTTTTAGACTCAATAATTTTTTTTGAATTGAAATACTAATTTTTAGATTCGAAAATAATAATTTAGAATTCAAATATCAAATTTTAGATCAAATAAGTTTTTTGAATTTAAATAACAATTTCCAGAATTGAAATGTCAATTTTCAGATTCAAATAACAGTATTCAAAATTGAAATGTCCATTTTTAGACTCAATTAATAATTTTCAAACTTGAAGTATTAATTTTGAGAATCCAAATAATACTTTGGAATTGAAATTTCAGGTTCAAATCAAATGATTATTTAAAATTTAAATGAAAAATTCTCAGAGTTGAAATATAAATTTTCATATTCATATAAAAATATTCAAAATTAAAATATCCATTTTTATAGTCAATTAATAATTTTCTGAATTGATATATTAATTTTGGATTCAAAAATATTAATTTCGAATTCAAATATCAATTTGAAAATCAAATAAGCCTTTTTGAATTTAAATTGAAAATATCATATTCAAATCAAATATTTGAAATTCAAATATTTATTTTGAGATTCGTTATATGAACAATATACATACGTATGCATATTATATATATACTTAATTTTAGTACATACATTAAAATACACCCTTATGTCATTGTAAAATACCTTTAGAATGCAATTAATTTGGTGACTATTGCGATTAATGGGACATATCAACCTATTAATGGATGAAAATGAATGTAAAATCGATCCAACCAATAGGATGAAATTTTTAATAGTTTCATCATAGTTGTGAAATTGACCAAAATAGTTGAAATTTGATCTTATAGTTGCAAATATTCCCAAATCTAATCGCAAACAACTACAAGTTGCATGTAGTTATAAATGGAGTTGTTACATTTTGGCTGATTTCTACTAATGGAAGGAGGAGCCTTAGGCTCAAGAATGAATAAGGAACATGAAAACATAAATTTAAGGGCACAAAAAATGATGAAGGGTAGAGTGGAACCTTCTATAATGCCAACAATGGTAAAGGTAATGCCAATAATGGTACAAGCAATTAGATAGACTATAGTAGTATCCCCAATGACATCTCTACGGGAAAGACAATTGAAGGAGCAAAGGTAGGAGATACCACAGATAACATTGCCACAGGATAGAGAGCTAAGGGAGCAAAGCCAAGGAGTTAAAAGGGAACATGATATAAGGTTTCCAAAAGGTGAAGAACATCTACACTTTAAAAGGGATGTATGTGAAGATTAGATGGAAACCATTGCAAATCCAAAACATTTGCAACAACAACAATAGCAGACACAAGAAGGTCTACAGGCTACTGAACTGCAAACGGAAAAAAATCTCCATACAACCTACTTTTGAAAAGTTTAGACTAGTCGAACTATAGGTACCACCTAGTAGGCCAGAATCTACAAAGGGATTCCCATTTGAATTTGAAATGGGGAGAACAATGGTATAGGACTTGGGATCATTTGTAGAAGGATATGGAGATCGTACGACATAGACAAGTACACCAAAGTCTATGGAAGAGGTAACTACAAAAATAATGAAAGTAGATAAGGCAACTAAATTATTTCAAACCATGGCAATTATGAGTTTGAATATGGGGAATTTGACTTTGGAGGTAAACACTATGAACAACAGATTAGTTACGAAGGAAAAGGAGAAGGTAATGTTATAGGAGGAATTAGATAAGGATAGTGATTTCCAGAAAGGGTATAAGTATAATGTGGAAATCTGGAAGAAGAATAGGGTAGAGGCTAAATAGAAAAATAAAGTACTCATTAAGAAATTGTAGGATGAAAATGAAGAGCTCAAGGGTAGCACAACATGGTTGAAATCGCAAGATGAAGAATTGCAGAATTTAAAATAAAACACTAAAATTTGGGAAAGCAAAAGTGGACAAAAGCATTGTTTTTTCATAAGAAACAACAAGAGGCTTTGGATAGTTAGGTGAAACACTAATTAAAGAAAAGAAGGAAAAGGAAAATGTTCTGACATATTTGGAATTAATAAATCTAAAGAATGTATTTTTGTTGTAGTCTAAAGAGTTTAGAAGAAAGACAACATAGGCAAAAAGAAAGCAGTTAATGGAGGACAAGAAGGAATATTAAAGAACTTTGTAACACTTGCAAGCATAGTTGGAGAGGGCATAAGAATAAAAGAAGAGTTTGGATCTAATTGGTATAAAAAAGAACTAGAAGATTATGAACAAATGTTGTAATATTATATTCTAATGAGGACGAAAAACAAGATGAAGGACTTTGAGGTAGAATTTGAGGAATGGTGGGAGGTTGCAAAGGAATATTTTACAAAGGAGTTGTAGAAGAATTTGGCTCAACATAGAGTTGATGAAATTTTTTTGAGGTACAAGTTGGAAGCTTATCAAAAGAATTATCCAAATTTCATTTGTGGTAGTCCAACAAGTATAAAGGTATTGGGCTAGGATGAAGAAAGAAATATAAGCAAGGCCTAATCAGACATTTCAGGAGGAAGAAATACAAACTGGGAATCACAAGACCTTAAAAGTGGAATAGCTTAAGAGGAGGTACAACTAGAGATACCACAAGACCTTAGAGGAGGGGATCAGGAATAAAAAGAACCAAAGGGAATTTAAGAACAAGAAAAGGTGGAGGCTATTCTAGCACTAGAAGAAAAGATATCCAAGATACAACATCTGGAAATAAAACCACAAATTGAATTAGTAGGGGAGGAGATCAAAATTGTAAAGCAAAATGTAAATATAAAACCATTGATTTTTATGTAGATTGGGATTATAGCACTATAGTAGGGGAAACAAATGTTTAAAATGATATAAAATACTTTCATTTCATTTTTATCATTTTACAAGGATTTCAAGGACAAAATTCAAAGTACAAAAGGGGTAATGTTAAGGGAATAGGATAAATATGTGATTTTGGATGAACAAGGCAATTAGAATAGGGACTGATTAAAGAACTTTGTTAGTTTGAATTTTGAATTCCTGTTGTTTGAATCATGATGATGTGACTTGGGATGGTTCAAAAGGGGAGAGTTTTGGTAAACAGAAGGAAGAGAGAGAGAGAGAGAGAGAGAGAGAGAGAGAGAGAGAGAGAGAGAGAGAGAGAGAGAGAGAGAGAGAGAAAGAGAGAGAGAAACAGAGAAAAAAAAAGAAAGAAAAAGAGAGAGAGAGAGAGAGAGAGAGAGAGAGAGAGAGAGAGAAGAAGAAGAAGAAGAAAAGATGTGACACGAAGTTTTAAAGAAGAATAAAAGGAGCTAGAGGTATTTGTAGTAAAAAACCACAAACTCTATTTTGATATAGAATAAATTTTAAATGTTGTCTTGGATTTTTTTTAACAAAACATGGAATTATGTTATAATTTGGATTCATGTTTTTAGTCATATAGAGAAGCGTAAACTTTTACAATGAATTATATGTTCATCTTTTATGTGAATTTTTTGTAGTGTAAGATTATGATGAAATGAATTGTAATCTTGTTTTTGGATTTTTTTTACAATGTATTCTGAAGTGCAGATTTGGGTTATATGCAATAACCATGAATTTAATGTTGAAATGAATGGTAGTGTTAAGTTTGTTGAGATTTAAGACAAAATTAGTGAACATATGCATGTGAAATGCAAATTTATTATTACAATAGTGTGAAATATTCTAGAAGACTTTATATTTCATTTATACCAAGCACAATTGTATAACAATTATTATTGAACTGCAATTTTTTGTAAACAATATATAAATTCAATGAACATTTGCGATTTACAAATAGGCATATACATCCAAAACCTCACCTAATTTAAAGGCTAATCTTGCCATTTGGTAGCATTTCAAAAAGAATTAACATTAGTACAAAAATGAAGATCAAAATATATATGTTGAAAAGGATGAACATACTTGAAACCAAAGAGTGTTCAATTTATGTAAATATTAAAAGATTGCAAAAAAAAGTAGTTAATGATGGCCAAAGGAGTGGTTAAAGCCCATTCCACACTAAAAGCCATGATCAATGGCATCTACAACAACAAATACTCCTCTTATACAAAGATTTTTTTTTTCTATAAACATCCCAATGGAGTAGTAACTATGAGACAAACCTGTAGGTGATCAATATTATAAACTGTAAAAAACTGCAAAAATAACCAGAAGTGAATATAATAATCTTACTGTAGTGTTGTTCTCCCTACTTTCAAGTTTAGATGTTGGAGTTGTGCAATTAGTGCTTCAAATGCTACATACACTAATAAAGTTCTTTTTGGTGTTTGTTTTATAAATCTACATCCTACTCACAATACTTTGTTCAAAAATATTATGGTGGCAACTTAGCTAATGATGGGCCTTACGCCCACACATGACTATGGGCACTTATTGACTAATTGATTTTTTAACAAAAGTTTTATTTTAACTAGAATTTTAGGACTCCCATTCGAAAGTCCCGGGAGAGAAAAGCCATTTGGAAGTAAGCTCCGTGGCCAGTCGCATAGTATACTATAAAGGGGAAGGTGTGGCTTCCCCCAAGTCCGGGCCGTGGTGAGTCTAGTGTGTCCGTGTTGCCCGCGGCTCATCCTAGCACCAAAGGTGCTCCAACTATGCACTAACTACTTTGTGTGGGTTATGTGCAAGCCCGTGTGAATGAGTGAAGCTTGTCAATTCTTCTTAGTCCCATCCCGGAGCTTTAACACGCCCCTCTACCCCTCAAAGTGTTATGAGCTAGGGAGCGTGCCCTGACTCCTCCCTCTTCCGCTGTCTTTTATTTGGACTCCCATTTGAGTCCTTCAAGGAGTTGGGAGTGCATCATCAAGGATACTAACAAGTCTATAGAAATGGAGGAGGCATCTACGGAGACAAAAATAGATGACGAATATACACCAAGTGTTTTGCTTTTGATTTTAAGCCCTATCTTCAAAAGAAAATTGCTAGAATGTAATAACAATCAATCACCTTGTGATTATGTCATGGTTTTTTGCAAACAATCAAAACCTAACCTAATAGTCAACCGATGAGAACTTTTTGGTTTAAATAATGCTTTTGTTCTTTTAAATGTTGAGCTCCATCAAAAAACAATGTTTGCCCCTTACTCCTATTGTAAAATTATTATTCTTTTTCTAATTTGGGGGTTGTTCATGACTACCAATTAGTTTTTTGATTTTTGTAAGTTTCAGGTTACATTTGGTTGGTATAATCAATATAGACAAAAAGTGGCTAAATGGTTGTTTGAAGTAATATTGTTGAAAGCATTTAATCTCTTGAAACCATTTCTTCAACTTAAATCATGAACCACATTTTGAAGCTGAAATTTTTCATTTTTAGCAATGGCAAATTGGGTTATGTATAAATGGTGAACATTTCATTTCACTTTTGACCTTTCTATATACATTTTTGTACTACTGTAAAGCAATGTTGTTTTTCATTATGCTTTCTTTTGAATGTTTACCATAACTAAGTCCATCTGTTATAGTTCTAGAAATGTAATGTTCCAAAAAATCTAATAAAAATTTCATCATTTCATCTCACCAGAATTGTTCAAGTAAATATCTAACTAGTTAGAAGCATCCAACCTTTATCAAGTCACATTTAGCCTTTAGGATGCCCATTTTTATATTTTTACCATTTGTGAATTTATGGTAGATCATGTTGTTCAAGTTTTTATACAGTTGACCATCAAATGTGTTGATGACAGAAGCTAAGATTTAGCATGAATGTGATGGCTTTGTCTAAACATCTATGACTAATAACATGGAATATCACAACTAGATTTGTGATAGGTTATTTGTTCAAGGTCCAAGAACAACTATACAAGCTTGGAAATCCAGTTTTTAATTTCATGTTCATCATGATATAAGGATATTTATAGGACCATGTAAATTATGATTGTTGTTTTTTTTTTTCTATTAGTTATGAAGGCAACAAATCTAGAAAGTAGTTGAATGCACTAATACCGACCACTAAACGACATTGTTATTTAATTAAGAACCTAAAGATGATTATTACAACCATGGTTATCTTGAATGTCAAAGCAATCCATGCTTCATTTGTGTTTGCTTCAGATCCTTACCAATTTTTGTGTCATTTTTGGTGTGTGGAAAAGTTCACATCAACCTTTTCAATCTTTTCATTACCAAATGGCAAGGGGACTTGTGGTAAAAAATTTGTTCAATACTTTCTAATTAAACATCTTTGTGTGAGTGCATAATAAACTAGAATGTAAGTGTATTTATTCATGTTGATATGTCATTAATTGTCTGTGTTGACCAGTCAACATGTTATTACATTAGAATTGTGATTAGTTAGCAAGTTATTATGGTATGAATTATGCTTGTAGTCATGTTTTTTAGTTCCATCTATTTGATGTCCATGAAATAGCAAATGTAAACACTCAAACTTGGTGTACATATCACTCTGTAAGACATGTGCATGAATTACAAATTGTACTTCAAGTAGATTTCTTCAAGGATGCAGGTCTGTTAATTTATGTTGTTGAAGTTGGTTAAGGTACTTTTCAAGATGCAACCATTTTCTCCTACGTGGTTTATGGTAGCTACAAACCCTACTTGTGAGCTTGTGAAATGTTTAAAGCTTGAATTCAATTTGGGGTAGAAAGACAATAGGCGTTGCAAAGTATTGACACTTTGCAATTTTTATTATCTGTAATAGTTCATGAGAGTAATAGCTATTATGCACATGTATGAACTCTATTATTAGTTTGGCTATGAAAATGCATACATGTTTGTAAACAATTTATATATTGTTTGGTTTCAAGTTGCAGAATTTGAAGATGATATGGAGTTAATACATGAAATAAATGGTGTGGTTGTAGGTTCATTTGCAACAAAAATAGGGAGAAATAGGAAGATGTTGTAGACCCTTGACAAATAAGTATAACCCATGCCCCAAACACTTCTAATTCTGTTGATTTGCCAAAAAATGCTACATGGTAACCACCAACTGGGTGGTTACAGTGAAAGTTTTTACAACCCCCACCATGGTTAATGGCACAATGGGGGATGGCCCCTAGACAATTTATGACATCAACAAGTACACCTCCAATGTAGCAAAAATCTATGCTTACTATGAAACAAGTGCTTGTACCTTTGGTGAAGTTAGAAAACGTAATAAGAGAAGTTCAGAGAACAATGAAAAAAAGAATGATGCTGAAAGTGATGCTCACCAAGTAACTGGAAAAAAACCTCACGAGATTAGGATAAGGGGGGGGGGGGGGGGGGGAGAAAAAGGTTTTTTTGAAGAGAAAGATGTGTGGGGGGGGGGAATGAGGGTTTTTTTTTTTTGTTTTTTTTCCCCCCCCCCAATTTTTCTTCTTCCCCCCCCCCCTTTGGTGGAAGGGGGGGGGGGGGGGGGGGGGGGGGGGGGGGGGGGGCGGGGTAGCCGGAACTTTACTGTACCACAGGGTTTTGATGTAGGTACATGTG
>Ga0116227_10014480_pt1 | contig 12005 bp, 6 predicted proteins | sample S1TSphgellanicum_FD_89693 | JGI IMG/M metagenome (GOLD analysis project Ga0116227, IMG submission 89693) | Host-associated microbial communities from peat moss isolated from Minnesota, USA - S1T2_Fb - Sphagnum magellanicum MG | ecosystem: Host-associated > Plants > Peat moss > Unclassified... | reverse complement strand
TTAAAAGTGAATATGTACATGTAAGTTGTCTCTGAGATTTATGCTACCTTCATCACTTGATGAATCCCTTTGGGTGAACCAACACCTACACTGGCACCATACTAAAAAAATGATGCCACGTGGTGCCCTGAAAATTTAGATTGTGTTTTGAGGCCTCAGGCCTACCTCCACTAAAGAACCTTGAACTAAAGGGCTTACAAGGGCCATTGGGCAAGGTTAGAGAAGCAAATGGAAATTAGGGGGCGAAAAAAAATTGGTGGCTTGGTGAACACTATTTATAAAGGTGTAATAAAGTGTTTCAATAAGAGAATCCATCAAATATGCAATCACATAACATTTTTAAACATGTATGATTCAAGGCTAATTTATCTTTTGTATATTTGGTGGAAAATAAATCTATTCTTGTTTTCATTGTTCAATAAACATTAATTCATCCTCCATCCCAACAAATCTTTGCTGCAATTAATGCTTATAAATTAAAAGGATATGTGATATATTGAATTTTGTGCAAGCGTGAAACTTTATTAAAATTTACCAAAAACGTCCCAAAATATTTGTTAGTTACAATTTACCACAACTCAACACAATAAAATACTTCAATGACATGCATGCCATAAATCATTGCCATAATGTTCCTTTTGGCAAAAAAGCCTAGTTGTTATTTGGTTGCAATAACAAAAAATCTTGATTTATTTTGTGATGGGGCTTAAATACTTATTTAATAGTAAAAACTCTCAATTTGACAAGTATATTTAATCCATTTTTTCCAAACTATTTTCTATTTCCCTAAAAAAAAAGTTTGTTTTTTACAATGAATGTCTCCCCAAAAAACAATTATCCATATGAACCATGGTTACTTGGAAATGAACAACAATTATGCCGACGGCTAATTTATTATGCACAAACAAGATTTGAAAGTCATTGAAATATTTGTCCAAATATCCACAAGTTTGGGTCCCATCATTTAAGGCATGTTTGGATTATGGCAAATTATTTTCATTGTTTTAAAAACAAGTAATGTTATCGTGATTTTTATCAAGTAGTTATAAGGTATCGTCTAAAAGTTCAAACTTTATGTTCTACGACATGGGCAACAAAGGCCAACCTTTTTCTCACAAGAATTGATCAAAGCCTTAGACAAGGCAAGAAAAAAATTCTTACAATTCAATTCCAGTTTGTCAAGATATGTATATTCAAAACATGTGCTTTTGGGCAAGAAATATGCAACACATGAGACCCATGATGCAATGAGAACAATGTTAAAGTTTTAAAACAAACTCTACATGTTACCAAACCTCATACTATGTTTTGGGAGATGTTGGGACATTTGCAAGCAGCTAGGCAACTACCCCCACCTATAAAAAGGGCTTTATGCTCAAGGAGGAACTCCCCCATATTTGGTAGGATATAAGGTGTAATAGGGTGGTTGGAGCTCTTTTTTCCCCTAATAGCCTTTAGGATGTTGTATTATTATAGATTGTTCACAAAATTTTTACTAAGGAGGCCATGTACCCCTTTATAAATGTGTGGATAGTCCAACAATTTAGGTGAAGGGATGGGGGTTTTTTTTCTTGTGTGTTTTGAAGTGAGGGAAGGTGCAAAGTCAATGAATATGTTAAACTATGTGTGGACAATCCACATTTATTACATTGTCCAACCATATATTTGGGTGAGAGGATGTGAGGTTTTTCTTTTCTTTTTTCTTTTGAGGGTGAATGAGGGTGGAAGAGGGATGGAATATTCTCCCCTCTCTCATACCTTTCATCATTTCTTAGGGATGTAATGCAAGGGTTGTTCACCTTAGTTTTTTTGCCCTTTTCTTTCATAACTTTTTGAAGATGTAATGTACAGCCCATTCCCCTTGGTTTGTCTCTTTTTTCCCCTCCTAACTTTTTTTTTCATTTTATTTCTATTCTTGTTTTTTCTTTTTTTCTAGTTTTTTTTTTTTCCCGCATGCCCATAATTTCATGTTTAACTCTCTATTTTGATTTTGTAAAATTGTGTAATCATTTTTTTTTCTTGATCTTTATTTATTTATTTATTTTCAGACATTTTATGAACCATTTGACCTTTTTGTTTCTCTTTCCCATGCATTCTCTCACAACTATTTTAGTGTAAATACATGTTGGTTCATTTTTGGTCACAATTCATAAAGGTGGAGGGTGTTGAAATAGTTTTTTTTTTCCCATAGATTGTGGAGGGTTAGTGATTTTTTTTTCCTTTTTCCTTAAGAAGGTACTTCTAACTTGCAAGTCTTTTTTGTTTTGTTTTACAATTCTTCCAAAGGAAGGTGTTTTTTTTGGTGGTCATGGTATCATAGGCTACCCCACTTTGGATCTTTCCTTTTTTTCTTGTTTGTCTTTTCGACTTTCCTTTTTTTTTCTAAAATTTGTTTCTTGGTTTTTATTTGGTTTTCCTTCATTTTTTTCTTTAGTTCTTTTCTTTTCTTTTCTTTTTTCTATCCCCCCCTCTTTTCCCCTCATCATTTTTTTTTTTTTCTTACCACATTTTCTGTTTTCGCCTATTCTTTTCTTGTTTCTTTTGTTTTCACGTGATTTTTACCCTCCCCATTAACATAAAGCCACCATGCTAATTACCATTGAACATGATGAGGTACTATGTTATGTTGGTTACATGTTGAATATGGTTCGAACCTTTTGTGACCCACACCATTCAGTTTTAAATGATGGGGTTTGCTTGATTTAGATGACCTCCTCCTAGAGGTTTAGAAATAAAAGCGAGTTTATAAAAGATTACAATGCGCTTCCTATCTTGTTGCCACTTATTGCTAAACCTTTCTTTAGATGTAACTAATGATGCTATATTAAAAAAAATTAAAAAATCATTATTACCAATGTAAAATATAAATCGTGTAGAACAAAAAAATTCACATTAATTTTTTTTAATATATAAAATATCTAACATTTATATTGAACACAATATATCCTTATTTAAAATTTAAAAAATATCGTTTGCAATTTCCATCATTACATTTGTATCTTTCTTTTTAATTGCACCAAAATTCATCATATTAAAACACATCTTGTTCTTGAAAAAATAATGTTGCGTTTTTTCAAATTTGTAAGGTTTTATCAAATTTTAATGATTATATAAACCTTGAAATAATTTTAGTTCTCAAATAATGCAAATCTATACTTTGTTGGGGAAGGAAAACATTTTGTGGAACCATTACAACAGGATCCTTTTGTCAAGTCTTTTCCCTTCAAAAGGTAGCAAAATTCATGTTTGATTCTATTTGTTTGATTAATAAGGATTTTTATATATTAGTATGCATTATAAAATTTGATAAAATTATAAATTGACAATTGAAATGTACAATGAACTATCTTACCCCCACTTGGCCGATGGATGTGGTATGGATGCCATCTCGATGCAAAGAAAAATTTTAATGAAAAGAATTTTAAAACCTCTTTTTCGCATTTTCAGGGTGAAGCTTCAATTTTTTCATGTGGAAAATAATTTAGATATTAAAGTGGTTCCATAACTCGAGAGTTCTTTCCAACATGGGGTTCTCATCATGGACATGATTAGATATTCAACCTCTTTTATCATGGATGGATGTATGGATGGATGTTGATGAGAGTTGGTTCAATGTGGGAGTGGACTTTGGAAGGATAATTTTTCTTGTTGGTGCATGATCCAAAATTGGGGAGATTGGATGAATGGTCTTTGGAAGGATGAACAAGAGTGGTGGTGCTCATTGCTAAAATGGTATGTCTAACCATGAATCACATGGATGATGGGTAGCTATGAGTTTCATTGGCAGTAAAACCAGAGAGTAGGTTGTGAGTTAGGGTTTGGTGACTTGCACATTTGGTGTTGTGGTGCCAGGGGGTTTTGTAAGAGGCTCAGCTAGGCAAGTAGTCTCACAAATTTGTTTCTTAGAGAGTTAAGGATTAAAATGTCACAAACATCTCCTTTTGTGCATATGTCTCTCTGATCGTCATCATGTTGCATTAGGGTTCTTCACGAGAAGAGGTCACATGATATAAATCAGATCTGAAAAAGTTGAGCTCTAAGGTCAGTGTGCAGGCGTCGATATTCAAGCTCGACTCTGGCATATAGTTCAACAATGTGTTGGTGTCATTTTCATTAAATAGCTTGTGAACTCACTTCTGAATGTTCTTACACCTAGTATGGGTGCCTCTCTCTAAATACCCATTTGCAAAAATTTGCATTCTGATTAAAAATTAGAACTGTATGTGCCATGTAAATGTCGATTGTTGGTGCACATATTGGTGTTGCACTCTCTAATTTGTAGTTAGTTGATTTACCTACACGCAAGCAGGTTACTACCCATGTTTTGTGGCCATGACAACTTCCCTCTGTAGCAATTCTAAAACATGATCATGTGGACCTTCATTGTGTTTGCTTTGAGCAACCGTACACGATGTTTCAACTTTCAAAATTGGCATTCAATAGTTGTTTTGATGTTATCCCTTGGAAGTTTGGAGCAACTGATCAACATTGAGGTCATTGTGGTGACATTGGTGTTTTGGACAAATTTATACAATGTCATGTGGCAAGCAATTGAAAGGGTGAGAGATTTTTTTGCTCAATAGGTAAGTTTCTATAGCAGAATGCGAACTTGATTTGTTTCTTGGTTAACTTTTTCTAGAATTGGTAGTGGTTTGTAACTTTTGTGTCCTTTCTTACAAACATTTGTGATGGCTATGTGATGTCCAATGGTGGCTCTGGCAAGACATGAACATAAATCAACATTGTTTATACATGCCTTCAACCTCTTATTTCTGCTAACCATGTATCTTTTCCACAAATCTTTGTTAATTGTGAAACCAATTTATACTTTCCCATGGTTTTTGCCCAAATCTAAAGTTTAGGGTATTCACTTTGATAAAAGTTCAATCTTGTTCTTCACTGATTCCTTCATCTATGTTTCTCAGAGCTCCAATTTTTGGACTTTGGCATTGCTTCTCACACCAAATACTGGAACTCTTTGCGTTCGATATGAAAAAGAAAAGCTGAACACAAGTTGGTCGTCTTCCCCTACATCTAGATGCCACTTTCGCTTGGCTTCAGTGAAGCAAGCTGTCTTAGTACATATGATTCGAAGGCATTGTCATTTGATCCTCTTCTTGTAAGCAATCACATTCAGATGGTAGAATGAATGCTCATGTTAGCTCATTTTAGTGTCCTTCAAATTTTGGATTTTTGAGGGAAACAAGGATTCATCCCATCATTGATTGCCTGTCAATTCTCCTGTAATCAGCCTTACCATTGCTTAAGGTTCTAATTAAAAGTGATGGCAAGTATTGTCTTCCCTCAAGAGTGCTCTTCATCCAAAGTACACTTTTGGAGGCTTGTTTGTTGGTGCTTGTGAAGCTGCTCTTAATGTAAAACTGATTCACTGTATCCCTCAACTTTCATAGATTTTGGAAATTTATGTTCTCACTTGCTTTTAGTGCAAATTAATTATTGGTTGCTTTTGGTGACGTGTGGAAAAACTTGGAAACCATGCAGAAAGATGAGGAGGCCTTAGCATGAAAGCACTTTGTCTACCAAGCGGCTCTTCTGGAGGTCACTTCAAAAGTTTCTCTTTTCTTCCTTCACATAGCTACAAAGGTAGAACGTGCCCCTGTTTTAGGGAAGTATCTTTGATCCTTTCCTTGAAAAGGGCCTTTTCAAACAATTATTTCATTGTTTGATCATGCATCTGCAAATCTATAATGCAAATGTTTTTTTTTTTCTTTTTTACATACACCTATACCTAGTAAGCACAATTTCCCTCCCACTCCTAAAAAGTAGCCCCTTCAGGAGTAGATGCACCATTCTGGGCTCATTTGAGGAAGGACATTCACACATATGAGCTGCCCTGCAAATGGACTAGGAAATTTCTCAAAGTGCTTTACGACCACCCACATTGCACACTTGACATTCTCACCAAGCTCTCAACAACCCACCAATAATACTTCAAGATGCAGCACTGGGCAGAAGGAGTATTGAGACATCTTACACGGCGTCAAGTGTAAATTAAAGCTCGAGGACATGGGATTTATTCGAATCAGGGTCCACGTGACGCAGGTCTGAGTGAGTGTGGGCCTGATACCAGTAAAGCCTGCCATCAAGGAAAACGTGGTTCAAGCTTTCTTTTCTTTTATCCCATGATATGCTCCAAGTATTATGGGGAAAAACAGAGAAAAATGTGGAGAGGTGGTGGTGGGGGCATTTCAAAATTTTCAAACACCTCCCAAACAGTGGAGGAAAGAATCAGGTGGTAGCATACCGTCTAATCGCACTAAAATATTCAGAGTGGGTCTTTAATCTTTACATGGGTTTGGAATTTGGAAAGCACCTCCTCAAGTATGTGTTATGTACATTGACTAAGCTGTATGTGTCGTTGTCTTCATCAAATCCTCCTGTACTGATCCACTTTGTCTACTAAGTAGTTCTTTTGGAGGCCACTTCAAAATTTTCTCTTTTCTGCTTCATCTAGCTGCAAAGTCAAAACGTGTCCCTGTTTTATGGAAGTATCTTTGAACCTTTCCTTGAAAAGAGGCTTTTCAAAAAAAAATTATTTTTTGATCAGGCATTTGCAAATTTTTAATGCAAATGCTTTTTTTCTTTCTTTTTTACATACACCTATACCTAGTAAGCACAATTTCCCTCACACTCCTAAAAAGTAGCCCCTTCAGGAGTAGATGCTCCATTCTAGGCTCATTTGAGGAAGGACATTCACACATATGAGCTGCCCTGCAAATAGCCTAGGAAATTTCTCAAAGTGCTTTACGACCACCCACATTGCACACTTGACGTTCTCACCAAGCTCTCAACAACCCACCAATAATACCTCAACCTCCAGCATCAGGCAGGAGTATTGAGACATCTTACATGACATCAACTGTTAAAGCTCGAGGACATGGGATTTATTTGAATCAAGGTCCACATGACGCAGGGCTGAGTGAGTGTGGGCCTGATACCAGTAAAGCCTGCCGTCAGGAAAACGCGGTTCAAGCTTTCTTTTCTTTTATCCCATGATACCCTCCAAGTATTAGGGGGAAAAAGACAGAAAACTGTGGAGGGGCGGTGGTGGGGGGCATTTCAATAATTTCAAACACCTCCCAAACAGTGGAGGAAAGAATCAGCTGGTAACATACCATCTAATCAGACTAAAATATTCAGAGTAGGTCTTTAATCCTTACATGCGTTTGGAATTTGGAAAGCACCTCCTCAAGTTTGTGTTATATGCATTGACTAAGCTGTATGTGTCATTGTCTTCATCAAATCCCCCTGTACTGATCCACTTTGTCTACTCAGTACTTCTTTTGGAGGCCACTTCAAAAGTTTCTCGTCTCTGCTTCATCTAGCTGCAAAGTCAAAACGTGGCCTGTTTTATGGAAGTATCTTTGAACCTTTCCTTGAAAAGAGCCTTTTCAAAAATAAAATAAAATTTCGACCAGGGATTTGCAAATTTTTAATGCAAATGCTCTTTTTCTTTCTTTTTTATATATGCCTATACATAATATGCACAATTTCCCTCCCACTCCTAAAAAGTAGCCCCTTCAGGAGTAGATGCACCATTCTGGGCTCATTTGAGGAAGGACGGTCACACATATGAGCTGCCCTGCAAATAGCCTAGGAAATTTCTCAAAGTGCTTTACCAGCACCCACACGGCACACCTGACATTGTCACCAAGCTCTCAACAACCCACCAATAATACTTCAAGCTGCGGCATCAGGCAGAAGGACTTTTGAGACATCTTACAGGGCATCAAGTGTAAATTAAAGCTCGAGGACATGGGATTTATTCTAATCAGGGTCCACATGATGCAGGGCTGAGTGAGTGTGGGCCTGATACCAGTAAAGCCTGTGGTCAAGGAAAACATGGTTCAAGCTTTCTTTTCTTTTTATCCCATGTTACCCTCCAAGTATTATGGGAAAAAACAGAGAAAAATTCGGAGGGGGGGGGGCATTTCAAAAATTTCAAACACCTCCCAAACAGTGGAGGAAAGAACACACTGGTAACATACCATCTAATCACACTAAAAAACAATTCAAAGCAGGTCTTTAATCTTTACATGGGTTGGGAATTTGGAAAGCACCTCTCTCAAGTATGTGTTATATGCATTGACTAAGCTGTATGTGTCATTGTTTTCACCATGCAGTCAAAAATCCTGCTTTACTGATCCACTCTTTGGAGTTGCCTAGCTTTCTTCTTAAAGGATCCTTGGTTTGTATGCGACTCTCTTCCCTCACAATGGATTCTCGGTTCATTTGAGCCAACAATAAAATGAATTACCTTTTCAGTCGCCATGATCCTGGCCTATTAGAGGAATGGCCCTCATTAAGGAAAAAACCATCCTCAAGCCTGTTGTACCTAACTGAGGGAAAAGAAGGCCTTTACTTGGCAGGGGTTTCTTCTTTCTTGCATGGTTTGTACAAGTATGTTCACTTATTTTTTGATGATGAGAGGCTCCAACTACTTGAGAGCATACAATCAAGGGTTCACCTTAATTGAGTCTGCAAATCTCAATTCTTTCACAATACATTGCAGCTTGCCAAAGTTGTAGAATGCAAGAAGAAGAGTAAATTCTAAATATAATGTTGGGATTGTAAATAGAAGAACTCGAAGAATTATATTGAGCTCACAGCCATTATGAGAATAATGACAAAGTGGCATACTCCTTGATAAGAGTGTATCTATTCTTGGAAATGTTACATATCACATCTTCATAAAATGTTTACTTTCTGCTTTTTTTTTATGTATGTAGAATAATTCTGTACTTTACATCGTGTTTTACCATTTGAGAAAATGCATGGTAAATATTTCCTTATGGTCCATACCATACAAATATCCATTGATAAAGAAATGTATGTGCAATGTATTCAGTGTGTGTGTACATATGTGAATGAGAGTAAATCTTATAGACAATTATTTGTGGAGTTTCTGTGCATGTGCATAAAGGACCCATTGTCATAGTAGATAAATACCCAAAAAAAGTTACAATGTTCCACAAAAAAAGATTGAACCAAACATTTTTATTTTCTTAATCACTATGGTTGCATGTTAACAATAAAATCACTCAGCTTCTAGCCATGATCCACTCAGAATATATTGGTAGGTGCCAAGGTTCAATTTGCAGACAACCATTGTCACACAAGTATTGAATAGCTAGTAAAAAGAAGTTTCCACAATGTCAAGAATCTTGGGTAAATAATCTGAAACTAAAAGATGCGGGAAAAGGAAAAGAGTCAAATAGACTAAGCCTAGGCAGACAATAAACAAAGGACCCCAAGACTTCCTCCCCCCTCTTAGGTGGGTCATCGTCTTCTTGGACAATGGGTCCTCCCAATTGTTTCCTTGTATTCCCCCTTTTTTGGGTGCTTTGGTTTATTTATGGTTTCTGCATAACTTAGCTCAACAATAAGGCTCATCAGCCCCTTTTTTCCTGGCGAAAAATCGTCAGGTGGCGAATTTCTTTTTTTCTCTGACGAAAAATCTGGCGATTTTGGGGGTCCTCCATCGCCAGAACTCATATCAGACTAAAACAAAAATCGCCAAATAGAGACCCCTTTGTAAACCACTTGTAGCCAGAATCATAGAAGGACTATAACTATCTAGGTTAGTATTTGAAAATTAATTTCAGATTTAGCTAAATATTCCTCGGCACTATCGCCATGTCAGCTGAATCATCCAAGTGACTGTCGCCACTCCAGCGCTTTCACAAAATTGAAAAAAGAAGGGCTGAGGCTCGTCATCCGGCTCAGGGTCCGCACCCAATACTACTATTTTACCCAAAACCGACTGCATTTATGTGAAGTGTTAATATACTTTCAAAGAACATTTACCGTTACTAAGTAGTAAGGACTGAGTATGGCATAAATGATGCGGTACGCGGCCCATAAGCAGCCGTGTGAAAGGGTTTCGTGAAGTACGTGCTTTCCCCCGTATGACTCATGAGGGGTTTCTTTAAAGGGAAACAAAGTCCAGACTTTCTCACCCGTTTTCGGAGATCGCTTTTCTAATTTCCAAGCTCCGTTTCTTCCTATTTCCGCGCCTCTTCGCGATGAGTTGGGTGCCGCGCTAGTGGGCGTTTGATTTGGTGCGCACGGGTTTGAGTATCTGGTTGAGGCACCGTCATCTGCAGGGCCGCATCCAAGGGGTTTTCATTTCCAGTGCATCCAGTGCTTACTGCGAATTTGGTGCTGGGCAACAGCTTAGGTTGGAGGGACTTTGATTTGAGAGCATCGGGGAAACGAGCTGCTTGACCTTGCCACGTGCTGAACGTTTCTGCAGACCAAAAAAATCGAACATTTCAATTCAAAGACAAGGTAATATAATTCCAGCGCAACCTATAACATGTGTATATTTATGATGCCTGTGTCCATATAACACTGATCTTAATTCCTTTGAGATTGGCATATGGATGTTTCCTAATTTGATTCAACTCATAAGCAAACAACGCCAGTTGCTCCAGGAAAGAGCAGTGGACTGTCCAAAAAGAGGAACACTATGAACATGTTGTTAGTCTTGTCCTGTCTTGTCTTGATACCAATGAAAAATTCTTGTTGGGTTGTACTTCATCTAATAGGCGGAAAGAGTTACAGTTGATAGAAACCCTGACGTACTTGACCAGTGCCAAAGCGCGGTCAACAAAACTCAGCTCCTGTATAGCAACAGTGACCAAAAACGTTGTGCTTCAAAAATTAGAAATCCCTTATTTGCTTAATATCAATGTAAAACATTCCTTTTGTGTGAAGTTTTCTTTGCAGATGCAATTCCCTGAGTTTTTTCCTTCTCAAGGTGCACTCTGGTGCAACAAATGCTAGGGGAAATCAGGTTATGCATGGGTGTGAACGTTAGTTTTCAGAAGACAAAATACCCCTATCAGGATCATATTAACTTACGATCCTATAGGATATCCTATTCGCTTCTGCAAATTGATGAAACAGCTACCTCCTTGAATGATACTAGCAGGAGGTTGACATGCAAGCTATTAAGTTCATAGCTTCTGAGATTTGCCAATAAAACATTCATAAAGTCTTTAGCTCATTAAATACATGTATGCAAATGTACTCTTTTAATCTGCAGTTTTCGAAGTATGTGCGACTAAACTTGTGATATCTTCACGTTGAACATTCAAGGACATTTCAACGCAAGTATGTACCAGAAGAATTTGACTTCTATCTTAATGTCTTTCATTGAAATTCGTGGGCCACATTTTGAAACATTCCTAAATATTTCATGTCTTTGTTGCTGCATTATTTTTAAGAGCATACCTTCCAAATCCAGAATATATGGAATTCAAGCCATAGACAAGAATCTAATCAACAATGGATCACTGTATGGTCATGGGTGAAATAGGTGACACATAATGGCGGAGTTAGCTATTGCAAGCAATGCTCTCACATTGGCAGGACAGATTGGCAATTACTTACAAGTGTATCGCGAAAGGTGGAATCGAACATCGAAAGCAATATCGGACTTCCACCGCCTTCATCATCAGCTAGCGACCAAGAAGGCAGAATGGGAACAAATGTTAAACGATTATGGTTTGACGAACGATCAGGGCCTTCGAACACGGTTTGAGACTGCCTCACAACACCTTGACGAGGAAAGGCAGAGATTTAGCCACTTGCAAACTGACTGTTGCCTGTCATTTTGGACCAAAGCCAAAGCGTCTCCCGAAATATTGACAGATTCCATCGACAGCCTAATCGATGATTTTGAACAAATACCATATTTCTTGAGAACTCGAGAAGATATGACTCGAATGCTTGCAAGCAGAGCCAATGACACTCCGGATTCCTTAGGCTTCGGATTTGATCCACGAATCGTCAGGTTGGAAGAGATCGAAGCTAAAGTGATGAAGGAACTTACTCCTGAAGCTAACAATAAAGTTGTGAATCTGCACGGAGAAGCTGGATCGGGAAAAACTTGCCTTGCAAAATCTATTGCATATCAAATTCATGATGCTGCAAATAATATGAGAAGCTCAAAATCGTCGTCAACCCACACATCGATC
>Ga0116227_10014479_pt1 | contig 12005 bp, 5 predicted proteins | sample S1TSphgellanicum_FD_89693 | JGI IMG/M metagenome (GOLD analysis project Ga0116227, IMG submission 89693) | Host-associated microbial communities from peat moss isolated from Minnesota, USA - S1T2_Fb - Sphagnum magellanicum MG | ecosystem: Host-associated > Plants > Peat moss > Unclassified... | reverse complement strand
TTGAGAGCAATGAAGCCATGCCCTTCGAATTCTCTCTGGGCGTGCCGCTAGCTACGGTTCCACCGGTCAAGGCTGCATTGCTCTCCTTGCGGTGGTTGGTGGAGTCGCTCGATCAGGTCGCAATATCCTGGCTAGCAATCTCCGGCTTTCTCGCGGCCGGCGGTGAAGATCTTCTCGAAATGGCGGAGTTCGATGCGGAGCTCCGCAAGCGGGGCCAGCTTCCGCCTGAGGCTTCACTGGAGGCTTTTCTTCGTTACAGCCCGCGCCTGGCCTCGCCCGCTGTCCGTCAGTTTCGCAGCCGCCTTCGGGCTGTTCGAAGCGAAGCCGAGTCCGAGGGCGTAACTAGTCGTCGGAGGACATTCCCTGAATGGATTGCCATAACCGAGGTGTTGTTGAGGTTGCTCCAGTGGCCCGGGGCAAGGACGCTCGCAAGCGTCGAGTTCCAGGCCCGTGCTCGCTGGGAGCGGCTGATCGGCGAGGTCGCGGCGCTTGGCTTCGATGGCGCGCGGGTCGGCTGGCCCGAATTTGTGAACGTTCTCGAACATTACGCGGAAGAGACGATCTTCGCGCCCGAGTCGCGCGGCACGCCGATTCAAATTATGGGTCCGCTCGAGTCTGCCGGGCAAAACTTCCATGCGCTGTGGTTTCTCGGCGCCGACGATCGCCATTGGCCCGCCATTAGCCAGCCCAATCCGCTCTTGCCCCTCTGGCTGCAGCGTAAGGCCTGCATGCCGCATGCCAGTACGAATGAGGATTGGGCGCTGCATCTTGCGATCGTGCAGCGACTGGCTTCCAGCGCAGCGGAGTGTGTCTTCAGCCACGCCCTTCGCGACGAAACTGGCGAGCTCCGCACCTCAGCAGTGCTGAAGGAAGCTCTCCGCTCGCCGCTGCGTGTCTGTTCCTCAGAACAGTTGCGAGCTACGCTGCAAGTGCCTGCCTCATTGCCTCATCGTCGCCGCGCGGAGCTCTTTGAGGATACATCGTCGATTCCGTGGCCCACGGAGGTTCCTGCCGGCGGAGCCGAAATTCTCAAGCGCCAGTCGGCGTGCGCCTTCCAGTCTTTCGCGATGCGCCGCCTCGGTGCCGAAGAGCTCGATAAGCCCGAGCGAGGTCTTACGCCTCGAGACCGGGGGAACATCGTGCATGACGTGATGAGTGCATTCTGGTCGGGACCCGGCCCCGGCGGCGCCACTTTGAAAACCCGGAGCCATCTATTCAACGCAAAAGCAAACGGATCGCTGCCTGAGATTCTCGATTTCCATATAGCAGAAGTATTTCGGCAGAATCGGGCTGCAGATCGGGACAGCGAATGGTCGCAAGCCTATTTTCAGGTAGAGCGGGAGCGGTTACGCACCGTGTTGCTTCAGTGGCTCGACTATGAGATCACGCGCACCGAATTCAGCGTCGATGCGTGCGAAAAAGACAGCGACGCCGAAATCAACGGCTTGCAGCTGAGGCTGCGTGTCGACCGCATCGACCAGGTGGATGGCGGACGGCTCATTCTCGATTACAAGACCGGCAATGTCTCTCCCGCCATGTGGAGCGGCGAGCGTCCCGATGATCCGCAACTCCCTCTTTATGCCATTCATGGCCAGGTCGAGGATCTTCGTGGAGTGCTCTTCGCGCAGGTCCGCGCGGGTGAAACATCTCTTGTCGGCCGAGCGCAAGATGCAAAGAAGACCATACAGAGAGATCTGCCGAGTCAATCGGGCCTGGTCAAGAACCCACTCAACGAGGAAACTCTCAGCGAGTGGACCGAAGCACTGAGAAGCCTGGCGGACCAGTTCCTCGCTGGCGATGCCGCAGTCGAGCCAAAGGCCTATCCGAACACGTGCCGGTATTGTCCGCTCCCCGCGCTCTGTCGCGTCGCCGAGACATTCATCCCGATCGAAGCCGCGGCCGAGGCAGTCGCCGAAGAAAATGAAGCCATCGAGGAAGATTCCATCGATGAGTAACCTCTCGCTTCAGGATTTGGCCGACCGGCAGGCGCGGGACGCCGCCCTGGATCTCGGCTGCTCCGTTCTTGTGCAGGCTCCTGCGGGTTCTGGAAAGACCGAACTGCTCGCGATGCGTTTTCTCAAGTTGCTCGCGGCGGTCGAGGAGCCGGAACAGGTGCTCGGCATCACCTTTACCAAGGCCGCCACCGCTGAGATACGGCATCGTATCGTCGGCAAGCTTGAGAAGGCGCGAGATTTTCTCGAAACTGGAACCGCGCCCAATCGCGAAGACGCCGCCAGCGTTGAAATTGCAACTGCGGCGTATACAAATTCAATCGCTCGAGGCTGGAAGCTTCTTGAACAGCCGCATCGCCTCGACATCCAGACGATCGATTCCCTCAGCCTTCGCATCGCTCATCAGATGCCGCTCAGCGGAAGGCCTGGCGGCATACTTCAACCCACTGAGGCGGCAACGCCGCTCTATCGGCGAGCGGCCCGCAAGACTCTCGATCGGCTCGGCGGAGACGATGAAGAACTGAATGCCGCACTACGCGGACTGTTGCTGCTGCGCGATAGCAATCTTGCCGGCTGCGAAGGACTGCTGGCGAAGATGCTGGCCACGCGAGATCAATGGTCGCGCGCCTTTCCACTTACCGGAGAGATCGCCTGGCCTTCCGTCCGCCAGCGTCTTGAGGAGCCATTTCAGCGCGAGATCGAGCGGGTCTTAGGGAGGATGCATGCGTTGCTCTCTTCGCACCCCGCACTTACTAGGGAACTGCTGGAGCTAGCCGACTACGCATGCCATAGCGAGAATCTAAAAATTGAGATTGGATTGCTAGCGGGACTGACCGCGCTACCGTCACCGTCGCCAGAGTTTGTCGATGATTGGCGCTGCTTCGCCGAATTTCTCTTGACGAATGAAAACGAACTGCGGAAGTCGTTTAACATTACCCACGGCTTTCCGCCGAGTACCTCTGAAAAGACGCGGATGCTGAAGTTGATACTGGACCTCGGCGAAATTTCTGGGTTCGTGGACCTGCTCGCCGAGATTCGAGGTCTTCCTCAACCGGGTTACTCCGACAAAGAGTGGGCGAGTCTCTGCCAAATCATTGTTGTCATACGGCATGCTGTCAATGAACTAAAAACCGTTTTTGTGGAGCGGGGCGCCGTGGACTTTGTCGAAGTTGGCATGGCCGCATTGGACGTGCTCCGCGACGATACACAGGGCCTGGGCATCCGGCATCTTCTCGTCGACGAATTCCAGGACACCTCGCGCAGTCAGCACCAGCTCATCGCTGCCCTTCTTCGCAGCTGGGATGCAGACTCTGAGAGGCAGTACCGGCGCACGCTCTTCGACACTCCCCGGACGGTGTTTCTCGTCGGAGACCCGATGCAATCGATCTACATGTTCCGTCAGGCCGATGTCGAGCTCTTTACCCAGGTCCGCGATCATGGCCTTGCGACCGGCGCCGGCCAACTCTCCGCGAAGCCCCTCGATCTGAAGACGAATTTTCGTTCTCACGCCGGCCTGGTTGACCCACTGAACGCAATGTTCGGCACCGTCTTTCCTTATGGCATAAAACATGGCTCTGCCGACGTGCGGTTCCTCCCAGCGACGCCTGGAAATGAAGCGAATCCCGCAGGCGCCTATCAGATCCACGCGGACTTCATGACCGCGGAGAAGTCCAGTCGCGACGACGCGCAGCAGAGGGAAACGGAAGAGATATTGAAGATCATTCGCCGGCATCAGCCAAGAATCGAGGAGGCCCGGGCTCGCGGCGAGGAATTTACCGTAGCGGTGCTCGCACGCGCGAAGAACCATCTCGTCCCGCTCGCCGCGGCTCTTCGCGACCAGAGGATATCGTTTCGCGCCGTCGATCTGGAAGAGTTGGGTGAACGGCAGGAGATTCTCGATCTTCAATCGCTAACCCGGGCCCTTCTCCATCCGATGGATCGTATTGCCTGGCTCGCTGTGCTGCGCGCTCCATGGTGCGGCCTGGAATTACGCAATATGCACCTCCTTCTCGAGACAGATGCACGGCGCTTTGACCCGAGCGCTGCATCCACGCGAATCAGCGAGCGCCTTGCTCTGCTCGATCCGGCCCCGAAGGAACGAGCGAGTCGAGTAATCGCAGTTATGCAGGCGGCGATTGCCAATCGTTACCGGCAGTCATCCCTCTCATCATGGATCGAGCGCACCTGGAACAGTCTCGGCGGCCCCGCGTGCGTCGATGCCGCCGGATACGAAAACGCACAAGCGTACTTTCGCATGTTGGAAGAGGTCTCTCTCGACGGCGTCGACGCAACCGGCGAAGCGATGCAGGACCGCCTCGCAGAGCTCTACGCCAAGTCCGAGCCCTCGGTCAGCGATCGTTGCGGCGTTCAATTGATGACCATGCATAAGGCCAAGGGCCTGGGGTTCAACGTCGTGATCCTTCCCGGTCTCAATAAGCCCACAAGCAGAGACGCCTTCAGCCTGATTCGTTATCTCGAGCGGTCCACCGGCCCGCAAACCGAACTTCTGGTTGCGCCCATTGGCAACAAGGGCGAGAAGCCGTCTTCAACCTATACGTGGGTGGGGCGGCAGAAGTTAAACCGCGAAACCGAGGAACGCAAGCGGCTGCTTTACGTCGCCTGCACTCGCGCGCGGGACGAGCTTCACCTATTTGCAACCGTAACGGATACAGATAAGGGACGAAATCCCGTGACGGGATCTCTGCTGCATACAGCATGGCCTGCGCTGGAAAGTCTTTTCGTTGCGGAATACGCGAAGCGTAACGCGCCCCCCCAACCTAGTGCTCTAATCGAATTTCCATCTGCGCCGGCTGGCGAGGAGCTGGCGGGCATAGTTCTCGATACCGTGGCAGCCGCGAGCGGCGAAGCAACGCCCTATTCGAGAGCCAAGACGAAGCTCTACCGGCTGCCATCCAACTGGTTGCCATCCCCGGTCGCGCCCAATCTCGATTGGGCGGATCGGAGACCTGAGCCCGTTTCCGCTCCGGATAAAGAAGAGCTACAGCGCCCGCAGGGCTCGTACTCGTCAAGGGTTTTGGGGACGACCGTCCACGCTCTCTTCGATCGGGCCGCACAGCTCCTGGCACGCGGTCGCTCGGAGGCCGATCTGCGTGCGGCGATGCCTGAGTTTCGCATTCACGCCAACACGCTCACCCGCAACGGCGGTCTTTCTCCACAAGAGGCAACGGTTGTCGCCGACAGTGCCGTTCAGGCCCTGGAGAAGACGATGGCCGATGCCATCGGCCGGTGGATTCTGGCTCCGCGCCGCGAATCGCAAACCGAATCGTCGTGGACGGGTATGATCGAAGAAGTGCTGCGCACGCTGCGCATCGATCGCAGTTTTTTCGCCGGCCCGGAGCCGCTCCTTCCGGAGTCGTCATTTTATGACGAGAGCTGCCTTTGGATCATCGACTATAAGACCGCAGCTCATGGACCCTCCGGGATGGAGCAGTTTCTCGATGCCGAGAAGCTGCGGTATGCCGCGCAGCTCGAGAGCTATGCCGGGATACTCAGATTGATACACGGGAGCAAAACTCAATTGCGGGTCGGACTCTACTATCCGTTCCTGCCGAGGCTGGTCTGGTGGCCGGCTTAGATCAATCCGCCGCCGGCGTCGAAGAGTCGCCGAGACGGCTGACATGGTGACGCACATCCGCCCCCCGCACCCAGAAGATCACGTCTTCGGCAACATTCGTCGCGTGGTCGGCCACGCGCTCCAGGCTGCGAGCGATCATTAGAGCGTTGAGCGCCTGCGGAGTCAGCTCGGGCTGGGCTTTCATCAAGCTCGACAAGGCGAAATAAGCGCCCTCGTTGAGCCGGTCCACGTTATCGTCCATCAGCAGCACCGAATCTGCCAGGTCGGCGTCCCCCTCGATAAAGGCGTGAAGCGCTTTGCGCACCATCCCCGCAGCCAGCGATGCCATGCGCGGGATATCGACCGGCAGATCGACCGTTGGAAACGCCTGCAGGTCGCGGACCCGATCGCTGATGCTGCTCGCCGCGTCACCCACCCGTTCCAGGTCGGCGTTGATCTTGATGACCGCCAGAATGAAGCGCAGGTCGATCGCCATGGGCTGCTCCATCGCGAGCAAATCGAGCGCCATCTGGTCGATCTCCCGCTCATAGCGATCGATCGCCATCTCTCCGTGATCGACCAGGTCGCAGATGCTGATGTCACGGCTACGATAGGCCTCGATGGCGCGCTGAATCGCCTGTTCGGCCATTCCCGCCATGACCAACAGCCGTTCTTTGAGGTCGTCGAGGCTTTGTTGAAACCGGAGCCGCACCATCGGGCCTACTCCTTCCTGGAACCGGACTCATTCATCTCGGTATATCTTATCCAGACCTTCTCAAGGTCGCATGGCGACCCTCAGAACAGCCTCAGCCGAAACGGCCAGTGATGTAGTCTTCCGTCCGTTTGTCGCTGGGGTTCGTGAAAATCTTATGAGTTGCGTCGAATTCGATCATCTTGCCATTGAGGAAGAACCCGGTGTTCTCGGCGACCCGCGCCGCCTGTTGCATGTTGTGAGTGACGATCACAATCGTGTATTGGGTCTTCAACTGGAAGATCAGGTCTTCGATCTTGGCCGTCGAAACCGGATCGAGCGCAGAGGCCGGCTCATCCATCAGCAGCACTTCAGGATCGACGGCCAGCGCGCGCGCGATGCACAGGCGCTGCTGTTGCCCGCCGGAGAGGCTCGCCCCGGATTTCTTCTTCAGATCGTCCTTGACTTCGTCGAAGAGGGCGGCGTCTTTCAGGGAACGCTCCACCACCTCGTCCATGACGCGGCGATTGCGGAAGCCGTTGAGGCGCAGGCCCGAGACGACATTGTCGTAAATCGACATCGTCGGGAAGGGGTTGGGGCGTTGGAAGACCATTCCGACCCGCCGCCGCACCTCGACCGCTGAGACGTCATTGTAGATGTCCATGTCGTCGATCATGACTTTGCCGGTCACGCGCGCAACCGGATTGGTTTCATGCATGCGGTTGAGGCAGCGGACGAACGTTGACTTGCCGCACCCCGACGGCCCGATCAGCGCCGTCGCATTGTTGGCGGGCATGTTCAAATTGACATCATGCAGCGTATGGTTGGCGCCATACCATGCATTGAGTTCCGTGACCTGTATTCCCGCACCCACTCAGCTGGCCCCTTTCAAAACGCCGCGCGAAGTCACATAGCGGACCAGGGCGACAGAAACAACGATTAGCACAATTAGCACGAGCGCCCCGGCCCAGGCCAGACGATGCCATTCATCGTAGGGCGAGATCGCATAGACAAAAATCTGCAAGGGCAGCGCCGCAATGGGCTGGTTGAGGTCTGCGCTCCAGAACTGGTTGCCGAAAGCCGTAAACAGCAACGGCGCTGTCTCGCCGGCCACACGGGCAAAGGCGAGCATGCAGCCGGTGATGACTCCTGGCGAAGCGGTGCGCAGCGAAATCGCCAGCACCGATCGCCAGTTCGGTACACCCAGACCCAGTGCGGCCTCGCGAATGGAGTTAGGCACCATCAATAGCATCTCTTCGGTGGTGCGAGTAATCGTCGGGATCATCATGATTCCCAGGGCCACACCGCCAGACAGGGCCGAGAAGTGCTTCTGCGGCAGCACGATCAGCGAATAAACCGAGATGCCCATCACGATCGAGGGCACTCCGTTCAGCACATCGGCGGTAAACCGGACCGCGTTTGCCAATCGGCTTCCCCTGCCGAACTCGGCAAGAAAGATTCCTCCGGCAATGCCGATCGGCACACCAACGACACTGCCAATGAGCAGCAGCACGGCGGAGCCGAAGATCGCATTGGCCATCCCCCCGCCACTCTCGCCAACCGGCTTGGGCACCTGGGTGAAAAACGCCAGGTTCAGTGACCCTGCGCCCTTGTAGACGAGGTAGAGAAAAATCGCGACCAGAGGGGCGACAACCAGGACCGTACTCAGGATGGAAAGTCCGCTCGCCGCATAGTCGGCTAACTGCCGGCTGATGCGGTTGTACGGGCTCGTCTTGTAAACCGTGGTTGCCATCTGTCGTGTCCGCGTTCGGGACGGGAGGCTAGCTCACCCGCGCCGGCGTCCCCCTTGTCACTGCCCACACCAGCAGCCGGGCCAGGGCATTCACGACGATGGTCACAAGAAACAAAGCCAGTCCGATCTCGACCAATGCGCTGAGGTAAAGGTCGTCCGATGCTTCACTGAACTCGTTCGCAATCACGCTCGCCATACTGTACCCCGGGGCGAAGAGCGACTTGGCGATCTCCGGGCGGTTACCGATGACCATCGTGACCGCCATCGTCTCACCCAGCGCGCGGCCCAGCCCGAGAATGATCGACCCGACGATGCCGATGCGCGCGTTGCGCAGCACGCCCATGCGGATCATCTCCCAGCGGGTCGCCCCTAAAGCCAGCACCGCCTCGCGCTGGGAGTGTGGAACCGAGATCATCACCTCGCGGGTCAGCGACGAAATCACCGGGAGAATCATGATCGCCAGAATGACGCCGGCGGCCAGCATGCCGATGCCGTAGTTCGGCCCCCCGAAGAGTCCCGTCCAGCCGAGAAACTTCGCCAGGACCGGATTGATGTGTTCGCGGAGCAGCGGCACCAGCACGAACACTGCCCACAAACCATAGACGACGCTGGGAATCGCCGCCAGGAGCTCCGTAATAAAGGACAGCGGCGCGCGCAGCGGTTTAGGACACATCTCGGTGATGAAAATCGCCACGCCAACCGCGAGCGGAACCGCGATCAGCAAACCGAGAAGCGACGAAACCAGCGTGCCGTAAATGAAAGGAAGAGCGCCAAATTGTCCGCTGACCGGGTCCCAGGCCTGCTTGAAGAAGAAACCTATGCCAAACTTCGCAATCGACAATCGCGAGCGCATGACCAACTCAAAGAGAATCAGCGCCACAATGGCGAAGATCGTCAGAGCGCAAACCACCATGAGACCCGCAAAGGCTTTGTCGAGGGCCGCCGAGCTCCCGCGCGATTGCAGGAATTTCCGTATCGGCGAGATTTCGCTGGCCGGCTTATTCAATCCGGGAGCCGAAGAATCGGCGGGATCGAATGAGGGGCTGGAACCGGCAGCACTGGCCACGCGAACGTCCTGAGCGTTGAGATTCACCGACTACCAAATTAGCCGCCTTCCGTGAATAGGAGGTTAACGCGAGTCGGCTGGAGAGGCAACACTGCGTGAAAATCAGTCGCTAAATGTAACCAGCCGCAGCCTTTCCCGCCAGGAGAGGCTGCGGCTGGTCGAATCGACAGCGGGACCGTGGCAAGGGTGCAGCAATGCCGGGATCCCGAGTCGGACACGGCGAACGGGCGCTAGAAGTCGACCCTCAGCCCGAACTGCATGCGGCGGTAGGTGGTCAGGGTGGCGCTGTAATTGCCGAGTGAACCATAGCTCAGGCTGGTGCCCAGGCTGTAGGTGTCGAAGCGGGGAGTATTGGTGACGTTGTAGACCTCCCACGCCAGCTTGATCTTCGCCCACTCCTGCACCGCCCAGGTCTTCGAGAGCGACGAATCGATATCGAAGTAGCCGTCTCCCCGGAACGGATTGCGCGTGCCGGCCTCGCCGGGGTAGGGATAGCGGATCGGCGATCCGTTGTAAACCCCGTTGTTGATCGAAGCTGGGTCGGCGAAGGCTTGTTCGACGGGGTTTGCGCCAGTGGTCAGGTGCTTCCGCAGCTTCACGTTGCTTGTGTTGACACCCCAGCCTGAGAGCTCCCAGTTGGTCGTCCAGCCCGGCTCGTAGACGCTGAACGGAATTCCCGAGGACCACCGCCCCAGGCCGGCGAACTGCCAGCCGCCGATCAAGGCGTCGACCAGATGGCTGCTGTTGGCGAGGTACTGCCTGCCATGGCCCACCGGGATGGCGTAGGCCCAGTCGACGGTGATCAGGTGCTTGGTGTCGAAGTCGGAGACGCCGCGGTTCAAGGACGGCTTCCAGGTGTTCTGGATCGGGCCGAAGCCGCCGCCGCCGGTAGGCGAGTTGAAGCTGGCCCGTTCCACGTCCGACCCCATATCGATCGACTTCGAGAAGGTGTAGTTGAAGTCCGCCGACAAACCATGGCTCGAAGGATGGCGAAGAATGATCTGCAAAGCGTTGTAATAGCTCATGCCGATCGAGTCCCAGGCGTAGAGCGAGGAGAACTGCGACTGCCAGAACTTGGAGCCCGTCGGACAGGTGTAGGCGCAATAGAAGTCGAGGTCGGCCAGCGCCTGGGTCTCGCCGTAGCTGTAGCGGTAGCCCCACTCGTTGTTGTAGATGGCCTGGGTCGCGCTCTCGCCCATGTGATCGTAGTTGGCCAGTTGCGGGAAGACGTCTTCGAAGTACGGGATGGCAGGAACATTGGCCGCGTTGCCGCCGTTCTGGTCTTCGATCTTCGATAGCAGGGCCGCATTCGTAAAATAATCGCCCCCGCCCTGAGGATCGGTGTAATCGACTGGCTCGGCCAGGTCGATTTGTTGCAGCAGGTGGCGTCCCAGCCTGCCCACATAGGCCGTCTCCAGTGTGAATCCGGCGGCAAGTTCCCGCTGGAGGGAGAAGTTAAACGCCTCCGAGTACGGGGTCTTTAGCTTGTTGTCGACGCCCCAGGTGATGAGGAAGCTGCCGTCAGCCGGGGCATAAGGGTAGGTCTGAGTGGCCGGGGTCTGGGGATCGAAGCCGTGGATGGTGGGCAGAGCGTGCGGCCCGGTGAAGCGGGGCGAGTTTTCGTAGCCCAGTTCGTCGGCCGGATTGACGACCGTGGAACTGAGGCCGAAGGACCCCTTCTGGCTGAAGCGCTGGGCGATCGACTGACCGTAGTGGTCGAAATACAAGCCCGCACCCAGGCGGACAGTCGTCTTGTTGTCGGGAGCGTAGACAACGGCGAAGCGCGGGGCGATGTTGAGCTTCTGCCTCGGCCAGAATCCGGGCGCGTTGTTTGCCTTGCCGGAGGGCTGGAAATTCAAGTCTTGCTCGTAGACCTGTCCTTGCGCGGCCGCCGTGCCGCGCTCCTTGTACCAGGCGTCGGTGTCGATGGTCGGCGCGATCTGCTGCCCATGGGTCTCGTAGGGCGTCGAAAGCAGGCTGTGGCGGATGCCGAAGGTCACGGTCAAGTTCGGCTGCAGCCGCCATTGGTCCTGCACGTAGTACTCGAACTCGTTGGTCAGGAAGCTCCGATTGATGAACGCGCCATCCGGCAGCACCGAGGCCGAGGTCGGACTCTTCACCGCGTAGTTGCTCACGATGCCCAACTCGGGCACGTTGCCGACGATGTTCGAGTAGGCGCTGTTGTAGGAGGTGCTGAAGCCGCTTCCCACGGCCGGCAGTCCGAGCACCGCGTCCGGCTGCGGCGGCGCGCCGGTGACCCAGGTCCAGCTGGTGCTGGCGTAGTTGTAGGAGTTGGAGTCGGTTCCGGTGTTGGCCACGATCCGGCGCCAGTTGCCGCCCACCTGGATGGTGTGGCTCCCCTTCGACCAGCTGAAGGTGTCGGTGATTGTGTTCAGCGGCACGTTGGTCAGCGTGGTGCGGGTGAGGGCGATCGGCTGGTCCAGGTCGCGGAACTCGACGTAGTCGCCGACGGCCGTGCCTCGATCGGAGTAGCCCTGCCGAACATAGCCGTAGCGGATGTCGTTCACAATGTTGGGCGTGATCGTCCAGGTGTGGCCGAAGGCCATGCCTTTGGTATTGTCTTCATGCCGGTTCGCGAGCCCCGATCCCGGATATTGCTCGACGTCGTTCGGCGATCCAGTGTCCTTCTGCAGGTTTCCACGCGCGAAAACATGCATCTTCGAGTTCAGCTCGTAGTCCAGCTTGAAGATCGAGGTGTTCAGAGTGGACGGGTTCGGCGAACTGAAGGAGTAGGAACCCGAGTTGACCCCGCCATCGCCCAAAGCGCCGCCATTGGCTGCCGGCACATTCGCGTACCAGGCTTGCGCGGCGGCGTTGACACCGGGCGTCGTGCATTGCGTGCATCCGGCATCGAGGATCGCCACCTGCGCGGGGGAGATGAAGTCGGTCCCGCCGTTGGTGTCCACATACCCCAGCTCGCCTTGCTTGAAGGTCGCGGTCGGGAATGT
>Ga0116227_10014478_pt1 | contig 12005 bp, 19 predicted proteins | sample S1TSphgellanicum_FD_89693 | JGI IMG/M metagenome (GOLD analysis project Ga0116227, IMG submission 89693) | Host-associated microbial communities from peat moss isolated from Minnesota, USA - S1T2_Fb - Sphagnum magellanicum MG | ecosystem: Host-associated > Plants > Peat moss > Unclassified... | reverse complement strand
TTTTGTGTTTATTTATTTTATTTTATTTTTTTTTTTTTGATGTGATTTTTGTTGTTGGTGGGGGGTTGGTTTGTTGTGGGGGTGGGGGGGGGGGGGGGGGGAATTTGTGTGCATGTTTTCATGGGTTTTGTTAGTTTTGACAAAGTTGGGTGCCGATCTAGTAGTTCACAATAGTTGTTAAGTACTTATTGTAAAAAAGTTAGTTTATGTAGTTTGCCATGTGTGATTTGAACCATGTGCATCATAAACAAGGTTCCATTTTTTGTGTGTTTGGGGGGGGTTTATCCCCATAGTGTCACTTTAAATTTTCATCTTTCATGTTTTGAAATTCTAAAGCACACAAGAAAAATAAATGTTGTTTGTTGTTGTTTTGAACTTGGATTCTTGCAATTTGTAGGTGAGTTTAAACAAAATTGTGTACATGTTTCCATGTGTGGCATTGATTTTGTTAATAATATTGGATGTTGATATAATAATGCATGACAAATGTCTAACATCAAGGGAGTTCCATTTAGATCCCAAGAAGTTGGGGAAACATATTGCATTAAAATAAGGTGGCATATTGAATCAACAAAACCAAGATCTAGGGTGAAGTGTACTACAATTTCTGTACTTTCTAGGAATAAATGCAAGGCATTTATTGCAAAGGGGATGAATGAAACTCCAACCCCAACATACTTAGGTTTATTTTGACCTAAAGTTCATGTGGAATCCCAACATCATAACTTTTGGTTCTATGTAGATGACATCCATAGGTGTGTGGAAGGTTGAATGTGAGCATCTATCTTTAAACATCCATCATTGCCCTTTATATGGTTGGTGATGCCATGCACAAATCTCACAACTAGTGAAATTGTGAATATTGAATAATCAAGCCTTCATCTACCAAGACATTCATTCCCATTTAAATAACACTTAGGGAGCATGGCATTTATCAAAGGTGATGATCATTACCTCCATATCAATAAGGCAAGTCTTATCAAAATGAGATGGGAACTTAGTTTGACATACTGAACTAGGTGAATTTCATGGTTGCAAATGAGAGTTAGCAAACCTATTGGAGGCACTAATTTTGCATCTCATTGATGTCCCTCCACTTGGGATTGGATGTGTGTACATAATTTCAATTATCAGTACCATGCTACATGGCAATGTTTATGATGTTATAGTGGGATGTTACCTTGTTTTTATTTGTTTTGATTTTGTCTTTACGTTGTCATCTTTTATTGGAAAGAAGGGAAAATATGTCTCATGCAAGCATTTGCATTTCATCTTTGCCAAAAGGATGTATTTTGATCCAAAGGTTGATCTCATTGTCCATAAATCAACACCAAGTTAAAATAAGGTTCATCATTTGTTCCAACAAGATAAAGTATGGGCTTAACTATTAGCATGTGATGGGCCTTTCTTATGGCAAAACTACGTTGGATGAAATCATTTATATAAATATTTTTAATTACTAATTTCTTTTTGGACCCCAACCATATTTCTTATAATTAACATAGGTTTCCACTTCAAAAGGACTTGAGGTTAGTCCTTATTTAAAATCATACGGGGGGTACCCTATTAATTACAAAACTACCCACAGTAGGTGAGATCTACTTCCTCCACTAATATAGGAAGCAATGCTAACTAGTTTAACTAAGATTTGGATAGAATTGTTGTCACAACTGTGAGAGGGAGGAAGGGGAGCACATGGTTTAAAGTGAAAGGGAATGTATCTTGCTCCCTCTCTCTTTCACCCATTGTGTTTTAGTTTTGTACATTTGTGGGCAATCATAATCAAGAAGAAGACTTTGTGTGGAATATCTTTGTATGTGTATTTTCCTTGTTTATTTTAGTGGTGATTGAAAGAAGGATTAAAGAAAATTGTGTAAAATTATTTAGTACAATATTAGGTACATGGTTGTAGCCATAGGGCATGGGTGCAATTGTTGTAAAGGTACGTGACACTAATTATTTCATCCCTAGAGGTAGTATGTTAGATTTCCAAATAGTAAAAGGCTATAGTTGTCTTGACTATGTTGTTCTTGTTGGTGGTATTGTATAATCTAGAGAATGCAATTGACCCCACTTGGCTTTGTTTGCTTTGATTCCTTTGAATTGGGTAGTGTGTGAAAGGCTTTGAGAGTTTTACATCAAACAATGCTAGATGGTGGGACTTGGTGATCCACCAACCAAAGTGGACCATTTCTCCAATAGGATTCCATGGTCCTATTTATGTGGTTTCCTTTTTTTTATTCCATTATATCAATTACCCAACAATGGTTCAAGGCTCCATGTGATAATCGACAAGTTCCCTTGTGGAGTTGCTTTCCCAAAAGCTTTGACTCTATTTGTAGTGTTGTCCTTTTAGTCATTAGTAAGATGTATACATGATCAAATAGTGAGAGTTCAATATGGATGAATGGATGAATTGTTTTGATGAATGTAATGGATGATGATAGATGAAATAATACTAATCCATAAGCTTATCTTTACCCCCTTAAACTCATGGCTTATAACCTAGCTACACTCCAAGCAATTCCACCCATGCCCCCTAATTTGGCTTCTAGCAATGTTTATCACATAAAATGTGTTACATGTTTTTAAATCTTCACTAATAAATATGAAAAATGGGACAATATAAAATGAGAGTTTATTTGAAGTGGTTGGCTTCTAGCAATGTTTATCACATAAAGTGTGTTACATGTTTTTAAATCTTCACTAATAAATATGAAAAATGGGACAATATAAAATGAGAGTTTATTTGAAGTGGTTGGCTTCTAGCAATGTTTATCACATAAACTGTGTTGCATGTTTTTAAATCTTCACTAATAAATATGAAAAATGGGACAATATAAAATGAAAGTTTATTTAAATGCAACCACTTCAACTGGAGATTATAATTGGGCAATTAAAGCCCTCTTTATCCTAGGGTTGGGGCCCTGTGGACCATGAAATTTAAAAGTCATTAAACTCATACCAATGGTCGTTCCATGAAAATTCCAAAAGAGATTTTGAGTGGGTCAAGGTTATCAAATATAGTGTAAAATAAAAATAGCCCTTTTTGAGAGACCTTGACATTACATAGGAGGGAAGTATTCACAAAATCCCCCCGCCCCAAATACCCTTCATTTAAATGATGAAATAATACTTGACAACTTATTATAATTTTCCTTTTCTTGGTCTCCCCATGAATTCATCTCAAGCCAACCTCTTTATGTTGTCATGTGAAATTCCACGCGTGTTTTTCATCCATTTTCAATTTTGAAGTCCTTCAAGCCCATAACCTGCAGTGTAAAGCAAACTTGAACCGCTAATTGATTTGTATCCAATCAATGATTTTAAAAACTCATGAGACAAGGGCTCTCCAGCCTAGTGTAAAGAGGGGCTTAAGGTAAGTCATTTTATTGTGCACAAAATTTTAGAAGCACTTGATTCCTATGGCCTTTACAAGAGCTTGATCCTTTACAATAGGATCCCTTCAATGTTCAAATTGATGTATAACTGTGCAAACCAGCAATGGAGTTGCTCTAGCACAAATGGACCAAAGAACCAAATCTTGAAATATTAGAGATATCCGTAAAGTCAGGAAAAGACAGCACCAGTACCCTGAGTTTGGTCATACACAGGGTGAGAATTAAAAAAAAACCTGCAAAAAAGTACATTAGCAGTCAAGGGGGGTGAAACTCAGGAAACCCTGAGTTTGATCCTGACTTTCTTTTTCTTCCACTGCTGCTACATAGTTTTAAACTGCTCCCACCTTTACAGCTACTATAATTCCTCTCTAACCTTGTGCATTAAATGCTGAATCTCAGCATTTCGTACTGAGTTTCAGCATTTCATACTGAGATTTAATAAAATTTCCTTACTTTCCGAATATCACTAAAAGAGGAGGCGTTAGGGGTGAGAAGAGGCCCAACGACAGGGTGAAGAGACAGGTGACTTTACGAATATTCTATTCCGTCAAACACGTTTGCAGAATCATCATATACTTCATTGGAATTTGTGAAAAAGGCACTATCAAATTTATTCTGACTTCCAATCACACCATCTCATCAAATGCTATATTTCCTACCAGTGTTGAAGCTTTAGGCTTCAAGAGCTAGCTAATTAATTTCTCAGTTGCTCCAAGAGAGTTACTTATCTTTCCTACTTTTACCACTCGAGGGTTTCAATCAAGAGGCACAAATTCAAGGCCATTCAACCCTAAACCCTAAACCAGCACCCACAATTGGTACCTTCAAGTGAGGCCTTAGTGTGTTCCATATTAAGCCACACACTAAAAATGTTAGATTTAAACACAATATTTCAACGTTACAGTCCACCACAAAAACAGTTTCAATAGTCTAGGGTTTCCAGTCCAGTTTCATAAACCCACCAATCCTCTGGATTTGATTTTAGAAACAAAAAAACCTGAAGTATATATAGAAAGAAGGTATAATGTATAATAAAAATTGAAGGAGAGTTAGAGAAGATCCAAAACCTGAGAACCGCTGGGTATCAACCCAATGATCATTTAATGTTCCGAGATGTACAAGATTGGCCTAACAGTGTCAGTGCATATGTATAACTAGTGTAAGTATGCATGCAAGAAAAAGGTGCACTTCTCATGTGAAGGACCCTTTCCTGACATCATCTTCAAGGAGCCAACCATTACATGCCAGGCATGCGAATCATGCAAGCAAAGGAACAAGAATGTGGAACAAAGCCCATTGGTAACATATCAAAAACTGGTCTTCTAATGCAGAGAACTGCCAGCTAATGTTTACATCCACCTTTGCTTGTCGCCTGTTTGTCAGTCTATGGTTTTGCCAAAACAGTTTGCTCAGCCGAGGAAAAAATAGCTCACAGCTTAAGAACTTCAATCAGGTTGTTGGAGGAAACATTCGGTGAAGACCAAAAGGGAGCCGGTAAAATTCATAGTTTCTGGGATCGTCATGAAAACCTTTGAACCTTTTGATCCACAATCTACCCCGATCCCTCTTTGTCACATGCCTTGTAAGCGTTAGGTCCAGAACGGTTGCTACAAGAATTGTGATAATCACCGGAGAACCAAAGAACACATTCAGAATATTATTGAACTGCACAAGTCACAGCACAGAAACATGGCATGTAAGTGTGTTACCAAAATGGCAAAGAGAGACTGTATTCAAATATGATAAATTCCCACAGAAAAGCCAACATATGAAAAAAGAGAAAGGAAATTTACCCATAGTGCATGAGTGTGAACTGGACCATGATCAGACCGAATAGCAAACTCAGAAAAATATTGAGGGACCGATAAACCCAGGAATATTGAGAAGCCAACAACAAAGATGTTGCGAGTCAAGTTCATGTTCGTAAATTGGAGATGGGAAAGTCCAGTTCCCACTGTTTCAAACCACCAAAATACTCAAATCAGATTGATAAAAAAAAGCCATGTTTACATATGTTAAGTCACATTACATATGAGGATCATGCGTAAAGAATGAATGTGTGTTCAGAGAAGTCTTTCAGAAGATTTCTGAAAAAAATTATAGTACTCACCAACCATTCCAAAAGTAATAGAGAGAATGGCAGCAACAATGGGTTGTGGAATAGCAGCAAGAATTCCTCCAAATTTGCCTGCACTCAATGAAAATAACATTATATGGAAAACCCTCAAAGTGCTATCCACGCAAACTAATTGTTTTTTGAGTACAATAGCAAGTGTAAAGCAGGATATCCTGCAAAAGACACTCACCAAATATGGAGAAGAAAAACATGAAAAAGGCAGAAATTATGATCACTCTTCGGCTTCCAACACGCGTGAGTCCAACAAGGCCAATATTTTCACTGGCAGAAGAAAAATGGAGTTATTAGATACAACAGATCCAAAACAAAAACCATTGGATTAAATGAAGACCAATCACTCTGTAGATAAGACAGTGTAAAGTTCTTAAGTTGTGTACTTACGGAGCAACTGTAGCACCAGTGAAGGTACCAAAGAAACCATTCAGCAAGACCCCAATACCCTGCCATCCAATTCCTCGACCAATAACAAAAGGTGGGGGAGGAGTTGCTCCTGCCAATCGAGAAAGTGCATAAAACCCACCAGTTGACTGCAAGGTCAAACCTACAACCATTAGTAAAACAACAGAAGAAGAAAAAGTACACGATTATTACTACTACTTCACAAGCCAAAATCACAGAAGCAACTTGTACCTCAACAAGAGCAGCAAATGCTGCTGTCATGACTCCAAATGCATCTCCAGCATTGAACGTAGGAGAACCCCATTGAAGTGGATAAGAGAGCCGAACCCTGTAGGCAAAGGAATTGGCCCACAAGAAGATTTAAGACTTGAATGATCATGCAACAGCTTGCAACAGCTTGAGAGAATATAGAAAAGACATACAATGAAAAACCAATAATAAATTACCAGGGTGCATGGGAGACCAGACCACTCCGGTCAGTGCGATAATGAAGTTGTCCCAGTGCACTAGCATGATTATAAGCTCCAGCTACAGTTAAAATCGTTGCATAAACCCATACAATTACCACCCCAAAGATTATAGGAAAGAGCTCAAAGAAGTGAAATCTCCGGATGTTGATATGCCTAAAATACTGATCATCAGAACAAACAATGAAAGATGTTAGTCAAGTGCAGCTTCATGTGGAGTTGAACTCAATAAATCCAAGAAATTGAAGTAAATAAAAAACACACAAATGTCAAAATAAAAAAGCTGCAAAATTAGCACACATCTCAGGAGGGAGTTGGAGGTACCTACCTGCGAGAAGAGCAATATAAATAACAAAGCTGGAATGCCAATCTCTACACACTTGCCAATCTGCCAAAGTCAAGAACAATAAGATGGGGTTATTGTTGTGCTCAATCACCCAGGAAAATCCCAAAGCAATATAAAACTGCTTTATACAATTTCAGGGTTAACTTACTGCAATGGAACTGGAGAAGAGAAGGAACACTAAGAAGATGATGCTGATAATGTTGATTCTCACAAATGACATAGGGACATAGAGAACATACCCCAGGGAACCCATATTCCAGAAGGCCCAAGCCCACAATGGCTGTAACAGGGGCAATGACAATGGGACTGACGTGCCTGCACCCAGCAGCATTCATGGGATCAGAACTCTCTGTATCTATCTTTCATCAAGAGCCTTTGATGATAGAACATACACCTACAACAGGCAAGCCTCAGAACTAGAACTGACAAAGAGAAGCTTGATGAAGTTGCTGAGAAATCTCCACAACAACAATTATAGGTAACTGACAAAGAGAACTTCATCACCAAAGCATTCTGATCTTTACATTCTTGCAGAACTCAGGGCTTGCGCTGAGTTCTTGCATGATAGGGTTTTTCATTTAGATGGGTATTGCAATTAAGGCATAGTTCTTCTTGACCCACAGAGAGCTGTTGAATGAAGAAAACACGATTTCAAGCTCGTAGGTCTGTCCCCGACCACAATTTGAGCATTGGGTTGTTCTTCTTGTAAAACACAGACAGGACGAGAAATGGGTTGGCACAAAAAGGAGAAGAAGAGACGGAGTTTTCAAGCACCAGAAGAAGAGGAGATGGGGTTTTTCATTTACCTGGCAGCTATGCCCCATATGCCACTGAAGCCAAGAATGATGTTTAGGGCTGAACCAGCGATGAAAGCTCCCTGCGTTGCCCTCATTGCGTGCACAAATCTCTGCACATGGGTTGGTTGGGACAAGTCATCGTTGCTGTTTTTTCGAGGGAAGAAAAGAAGAATGCAGATAGGCAGGGATGTGGGCAAGAAAGGAAAAGAGGAAAGGAGAAGAGGAAAAAAAAAAAACAGGGTCATCCACCCACCTCATGCGAGTCTTCAATGTCGACGATGCGAGGAGCATTGACGATTGACAAGGTAATAGGAAGGAAATAGAAAGAGTTTCCCATCACTGCCGGCAGTCTTGAGCCCAGTATAGTCTGCACCAGGGTATTGATAGCTGACACAAACAGCGAACTCTGTACTACTCGAGCCAAATCGCCCTGCAAACACAAATGTGTACAATCGCAAACACTCACTATCAGACTTCCCACTGCTCCTCAACACCCCGCCACCAAAACCCACAAGGTACAGACAGAAGAAGCGAAAGCTCAAGAAGTTAGTATTCCCAAAAAAGAAGTGTCAAAGCTCGCTCTAGCAAAACACTGTTTCTTTCTAGCAAATGACTCTCCTTCTCTCTTTTTGATTCTTGCTCCAGATGATGGACCCACCGAATGTCCACCAATGCTACGAAATACAAGAGTTGGGATCAGCACTGTAGTCCCCAGCATGGTAAGGTAGTGCTGAAAGCCTAAGATGATTGCTGACACTGCACAAACAAACAATAACATTGTATTAGCGTCTTCTTCAGAAAAACTCCTCCCCCCTACTCCTCCTCAGAAATCAATCACCAAGGAAATAAATTATACGAATTCATTCTTTCCAACTTCACAATGTTTTCCCACAGCAACAACAACCAAAAACACACACACACACACACACACACAAAATCTCCGAAAACTCTTTCCAAAAAACGAAACAAACAAACTTTCAAAAAGATCCTTGACCAAACACTTGTACTTTTGATTCCTTTTCCTTACCCCATCCAGGATTATCATTGATACAATAAGCAAGATGAGGAAGCTGCTCCATAGCAAGATGCTGGAAATCCTCCCCCGTCTTCATCATCATCTTTGAAGGAGGGACTATGATAGCAGGAGTTGCCATCGGTACTCCAGTCCCCCAAACCACAACTACTAGACACTATTACCCCCAGCCCCCCTCCCCCTCCACCTTCTCCTTCTCTTCCTTCTCCTCCCCGACACTCCACCACCACCACCACCACCACCACCAACCCGAAACCCCCCCACACCTCTGGTTTCCTCTCCCCCAAATCCCGCCTTCCCCCCCGCCCGCACCTACCCCAACTCCAAGAAATCCGACAACTACCAAAACAATCCCAAAGAAAACCCGACAATCAAAGCTCCAGAAAACCAGAGCACCATCTTCATAGATCACCAAAAACCAAACTACAACGCTTGAAAAGAAAAAGCCTTCGTTGGGTGATGGGTGTGGCAGACAACACAAAACCACCGAAAACAAGAACAACAAACACAAAACCACCGAAAACAAGAACAACAAACACAAAACACACAAGACTCGAGAGTGGAGACCAGGAAGAGGAGAGAGAGAGAGCTGCAAGAGGAGCGAGTAGACTAAGTGGGACCAGCAAGCGGTAAGCCCACTTCAGGAAAAGGTCCGGGTAATTTAAGTGGACTTGTAAAGAAAAAAAGCCCAGTTTAGTTATGAGTACTGAATTCACACTCCGACTCCAGCAAAATTTACTATTAGAATTTACATTTTTACTACCTACCTGATGAAGAGAGTGAATTTACTACCCCCCCACCCCCACAACCCTCCAACCCTCCAAACAACCCCCCAAAATTTGGGGTAGAAATTTTGAAATCAAACGGTCTTCCTCTGACGCCTTCCTTTTTTTAGTACCCTCTAGAGTCAGGCAACAGATGAAGAAGAAAGCTCAGCTCTTGGGGGTCGTGTTAGGGGAAGAATTAGGGTTTCTCCCTTCCCAAGTTCCCATGAACTCACCAACCCTAGTACATTTTCCACCTTTTCCATTCAAGCATCTTCTTGAAGAATTTTTTTTTTAAAATTAATATTTTTTTATCTGCATTTTCCAATCAAAAATTTACAAATTCTTGAAATTTCTATAGTTGAGGGTAGGGTGGGCGGGGCGGGGCGGGGCGGGGAGGGAATAAAAAAATTGTCAAGTAGTAATATGAAGCAAAATTTCAGAACATTTCGGCATTCGGAGCCAGCTGATTTTGAACCAAAATTTCAAACATTTATTGAAGGGAAGAACACGGAAGTACTGAGAACGGTGCCGCCATTCTGTGAATGAACTCCCCGACATTACATAAGGTGGTACCCCCCTCACGAGGGAGTCGAGTGTGAGACCTGAATTCCCAGAACCGCTTTGTTCGAGGTTGTCTTTAGTTTTTACCCCCCCCTCCACAACAGCATAAAGATCTGATAAAAAATTTAAACGGTTGTGATTCATTTGTTAATTACTCTCTTGAGGTAAATTTTTTTTTTAACAGAGGTAAGTAAGGCACACTAGTGTGTATACACTACCATGATGGATGGAGTGCATCCTCCTCCTCCTCCTCGGGAGGCATTACCTTAGCATGCCGGAGGACAAGGGCATTACCAAAATAAGGGCTTGCTTGAGGCAATAGCCAAGAGAGAGCACGGAGGACCCATGTCTAGTAATGTCCTCGTGTAGTAAAGGCATTACCCCATGTCTAGCAATGTCTTCATGTACAGGCATTACCCAACAAAAGGACCACGACAAGAAATTTAAATGAAAAAATGTGAAAAGAGAAGGAACATTACAAAAATAGAAAACTTTGTCATAGGTCTATATATAACTTAGCCTCCCCTAACACTACAAAAAAAATAAATTCCTTCTTAGTCTTTACCTAAGGTTAACTTATCCTAGTAGTAATGTATAAAAATTGTATGGCTGGTGAGTGACTACCATGGTTGGTTGGGTTGGTTGGTTAGTCTCTCTCGTTTTATGAAAATATTTAATTTTAATAAAAGAATGGGGGTGGGATCTGTTTTTTCTAATATAAAAATGTTTGATGTTGTGTGTGACGATACCTAGATGGTGAGTGGGGTTCAGGCAATCCAATGTTGAGGCAACCCCCTACATGGGTGGGGGGACACAATACATGTAATGGGTTAAAGGTTAAATGAGAGAGTAGTCACGTAGTATGGTTGTAAGCATCCCAGGCATGAACTGAAAATTAATAAGAAAAAAAATTTCCATGTTCAATTGTCTCTCTTTGGGCCTGGAAAGGATGTCCTAGAAAGCAAACACAAGAATTGGATCAACAAACAAAAATTCAAGTGGCAACCCAGAAAATCAAACAAATCTTGTGCCACATCTTTCATTTCTTTTGTCTTTTAGTTGCATTTAGGTTGAATTTCAAACCCTAAAAAGCCAAGAAAGTAATGAAAGTTGGACAAAGTTAAAATGAGAAAGGAGAGTTGGGGAAGGTGGGGTGGGGTGGGGTGGGGGGGAGGAGAGGAGGCCAAAGGGAGCCAGCCAGCCAGCCCAGTTTGTTTACTTCTCTTTAGGGGTTGTTGGTTCATGTTCACTACTTCAACTTTCAGCACCAACAAGAGCAAAACTTTTTTTTTACAACATAGATTTGGTGTCAAAAAGACCAAAGCCCTTCTCAAAGTAGCCTACCTAAAGTGTTTTTTTTTATGGAACTTGCCTGTTGAGAAATTTGGTGGGCCGTGGTCGGGCAAGTCCAACTTTCTGAATGGGCAGCTAAACGGGCACAATGACCTGTACCTGGCATGCTCCATAACATAATGATTTTTCATGACTTTGAACCATGGTTAGGTCAGGTATACCCAAGAAGAAACCTCTCCATTGTGGTCCTTGTAGTAAGGAGGACAAAAAAAAGAAGGGGACTTAAGAAAAGGCAGAAAAGGCAATACAAAAACTATTCTGTACCCAATAAAGGGCCCTCCAGGGCGGATTCTGGGTCGTATTATGTACTAGGCAAGTATAGGAGCCCCCAAATCCATCCTTTTGGTGGCCCTTTATTGTACGTAATGTTTTTCATGTGGCCTTTTCTGCCTGCCTCTTTTTAGTCCCCCCCCCCCTCTCAGCCCCTTACAAGGCACAGTGAATAGCAGCTCTTCTTGGGTCAATCTGACCTAACCATGGTTCAAAACCCCACATGCCCATGGTGCAAAATGGTGAAAACCATTATTATGTTCTGGAATGTGCCGGGTACAGGCGGGCAGTCAGAAAATCTTTGGCTTGACTTACCCGGACTTACCCAAATTGACCGTGTGGGGACATACAATGGCCTCTACCGGGCACATTCCATAATTACACCTGCCCCCCCCCCCCACCCCCACACCCCCCCCCAAAAACCAACACCCCCAATCCGTAATGGCACCAACAGAACTAAGAAAAACCCACCCA
>Ga0116227_10014477_pt1 | contig 12005 bp, 6 predicted proteins | sample S1TSphgellanicum_FD_89693 | JGI IMG/M metagenome (GOLD analysis project Ga0116227, IMG submission 89693) | Host-associated microbial communities from peat moss isolated from Minnesota, USA - S1T2_Fb - Sphagnum magellanicum MG | ecosystem: Host-associated > Plants > Peat moss > Unclassified... | reverse complement strand
CGTTTTCATGGTATTACCATTTAACGCACCGGTATTAGAAAGATAATTAACCACAATAGTAATGATCAGGGCGATGACATTGGCTAAACCAAGTATTTTTTTCATAGTTTGCTTATTTACGGTATGCAACATCTGTAAGTACCAAATGCCAGCACTAAAGCATAACACCAAAATAAGGGATTAGGTTTCCGGATTTATTTACAAATTCCGGTAATGCACTGCGCTAACAATACTTCTGAATTTCTGAGATCGGTACGGATATTTTTTTCTATACAACTTAAGGCAACCAAAAACCTGGGAGCATTTCTTCAAATTCCAGTTTCATACTTGGATGGATTAAGAGGTCTAGTTCAGAATGCCATCAGCGACCTTCATTGGAAGAAAGTATGGGTAGGTACGTTTTAATCATTATAATTAACGTGTCATGCCGGCCATTTCGGTTCTTCAATTTAGCCAAATATACAAATTTCTCACTTACGAGAAAATTACATTTTAGGATAATTATTCTGATGCTTTTTGAAAGTTAACAACCCTGCTAAACTGTTTTTATTTTTGCTATGATTGTTTAATTTTTAATTGACGAATAAATTTTACAGACCGCTTTATGGATCCTTTATGCAAGGTTTAGCACATTTGAAAATATTTTTGATCCCGTCCTGATCTGGACTTACCATTGGGTGGCCCCCGCCGATGGAGAGTCGAACAAGAGTCGGACAAGGTTAACATTAAATTCGACTTTGTTAACCGCTTGCTCAGCACCAGGTAATAGCGCGCACACTGCGTCCAAAAAGTATTTAAATCTTCTTTAATATAGACCTGTTTCGCTTTCATATTTTAAAGCTAAGTCAGAGAAAATTAGCGTTATGCGTTTGATGCGCTTTACTACACTTTTTGCGCAAATGACATAAATGACTCGTTTTATGCGTTTTATTTTACGTAAAAATGATATACCAGCGAACCAACCAAAAGCAATAATTTCCCAGACACGTCTATGCTAAATGGTTCATCTATTTCCATCTTCATTTTACGTCAGATACTGTTTAACTAAACAAATCCGGTTCATCTGGTTTCTTAGGCTCATCTGTTCTTTTAACTTTCGTTTTTTTTACGACCTTCTCTTTAGGCACAATAGGGTGCTTTGGCTCCTCATCTGTATTCAAAGGTAGGGTCAATTCTACTCCCTTATTCGGTGTTTTCTTGGTAGACACCTTATTTACTTTCTTACTCACCCGATACCGGTGCATTTTGTTATCCGGAAAAGGTACACACAAAGCAAGCAACTCATCAACTGACAACTTCTTGTTTAGCCACATCATCTCCTCAGACTTGTGCAAAATCACCGGCATCCGTTTTTTCTCATGAATTTCACCTACCAAATTATTCGCCTCACAGGTCATAATGCCAAAACTATCATAAACCTCCCCTGTTAACCGATCAACCCAACGGCTCCACAAACCTGCACAACAAAAAGTTTTACGACCCGGAACCACAAACCTCCAGGGCTCCTTATCCCCTTTGATCTCTTCCTTCCATTCATAAAAGCCATCCATAATCACCAGACAGGTTTTGCGGTGCACCATGAGGGGACGATAAGTCTTCTTATCCATCACACCTTCACTACGGATATTCCAGGTATCATAACTCAAAGTTTTAGATTCTGCATCATGCGGTACAATACCAAAATGCATCTTCTGAACCAGATCAGGTTCATCCGAAGTAACCACAAATCCATAATCCGTAATCGCCACATTGCTATCCGGTTGATATTCACCAACCAGATGATAAGGATTCTCCTTTAAAAAATCAGCCTCTTCAGCAGTTAGCGTAAAACGTGCACACATAAGATCTCTTTCTTGCACGAATATAAGTAACTAGCCTACGATTTGCCAATTAATTAAATATCAAAGTTTTCATGAGTGTTTTAATCAAATGCAATATTCACCACAAAAATAACTGGAAATATTCCTAAATATTTAATTAGCTTGGCTGATTTTTTAGCATCACAAGTCCTTAAATTGACTAAAAATATAGAGAAAACTTTAGTTTTTTTTCTCTCGCAATTTAATGGGCATTTTTTCACTTTTTTTCAAAAAATGATGCATTTATATGATTTACAGTATGTCTTTTTGTTCATTAAGAGCTTTGGTCAAAAAGATTTTTTCCTAAACCAAAACCATCGTATGTGGGTATTATTTTTATCATCGAAAGCCAAAAGATAATAATTTATTACAGATTTTATGTTTCGTATACTATATTAGCCCTTTAATAATCGCCAAAAAATGTCCTTGAATAAGCTTGATGATAGTATTATATCTTCTTTCGCCAACGGTGACAAGAATGCTTTTATCGCTATTTACAACAGTTACCATCAGGTTGTTTTCAACAACATAGCTAGGATTATTGCTCAAACAGACGTTGTCGAAGATGTATTACAGGAAGTTTTCTTAAAACTCTGGGAGTATAGGCATAAATTCCAAGACGAACATGGGGTGTCTTCATGGCTATTCTCTGTTAGCTACAATCAATCTATCTCCCATATCAGGAAATTAATCCGAGAAAAAAAATATATTGACTTCAAGTCGTCAGACATCAATTTCGAAAATGTTGCTGAGGCTGAGGTTGAGTTATTGAAAACCATTAAGGAAAATATTTTGGTAGATGCCATCGATCAATTGCCTTCGCGTAAAAAACAAGCTTTTGAACTTTGTAAGCTCCAGGGCAAAACGTATGCAGAAGCCGCCGAGATCATGAATATATCTTTGGAAACGGTAAAGGAACATATTGCTTTTTCCCTAAAATTCGTCAGACGCTATGTAATGGAGCATTATAAAAATGAATCTTTGCTATTTCCTATTATAATCAGCTTGTACCTGAGTATGTAGCCTCCCCACGAGCCGTTTTTTTGCCTTCACGTTCATTTATTCTTTTTTTTTAATTTTTTACCTGACTGGAAAAACCATTTTCATTGACCCCATCTCACCAATATAAAAAAACTTGATAAAACATTGACTACAAGCAGAGAAAGGGCGCAATTCAAAATTGGCGAGAAGGGATCAGTTTGGTGTGGTTTATCCAATTAATCTCTAACATACCGGATCAGGCCAGGGCCATCTCTGCCATAAAAAACTTCTATTGTGATAAAACCGGGGTGGTCTGGATTGGATCCGGAGGATATGGCCTTTTAAAATATGATCCGGAAGCAGAGCTTTTTCACCATATTTTTCCTGGCGAGGTCATCTACCAGTTGGTGACCGATCAGAAAAACGAGATCTACACCAATACCTTCCATAAAATTCAGCTAAAAAAGGATCGGGATCCTGAAATTTCAGATTACCTGGATTTTAGTGCCTTGAAAAAAGCGCATCCAAATATTAATGTCACCTCTTTTGCAAAGGATACTGGCCATTATATTTATTTGGGCGTAAAAGGTCATCTCCTTAAATACAACCTGAAAACCCGTAATTACATTAAAATTCCATTACCCTATATCAATATAAACGAAATCCCCTTCCCGATCTATGCTGATGAAAAGAACAATATCTGGATGGGTTATAAAGGACTTCTGGTAAAATTTGAGCCTACCGTTGGGAAGTTCAGTAAATTCAAATTTCCCTTACCTCCTTCATTTTACGATTATGATTTTCTGCAGCAGATTTATCAGGATGGCAACTTGCTTTGGTTGGGCACTACCAACGGCCTATTTAGCTATGATTTGCTGAAAGAGAAAATGCGCGGCAATTACGCCCATGATGACAAAAACGAGCGTTCATTAAGCAACAACAATATTCTCTCCCTCAACAATGACCTTAACCGCCCTGGAAATTACTTGTGGATCGGCACAAAAGGAGGAGGATTGAACCGCCTTGATAAAAAAACGGGTCAGTTTCTCCGGTTTAATACCAAAAGCGGCCTGCCAAATAATGTTGTCTATGGAATCCTGACTGACAAGCAGGGAAAGCTCTGGCTAAGCACGAATAAAGGAATATCGAGCTTCGATCCTACTCAGCGTTCATTCCAGAATTTCAATGTCGACGATGGGCTTCAGAGCAACGAATTTAACCGTTATGCTTTTACTAAAACTGCTGAGGGATTATTGTTTTTTGGTGGAATGAACGGGATCACTTATTTCAATCCAACAGATATTAAGCCGCTGGGTCCGCCAGCGGTAGTTTTCACGGAATTCCGCCTTTTTAATAAACCGGTGATACCTTCCGATACCAGTGCCATTCTTAAAACAAGTTTAAATTCAACTAAAGAAATAAGGTTAAATTATGATGAGAATGTCCTTACTTTCCAGTTTGCTGCAATGGATTATCGGAAACCAGGTAACATCAGGTATAGGTATATTATGAACGGTTTTGATAAGGACTACATCTATGCGGGGATTGCCAGGGAGGCAACCTACTCAAATTTGGATCCTGGTGAATACGATTTTAAAGTACAGGCAAATTATGGGACAGCCGACTGGGGAGATCAGTATGCGGCTTTAAAATTAATCATCATTCCCCCATGGTATAGAACCTGGTGGTTTTACGTTTTAAGTTTCCTCAGTACCATTGCTTTGTTTTATGGCCTTCATCTTTTTAGAGTTGCACAGTTAAATAGAATAAATTCGCTTAGGAATCGAATAGCAAGAGATTTACATGATGAGGTGGGTTCTTCTTTGAGTACGATTGCGATTTATTCAAAAATTGTACAGCAGAAAAATGCTCCAGCCTCAGTGAACAAGGAATCATTGCTCCTCAAAATAAGCGATAATGCAACTGAGATGATGGAATCCATGAGTGATATTGTGTGGAATATCTATCACAAAAACGACACATTTGAAAGTATTTTGAGTAGGATGCGTGAACATGCCTATCAGTTGTTTGAAGCGAAAGAATATACGCTCCATTTTAAGCTTGATGAAGAATTATTGAAAAGAAAAGTATCCATGGAAAAGAGACGTGATTTTTATCTGATTTATAAGGAAGCAGTAAATAATGTGGCCAAATATGCTAATGGGCACAATATTTGGATTAACGTTACTTTGGAAAACAACCTCATTTCCATGGTGGTTGCAGATGATGGAAAGGGATTCGACCCAGTATTGGAAAGTCGCGGTAACGGACTTTCCAATATTGCACATCGGGCCGAATCATTGAATGGAGAATTAAACATTGTTTCTGCGCTCAACAAAGGAACACGTGTGGAACTAAAATTTTAAAGCGCTGCATCGAGTGTCATTCTTTTAGAAATTAAAAGCGAGTTTGGTGAATAGTCTGCGGCCATTGAAGCCCATTTGAACGGCATCCCAGGCTCCACCTGTTTCGCTGTCATATGCTGAAAGTTTTGCACCTTTTACATAAGCGTAATCAGGGTGAATATTGAACAAATTATCCGCTCCAAAAAACACTGTCATTCTTTTGGAGATCTTGTATGATCCATAAATATCGGTCACCATTTTACCTGAATAGTTAAACTGCTCTAAAACCGTTTTGTCCGGATCATTGTCCAACGCAACTAATGGCGGATAGGTATTTGCATAACCGCGGCCTAAAAGCGAGATTTTTCCATAATACAGGAAATGAGTTCCAACCATCCAGTTGCCAAAACCATAATCTAAGTTTAAGCCTAATTTCACTGGAGGTGCAGATGCTTTGACAAATGCTTGTTCCCTGTCACTAAAAAATGCCTGTTGATTTTGATAAGAACCACTTAACGCAGATGGAACGTTAATTTTATCGATGCTTAAGCGGTTTAAATTTCCGGTAAATAAGACCTTAATACTTTTATTGTCAAATCGTTTGGTATAATCGACTACCAGGTCCAAACCATAATTTGTGGTGTTGATTGCATTCGCAAAAAACTGTGCCTGAGCTACATTGAGCTCGTTCAAGATCGGCTTTAAAGCCGGAATACTTTCATCAAACTGACCAGATAATACTACCCTATCTTTAATATTGATGCGATAACCATCTAAGGTTACTGTAATTGCAGCCGCAGGTTTCCAGGAAAAGCCTAAACTTGTGTTCACAGACTTCTCCTGTTTCAGGTCTGGAATTCCTGCTGCCCTGGTAATAGGACTGTAATTCGGGGCAAGCCTCACTTCAAAAAGACTGCCGCTCTGGATGTTTGTTAAGGTATTGCTATAATTAATCTGTTGTAAGGAAGGTGCCCGGAATCCGGTGCTTATCGATCCACGAACATTAAAATTGTTGGTCAGTTTATAGCGGGTTGCCAGCTTGTAATTGCTTGTAAAACCAAAGTCAGTATAATTTTCCGCCCGTAGCGCAACACCTATTAGCCATTTATCGGTAACATCCAATTCTGCATCCACATAAGCGGCAATGTTGGATCTGCCTGCATTGACCTCATCGGCTGGCTGGTAACCTGGAAAGCCTTGGGAACCTGTGGCCTTATCAGGGTTATAATTTGAATAGGAATCCTTTTCTCCGGCATAGATCTTATAATTTTCATACCTGTGCTCTAAGCCAAATTTAATCCCGATGCAAAGGTTGGTATTGCTTTGCTCAAATTGAAGTTAACGGTATTTTGCAAAAATGAAAAGCCGCCATCATCAAAGTGGTTTTTAGCAGTACCAAGGGAAGCGTTAAAAGTCTGATCTCCATAAAAATGAAAATTGTTACGCCCCAGTGTATTGCTTAATTCCCAGCTCCAATCTTTAGCCCATACTCCTTTTATACCTGCCGAGAAAGAAAGGTCCTGGATTTTAGTCTGTATAATGGGATCATAATAGATCTCCCCATCTGATGTAGTTTGTAGAATTGGATTCCCCGCAACTCCATCTGGGAAGCGCTCCAATCCGTCTGATAAATTTCTTGTAAATGCATAAGCCTCAGAAGCTTTTATATTGGCCCCACCAAATGAATAGATAGTTGTTTTTGTATTTGCAATAGGCAATTCCATATTGTACATCAATCCACCAGAAGTTCCTGATCCATCTCCGGTAGCTCTCCTCACGGTATTAACTGGCAAACCATCTTTCGAGTTTAAATCTGTATTCAAATTTTGCCTGAAGGTCTTCCCACTGGTTAAAAAATCTCCGGAGAAATTAATAAAACCATTGTTTTTGCCAAGTGCAACGCCGTAATTGGTCCCTAAAGAGAATGCATTTCCATCAATTGCTCCTCCCTGGCGATACTGGCCAAGTTCTTTAGCATAATGTGTATTGTTTCTTGGATCATAATAACCCGCATAACCTGCGTTGACACTTAAAGTCCCCACATCCTTTTTCAATATCAGGTTGATCACCCCTGCAATGGCATCAGATCCATATTGTGCCGATGCCCCATCACGCAAAATCTCCACACGATCTATAGCAGATTCGGGAATGGCATTTAGATCTGTGCCTGAATTGCCTCTCCCCCTTGTTCCAAATATAGTAATAAACGCTGTTTGGTGACGGCGTTTACCATTTACCAACACCAATGTCTGATCCGGCCCTAATCCCCTTAGCGTAGCCAGATCCATTTGATCCGATCCGTCTGCACCACTTTGTTTCGTAAAGTTGAAAGACGGTGAGGCCGAATTTAAAATTGACGTTAAATCCATTTTGGCGGTAGGCATATTCACCTGATTGATCTTGATCACGTCAACTGGAACCGGTGTTAAAACGGAAGAGCGTGCTTTACCTCGGGTTCCGACCACCACAAAATCCCCCAAAGTCTGTACGTTATCGGATAAGGTGATCGTCATCACTCCAGTGCTGACCAATACTTCTTTAGTCTCATATCCGATAGCACTGATAATTAATGTTCCTTTATCAGCAACTGAAATTTGGAAATTCCCATCCACATCAGTAACAGTCCCCTTATTTGTTCCTTTATCTATCACAGAAGCAGCGATAATTCCTTCGCCTTTTATTGTGGTTACCTTACCTTTTATCAGGTTTTGTGCAAAAGAGCTGATTGGAATTATAAAAATTCCAAGTAAAATGCACAGTAATTGTTTTTTCATATTTATTAATCTTAATAATAATTGTTACTTAAAATCCTGGTAAACAGCCATATCATTGGGTTGTTTTTATTCCAAAACTTTACATTACAAAATTATTTACATAGGCCATGTCGGCCAATAGCTAAATAGAGCCATTTTAATCTCCCGAAAATGAACAGATCCCATCTCTCCATTAGAAGTAATATAAGGATATGGGTTGCCCCCGCCTACGAAGCCATCTGCATCTAACTACGTAATTGGTATAAGTCCTGAAGTTCTTATGCATGTATCGAAAGAATATATCAATGCCTGAAAAAATGATAATACCTATGGTGTACAAGAATACAGGCAACCAGAACGAGATGCTCCTAAACGCCAATATTGAAATGGAGATCATACCAAATGATGGAATACCGAGCTACTTCAGGAGAATTGGTGATGAAAACAAAAATCTGGGATCCGCAGGAATCGTCCCTGCACCAGTTTAAATCAGGCTTTTAATCAGCACAACTTTAGCTATGTTATCTCCCCAGGGTGGTCGTTTTTCAAGATTTTCTATATACCATATCACGCTGTATGGAGTGTGATTTTTATGATAGTAGAATCGACCGGATTACTTTAGTCTTTGTGAAAGCAATTTTTGAAGTTCATCAATGCCAATATATTTTGCAATGATCAGGCCATTAGGATCAATCAGGAAATTGGATGGAATAGCATTAATGTTATATAGTAATGCTACAGCATTTCTCTGCCCCTTTAAATCCGAGACCTGTTGCCATGTTAAAGCATCTTTCGCAATTGCTTCAACCCAATGTTTTCTTACATTATCTAAAGATATACCTAATATATCAAATCCCCTACCCCTAAACAACTCAAAAATAGTTTTTAACATTGGATTTTGTATTCTACACGGACCACACCAGGAAGCCCAAAAATCTAGTAGTACATATTTCCCTTTATACATTTTTAATGAAACAATTGTTCCCTCTCTATCTTGCTGACTAAAACCAGGTGCTTGTTTACCAATTTTCAGGCTATCTTCTGCTTTTAGTATAGGTCCCACCATCAGCCCAAATTTTGAGTTTTGCCATCTCGAGCCAAAATCTTTGTATAATGCCAGACCTTCCTTAAATCCAAAAACTTTGGCATTTGTTGCGTAAAAGAGTATTATCATTCCATAATAAGAATTATTGAACTTTTTAATTTCCGTAACATAATGCTGTCCAATCAATGCTGTAATACTATCCCTTTCTTTGTCGTCATTTTGATTAAATGCCTGAATTTGTTGCTGTAATGCCGTTAATCTCTTCTGAAATTTTAACACTTTATCGTTATTTGGAGATCCTATTACTGATATACTTATAGGATCATTCGTTTTGCCGGCAATGACAATATCAGAGGAGTCGGACCAAAAAATTAACGGAAAACATGGTAAGGATTGTTCATTCTCCTCTGTGGGAAGCACAACAAGTCCGTCTGGTTCTCCGCGATAGGAAAATTCAAGCTTTCCGCTCTTAACAATGCCTGAATCAAGTTTATCTGTAGTTATGGTATTTAACTTGTAAGACGTGCCGTCCTTAATGCCATCTAGAGAAATTGAGATTTTTATGACTTTGGTCAGTTGTTGTGCGACAATATATTGAGGAAAATATAGAAATGCAATAACTAGGAGATTTTTCATGAATACGTTAATTCTGTGCAAAATAAGATTTTGATTTAGTATTAGTTGATTCATCTATTAATAATTCGGTTACAAGGATCTTCGCCCAACCATTAAGCCCCCAACCCGTAGTCAGACCTGTAGCGATAGGCTTTCTTTTTCACCAACCTTTCTTCACTAACTTGGCTCTCCTTGATTTTCAGCTTGCTCGACGCAGCTTCGTCTACCTTTTCCTTAATGTTCTGGATCTGGTAAAAACCAGTGTCCTTGTTTTATTATAAGAGTAAAGAACTAGACTCAATATCTGGAAAATATTTTGAGAAATATTCTAAAGAAAAAAAGAAGCGGTGAACGATCCTCCGACCACTCACCGCTTAATCTAAATTAACGCTCTCATATACAAAGACGCTTTTTTAATGATTATATTGTGTGGTGGTTTTTTTTGTAAATTACTGAGTTGCCATCGGTATAACACTTACGATGTAGTAAGCCGCTCCTCATTACTTTACAAGCCTTTAATTCCTTATCTTTGTACTATGAACAAATATCCAATAGGCATTCAGGATTTTGACAAGATCAGAGAAGATGAGTATTTATACATTGATAAAACCCAACTGATCCATAAACTGATTAATTCAGGAAGTTATTATTTCCTGAGCAGGCCTCGTCGTTTTGGAAAATCCTTGTTACTCTCTACCATTTCTGCTATTTTTAGTGGTAAGAAAGAATTGTTCGAAGGCTTATGGATTCATGATCAATGGGATTGGAAGCAAAAGCATCCAGTAATTCGTATTTCCTTTTCTGATATTGGCGTCAATACATTGGGGCTTACTGCCGCAATTTACAACGCTTTGGATATAAATGCATCTAGGTTAGGGATAAGCCTTACTGCGGTAACTTACGATCAACAATTTAGAGAGCTAATTGAAAAAGCCGCTGTAAACGGAAGGGTTGTGATTCTTATCGACGAGTATGACAAGCCCATTACGGATAACCTGGGAAATCTGGAAAAGGTAGAGGAGAATCGTTCGGTATTGAAAAGCCTGTACTCGGTACTAAAAGATGCCGATCCATATATCCGTTTATTGCTGATGACGGGTGTAAGCAGGTTTACCAAAGTAAGCATCTTCTCAGATCTGAATAATCTGAATGACATTACCATACACCGAAGTTATGCCACATTAGTAGGAATTACGCAACAAGAACTGGAATCTAATTTTTCTACTGAAATAGCAGATTCTCAACAACAACAACCAGACTTTTTAGCTAAACTAAAGCTTTGGTATAATGGATATTCCTGGCATCCGGATATGGAACGGGTATATAACCCCTTTTCATTGTTGAAATACATGGATGCCCGGGATTTTGATAGCTTCTGGTTTCAAACCGGTACACCTACCTGGTTGGTTAAACTCATGCGCAATAACCTCGAATTTAAATTCGAAAATGTACGTATCGGTCAAAACGCCTTAAGTAATTTTAATACAGAACATATTGCTACAGTGCCAGCTTTATTTCAAACGGGATATTTAACGATCAAAGCTTATGAGCCTAATTCAGGCTTGTATGAATTGGGTTATCCGAATAAGGAGGTTGAAGACAGTTTAACAGATTCGTTATTGAGTGCTTATCGGAATGTATCACCTGGCAATGACTCTATGGCTGTAACAGATAATTTAAGTGAAGCATTGCGGAATAATGCCATTCCTGAAATGATCGAGGGATTGAACGCTTTGATTTCAACTATTCCATATGATCACTGGAAGGCTGAAAGCGAGTCTATATTTCACATCATTCTACATCTATCTTTTAAGCGTTTAGGCCTTGATATTCAAAGTGAAGTACACAGCGCTAAAGGCCGCTGTGATATCCTGGTGTTTACCGACAAGTACATTTACGCTTTAGAACTCAAATTGAATGGTACCGCAGAGGCGGCACTGGCGCAGATTATAGAAAAAGGTTATTTGGATCCGTATCAAGCAGATCAAAGAACGAAAATAGCTATTGGCGTTAACTTTTCATCGGCAACACGAGCTGTAGATGGTTTTTTTGTATCAAACTAAAGGGCAAGGACATCAATAAGAACTCGAGAAAACCTATTCCGGTTGAAAATAATTAATGCAAGTGCACTTTGTAAGTTCTCTACAGGACGCGATACAAAGGCTTTCGAAACCGCATCTCTGTTGTAAAATACATGATTCAGTCCTACACAATAAAAAAGAAAGCGGTGAACGATCCTCCGACCACTCACCGCTTATCTAAATTAACGCTCTCGGTTATAAAGACGCTTTTTTAATGATTATATTGTGGTGTGGAGGTTTTTTTAAAAAAAAGGGCCCATAATGGAGATTAAATGATAACAAATTCATAATGTTTATCAAAGTTTTCCTTTAAAAGGATTATCCCG
>Ga0116227_10014476_pt1 | contig 12005 bp, 9 predicted proteins | sample S1TSphgellanicum_FD_89693 | JGI IMG/M metagenome (GOLD analysis project Ga0116227, IMG submission 89693) | Host-associated microbial communities from peat moss isolated from Minnesota, USA - S1T2_Fb - Sphagnum magellanicum MG | ecosystem: Host-associated > Plants > Peat moss > Unclassified... | reverse complement strand
TTCTTGTCATGCCTGCATACTTCTTACTCCCAACTCTTCTAACAGTACTTGCTCAAGCATGAAGTGCCAGCATTCTAATGCCAGGTTGCTTAACATGTGATAGGACACAAGCACAAGCACCCTGGACAATGCTGGAAAGAATGTCATACCTTAACCCATCAGGATAATTGCACAACGACTCAATTTTCGACAATTCCAAAATGTCCAGGTTCGCAGACCGCAATCGTAAGGAGGAAGACAGACATTTAGCCTAACATACACCAATTTGGGTACTCAGTTTGGAATGTATACAAGTTCAGTTCAACTGCTGGAAGCAATCAATCCAAATGCCATATATGGACTGATAAATTACAGGCATGGTTTAATGTAAAACCTTGGAGTAGCAAGGGCATCTATTCTGAGCAGAGAAACCGCTAGATACTGAACCAAAAATTAATAGCAAATCAACAAGCAGTGTCCTTTCATGACTTGACAAAAACATAACCTATTTGGGCACCTAGACCTCAAACTTATGACTGCATCTGCAACTCCTGGTGTAGACATCTGGTGATGAAGGAGCCACTGAACTGTAACCAATGTATCAGTGGAGAGTTCCAGTGCTTTGGCATGGTAAAAACTGAAGAAAATTTGCACTTACACCACAAAGCTTGGGAGAAGAAAGTGTCATGACGCATAGTGTCGTGACATAAGGTGTTGTAAGGGTGTAAATCTATAGTAAACTTTACTAAACAAAAAGACTAAAATCAATCAAAGGTAGAAACTAATCATCTAAAAAAAAAATGCACACACACACAAATATATATACAATGCACAAGAGGAGGTTGAGATTAAAATTCTCATGTATCCCCCCAGACTTGAGCCGAGAAAAACATGGTATGGTTTGAGTAGAAATCAAGGTGTTGGAGAAGAACATGATGAACAGTACCAAATGTTGATAGGAACTTGAGTGAACTTCAGCTTGAAGCAGAATAGATGGTATCCACCATTACAATTATTACAAAACAGCATCTGATCAGCATTGTCTGTCTTTTGACAGACCTGATATGGATAGTCAAGTGGAGAAAGTTTGTAACTGTCATTAGGTTTGTAACTGCCACCTCATGTTTGTGCATATCGTAAAATGTCTCGATGTTGTGTAATGGACAAGTTCTCCATGGCCATGGGCATAACCTTCCTAAATAGAGCAACCCTCTTTGTGATGACCTTAGTACAAATGACTAAGGAGTCCAAGTCCACAACCTGGTCCATTTGAGTAGCAATGGAGAGGGTGGAATGGGATGTTTCCCAAAAAATAGAAAGTAAAGAAAGAAATTAAACAAATAAGCGTGTTTGGACATCTTATAACCCATGGCGATGTAAAGTAGGGCCAAGTTTCAATCCTCTTTGTTCCCAATGAGGCAAATTTTTTGAAATCCCTTCTTGCATGTCTGAACCATCCTTTCTCCAAGGCCATCAACTTGGGGATGATCCCTTGAAGTCCGACGATGGTCAATGAGAGCATGGTCAAGTGGGTCTTGGAATTCTCATCTGAATTCTAATCTTTGATCAGTAAGGCACTCAGCACAAGCCCCAAACCCACTTAGGACTTATTGTAAGAAAGTCTAGCTGGTGCTGTGTGATGACTTGTCCGATAGCGCAACAAGTTTGACCCACTTTGAAAAATGTTCATTCATAATCATGATGTAGAAATTACCCTTGGAGATCTTTGGTAATTCTCTAACTAAATCACATGACTAGCAATAGAACATGCCCTGGATAAGGAGTGAAAAAAGCGTGAATTATCGAGAGGAAAAGGAAGTTCTCACTCTATCACATTGTTCACACCTAGTAATGACGTTTTGGACTTGAGCATACATACTTCTCCAATGGTAATGAAGAATGAGAAGGCTATAAGTACGTTTAATTCCAAAATGTCCAAACTTCGAGTGTATTTTTTGAATAAAATTAGGCCATTCATGTGGTGGCGAAACCACTATGTCGCCTTGTGGTAAGCATCGGACGAGGTGATTGTCCCTCCATGAATAGCGTTTGGACCACTGTTGTATGCAATCCCGATGACTTGATGTAACTTAAAGAAGGTATTCCGCATGCTGAAAAAATCTCAAAATGTTTAAGTCCTCCCATATATCCACAATGGGATGTTCAACTAGGTTACATTATAGTAGTGCAAGATAACTAGATGCATAAAATACATGTACTACTGGAATCTGGTCAAAATCTTACCTAGCTTCTAAAAAATCTCTAGAGGTAATGAGGGGTATGCGCGACATGGTATCCACGTTCTAATCTGTAATACTAAGTCGATGAATAACCTTGAACTCATATTTCTAAAGTATAAACGCCCAACGAACTAACTTACTAGTAAACCACTTGATAAGTTAATGGTCGATATACAAAGTGAACTTGGTGCCATAAAAATAGGGCCTAAAATGTGTGACGACCCCATACAATAGCAAGACATCCCTCTCATATGAAGAATAGTTGTTCTCAGCTTTGTTGTTGCTTCGGGATGCATAGGCGATAACATATTCCTTGCCTTCTTCATCAAGTTGGCCAAGAATAACACCAATACCAAAAGCACTCCAGTTAGTGTGTAGAATGAAAACCTTGCTGAAATCAGGTCTTCTCAGAATGGGGAACTCTGAAAGCTTTTCCTTGAATGTGTCGAAAGCTTCCTAAGCCTCTTCACTCCATGTCTAAGCAACATCCTTTTTTAACAATGCATAAAGAGGATGAGCAATAGTACTGAAGTCTTGGACATAAATCTTGTAGTAATTACATAGTCCGATGAAGCTCTTCAAAGTGTGAACATCAGTAGGATTGGACATTTCCAAAATGGCTACTACTTTGGCCCAATGAGCCATAATACCATTTGGCAAAATTTTGTGTCTAAAGTAAACTATTAAGGTGATAACAAATTCACACTTTTTAGGATGGATCTTCATATTGACTTCATGGAGCCTCTTGAATAACTCCTCAAGATGAGCGAAGTGCTGCAGGAGTCCCTTGTTATGCACTAGGACGTCATGTATGTAACACTTCAGGAAATCTACCCCTTCGAAAACCTAGTCCATGACTCGCTAAAAGAAGACAAATGTATTATTCAATCCAAAAGGCATCACAAGCCATTCCCACAACTTGTTGCTTCCATGGAATGTCGTTTTCTTGCGATCCTTCATAGCGAACATAATCTGGTTGAAGCCTTGCCTTAGATCCACAATTGTGAAGATGTTTGAGTCTCCAATGCTATCAAATAATTCTTCAGGGATGGGCATGGGGTACCTATCTTAAGGTGTAACTAAGTTCAAAGGCCTATAATCCCCGCACATCCTTTTTTCAGTCCTTAATTTAGCCGAATCCTTCTTTGCTAACATTAATGTAACAGCTACGAAATCAGAACTTGATGGCTGAATGAGACCAGCCTCATGGAGCTTTTTGCATCTTTCATCTACTAGTTCCCACTCATGCTTGCTCAACCTATGCCTCCTCCGATAGATGGATGTTTCATCTATAAGCTCTATAGAAAACTACATGGTCTTACACCTACCTAAGTCTTTCATTGAGAATGTGAACACATTCTCATACTTAATTAGCAAATCTATGACCTGGAATCTCTCCTTCTTGGTGAGTTGGTTCCCCATAATGAGAAGGTAGTTGGAAACACATGGAATGGAGTTGGAAAGTGTGTTTGAAAAACCTAATGTATTGGGTTTTCCACTATCCAACTGCGCAAATTCATACAAAGTTATAATTATTTCTCTAGAGGTTGATGTACCTCCAGGTGTATCAGAAACAACTTGAGTCAAATTACATGGCACTTCCTCCCCCCCAACACTAAGAGTGAAATATAGAGTGTTGAAGATAAGCAAGTGTACTTGGTCGAAGTGCCATGTAGTTGCATCGCCAGAACTACAAGCTGATTAAATCAGTGTTAGTGTTGTGTACATTTGAAAGAGTACACAGGTTACCAATAACCATGTAAGGGAGTTCAAGTCCATGCCTCTCCCTAGTAGAACATTATGCTCCAATCTAGTCACTTTGGTGTGACTAGTAGTGCCAGTTTGGAACCCCATAGCCCTTTTTCTTTCTTCTGGGCTTGGTTCATCCCAAGTGGCTAAAAGCATGACGATACACCAGGCCTAGTCTATCTCCCTAAAAGGTGTGTGCTCCTGGGAAGGAGACAAAGGTGGTCCAAGCACCTTTTGGTTTTCATATTATGTTTGCAAGAAACCAAGGAGGTTTCTTTTGCCTTGTAACTGGTTGGCAGGAGCTCTGATCATCCAATATGTGAGAAACCTGCAGGTTGGGGTTTTTATGGTGTATCTTAGAACTAACTGTAGAACTGAGAGTGGTGCAAGGTTGGTCCACCAATTGTGTAGCTGATGTGTATAGGAACTGCATTGTGCCACATCGAATAGGAGCGACTCTTTAAGGTAATGCTTGACCAACATGTAATGCTCCTAGACTTTTTCCCTTTGGTCAAGCTAAAAAGGGGTGTTCTCAATTACATAACCAAACGTAGGAGAAATGGATTGAACCCATGTGATCAATCGTACCATGTCCATGAAAAGACTAAATCTTTTGTCACTCAAACCTTCTCCAAATCCAATTGTTAAAAATCTTTGACACTCCCAACCTAAAATGATGAAGTCCATGGGGCCAAATAATTCCATATGTTTATTCTGAATTAGTTATATGTCAGAGGGCAAGAAAGTGAAACTGGCCTTCCATACGATGGTTACAAATTGTTGTGGAAATCTTGTTGTGAGCTCCATCATTCTTGATGTCGCCACTTGCCTTGCAATAAGATCAATGTTTACACAGAAATACCTCCGAACCACCATCCTTAACTATAATAGGGCTTCGAAACCTATACCAATACCACCAAAGATCTCTAGTAATGTAATCCCCTCCTTAGGCAGTGTCTAGGTGATTAACTAACGAAGTACTAGTTTAATCGGTTCGCCATGGCTCTCCATGTTCTCAAAACTAGACATAGCTTTGACCAAAGGCTTGTGGGTTGCTTTGAACTTTTATAAAACCTCTGGTTCATGTTGAATGTCAATAGGAACCACCCTCAAGTTTTCAGTAGCTTGGGCGTAAGTTGTCTCCTCTTCATTTGCCTCTATCCACTCATGGCCAGTTTGTTGGATGTAGGAAATGGTGTGTGCTTCCCTGAGCATACAATGGTGAACCATAGGACTATGGTTCTCATATAAATCAAGGGGTATGTATCCCAGGTGGTGGCCATTAGTCTCCCAATCCACTCGATAGTACGCATGCTCAAACTAATTGTCAATTGTGAAACCTGGTGGAAACATGGCTTCTTACCCAATGAGCACATCATAATTGGTGGCATTGGTGATTAAACATCTAACCTATAGGTAAAGCTCCTGATTTATACCTTCATTGAAGTTAAGTGCAATCAAATCTGAGCTCTCCCCAAGTACCTCCTCTATGCTCCCACTAGCGGTGTGAATTTGCCATATAGACTTCCATTGACGCGCTCCCAAGTCCCAAGTTAGCCCCAAGTTGGGACTAAGTCACTCAAATTGCGGAATTTATGGATTTGGGGCACGCTCCGAGCTTCTAGCACTAAAGGGGGTGAGAGGGGCGTGCTAAAAGCTTCGGGATAGACTAGGAAGAGGGACAAGCTTACTCAATTACATGGTCCTGCATCCAAATCCAACCAACAAGTTGGTTAGAATTCATTTTACACCCTTTTGGTGTTGGGACAAGCCACGGGCTACCTTAGATTCACTTGACTCACCACGGCCCGGACTCGAAGGAAGCCACCACCTTCCCCCATATAGTATTCTCTGCAGCTCTCCACCGCACTTGCATCCAAATGGCTCTTTTTCTCGGGACTCCCAAAGTGGAGTCCCGAAACTGTCCTAGTTTGGACTCCTGAGACTTTGGACGCCCATAACTCCTCGCCCTAAACTCGGATCGGGACAAGGTCTGAACCAAAGTTGTAGTTCTCCTTGAGAGCTTTCCAACGGTGTGTCACACTTCACCTGCACGCACCGAAATCGGGTTGATTCCTAACTTTTAATGGTCGGGAGTCAAACTGCTAGTTTGACTCCCGGCCTTTCTTTCGACCATAACTTGTGCTACAAATGTCCAAATGGCTCATGTGAAGCCATTTTGGACATTTACACTTCAAGACCTTTTCAACGATATAAAGAACGCCTCAACGTGAGGTGTTTTGACCCCTACAATTGCACTCTAAGTTTTTAGGAGTCCCAAAGGACTCCCAAGTCCCATTTTTGGGAGTGTGAGTGGTGACCTGACACTTCTTTCAAAGTGGGGTTGCGACATCCGTAGTTTGGAATCAAGCATGCCCATCTTCTTGGCAAATCAAACTCTAAGAATCACTGGTTGGGCACCTATATCAAGAAGTACCACTCTAGGTGTATGTCCTCCACTTAGATTTTTGATTCAATATTGTTGACAATGGCAACTCTAATGGCGATGGAAGTTCTTTCACTAAACACCACCTTCAGAAATGAATGAAAGACTTTGTGGAGAGAATGGCTATCCACAATGCCTTTGCTGAATAACAAATCCACAAGTGAGGTGTTCTTAACTCCCTTCTGATATGTGAATGTAAAATTAGAGGTAGCAGAGCCCATTAGTTTATCCATGCTAAAACTAGTGACCAGATTACAACTCCATCTCCAACATGTGAACCAATCGAGTGTTTCTCCAAGGTGTTAGATGGGACCCATGTAGCATGTGGATCAGGGATTGGTAGAGGACCCGATGTAGTGTTTAGGGTATCCTTTAGTATTGCAATTATGTCCCTAATGCTTAGTTTCAAATCTTGAAAACTAAACAACGGTGTACTCACAAGCTTTTGCGTCACTTCACGCATTTGAAATTGGCACTCCATAAGCTAATCAATGGAAAATTATGTGTTTTCCTGATGTACATGTACTCTTGGGACACGAAAATTTGATGCCCTAACAGCTTGTGGTGTAATAGTCTCCTCCCCCTTCGCCAACAAAGTGCGTTATTTTTCATGTTAAGAGGACGAAAAGATTATGGCATGACTGCTCGAACTCCTCTAGCCCTGGTAATAAGACTTGAACCGAATGCGAATCCATCAGTCTAAATTACCTGCCTAGTGGGGAAAAATCCCAGTGCCACACAAGCTTTTTGTGCTGCGAAGTAGGAAGGGCAAAAAAAAGTGGCAAACTCTGGTGTAAGACTAGAATTATGTGCAATGGAAAAAACATACTCCCTAACCATGGCATTGTGTGAAAGGACATAAAATGACCTAGGAGGTCCCTCTCATGATCCTAAACCATGTATAGGTTGGGCAGGACTAGCTAGTTGGGAAAACTTACTTTTTAGATTAGCAAGTTGGGCCCTTAATGATTCGAGTTCATTTTGCAGATTTTGAACTTGGGCAGCATGGGCTTAAAGCACCTTCCTCTTGTCAGCATTGTGCTCTTTCTTTTTAGCATTCTTACTAGAATTACCCTTGGTGGCGAAAGCATGAGTGGAAGGTTGAAATGCCTTGGCTTTTGGTTGAAGGGCAGCAGAAGATGCTAGCAAATTTTGTCGTGGTAATCGGAATTACTTCCGTTCCGAGAACTTGGCAAAACAAACAACTTCCTAATGTCCTTCTTTCCCACAATAGTCACAAAAGAAATCCTTGGAAAGAAAGTTGCACTCATTAGCTTTATGGGCAAGATTGCCACAATATTTACAAGAATGTAGCATGGGTGTAGCCAAGTGCATTGTTTTAACCCTTGAAGAAGAATGTAGTGATCTGGTTGGCGCAGTTGGTGGAGGCTAAGGCCTTGAACATGATGGAAGTCTCATAATATTGGCCTTGTAGTGTGCATGAGCCAATTCCAGCTTTTCAAAAATGTTGTACACATTCAGCAAAGTGTACAAGTCTCCAAATTCTACAAAAACCCATTACAAAACATGCGCATGGAGTGTTAAAATACCTTCCAACGAATGAAGATACTGTTGGGTAGCTTCCAAGTTTGTGATGTTTTAAGTATCCTCTTTAAGCTTGAGAAACTTCCTATATAACATCTTGAAGGTTTCATCCTTCTGTTGAAAGAAGGTGGCGAGCTATAGAATTTTTTTAGAACTCTTGATTGGAAATTCCAGCTCAATAACTCGAAAGAATTCCCCCACTAAATCAGCAAAAGCTGGTGCATCGATGCTGGGAGGAATGTTTGCAGTATCAACAATGAATTGTTGAGGAGAAAGGTTTACTACAATAGGTACCAGATTTGGATTATTGGGCATAGTCCCATGATGTGCAATGGCAACTTACAGTGGAGCTCGAAAGGCAATGGCGATGGTTATGGCATAAGCTAGATTAGGGATTTGGGTGACGCCCAAAATCCTCAAAGAATGTTATTTGTAAACATTTAATGCCTCGTAGTGCACATAATGGGCCAGTTGTTTAAATGCAAATGCCTTGATGTAATTTGCACCATACTTGAACTCCAATTCACAAACCATAGTTGAAAAAGTTACGTTGAACTCCCTCAAAGAAATGGTACCTAGTCTTTTGTTGAACTTCTCAATTCTCCCATAGGAACTGCTAACCTCCATGGTGTATATGGGTGTAGAGGTAATAGCTTGCAGCAAAGTATATAGTGATGATGTGAAAGTTGGTGCGGCAACAAGCATATCCCACTGATTAACCCCTCCAAATGGACTCTGATGTATTATTGATGTAATGTAACCTGAATTTGAATTCCTAGTAACAGTTGTATTAGATGACGATGGCATTATAGAGGTTTGATGGTACTATCGTGAAGATTGTGAACCCAAAGAAATTGGCTCAAATGATTATGTGTTATTTTGTAGCTAATACCTTGGTTTTGGTTGAATGGTAGTGTTCTCATCATCCGAAGACATTGTGTTGTCTCATGCCGCAAAATTTTGTAGCAATACAAAGCACTAAATATGGTTTGAAGAATACGGTATGAAATATGAACGGCAATGGACGGACGTTAGTGGATGGACCTTTGTGGACGGAAGTCACTGGACGAAAGTCGTTAGACAAAAATCTAATGAATGTTAAATGAAAGTCGGACAATATCAACGCAACGAATGATGCTCGAGACGTCACGGCACTACAAAGTGCCCATGAGCTTCGCAACGATGGCGGACACAACGCAACAGCCATGGCACCATGAAGTGTGCATGAGCTCTGTGGCAATGGCAAGTGGCAACATGACAAACGTTGCGTTGTAGCTCGCGGCGCTACAAAAAAAAATTAAATTTTTTTTTCTTACTTGATGTTGCACCAAGTTTCAAGAGTCTTCAAAGCGAAGGCCTCTGTGCAAAAGAAAGAAAGAGAGCTCTCTAGGATATGTCACTCCCCCATTTAGTCTCACTCTTCCCAGCTCCTTCGAATCCCGACTTTGTTAGCTGGTAGAAATGTAACCACACAAACTCCCTCCAACAGTAACAACAACAATAACAACACCAGCAGCAAAAGAAACCCAAGAATTCAAAGATAAGAAAAATCTGCCACTTTCAACATTAAGTGACAAAAATTAGTTTTTCTAAAATTAAATTTCAAAAAGGGAAAGAATACATAGTGTATGTAAATGGTGGTGATGTAATAACTGCCATGAGCATCTAAAAATCCAATTTGATTATGGAGGGAACTTTCTTGACAAAGGAATTCTAGAAACATTAACAAGAGAAAGGAAGAGCTTGGCCTTTTATACAACCGTCAACAAGCTAAAACCCTAAACAAGCCATAAACCTAAAACACCTAATAGCATACAATAATTTAAAAACGTACATTAACCTTAAAAGGCATGAATGGCATGCCTGTAACCGACCGTCATGTATGAAGCCATGCATACGGGCATGACAAAATATTACAGTAAAGTTGTTAATGCTACTTGAAAAACTTCAATATGGCTTTGATGAAGATTCAATAACAAAAATCATAATGAAATTAATTTTTATTTGATTAATTTATTTGTGTTGTTGGTGCCTTTTATGTTATAAAAATTTATTATTGACCTAAGATAATAGACATGCACATATGATTTTAGCTTTACCAAGAATGTATAGGGCAAACACAACTAGTTTCCTTTGAGGTTGGGGTTTGGGGGAGGGTTTTTTTCATTTTCCCATGTTCCCAATGTGTTTTAATCAGTTTTCAAATGCGCTCTCATCACATTATCAATTTGTTCCCTATGTTCTTGCTCTATTCCCAACACATTCCCAATAACACCTTTTCTTTTTATCCCATATGCTTTGGCAACCCATCACTCAACACCCAACAACTGAAGCTTAATTAACTGTGACACTTCTTGCTAACCTTTGATCACAAAACCCTACAGCCCAAAGGTTGAGGTGTTCCAAAATAATGGGACCTAGGGCAAAACCATAGTTGAGTATTGTGAGAATGTCCCTCACTTGTAGGCTTTGGCCAGAATCAACCAACACCCACTAGTGCACCATGAAGGATGGATGGTAAGTTGGCATTAAACATTTTTTACTTGGGTTCTTGGTTTCCTAGCTACTATGGTGGTTAGGTCACTTGCATTTTTTACTACATAACAGTTTGTTGCATGTTGTTAATAAGTAGGTAGTAAAAACAATCCTTTCCTTGGTATAAACCACCGCTTCACCTAATTGTCACCTATTTTTCTATTATCTACCTATATACAATACTTAAATTTTTTTTAACAGAACGAGCTACCAAGGTGAAACCATGTATTCACTTAGTTGAAATTCATCCATAATTAAGTCAACACATGCATCCAATGGATGGTGCACTGGTGAGGGGTTGTTCACTTTGGCTGTGGGATTTACCCATTCTAAAATACAAGATGAACATTATAATAAACATAGGAAGACCATGAGGTGGGGGGGAGTCAATAAAAGTAACACACATAGCCACATAAAGGAATTTTTTAAAAATTGACTTGACAATTTCATGGCCTTCTAAACCTTAGTTGGCTAACTGGTATGGTCTTTGACAAACCTAATTTGAAAGGTGAAGATTGTTTTCAAAAAGTCCAAACTATTTAGCCAACCCATGCAAAAGTTTGCAATGAAAACTGGTTTTTACTAATTCTGTAAAAGGGGTTATTTCATTTTCTATTTTGTAATGCAACCATATTGGCAACCGCCCACAAGAGGAATTAGCCAAATTTGGCTATAGGTCAGAGAGGAAAATAAAAACTTTTTAAGAATCCTACAATATTTTGGAAACCTCCTGTAGCCTAGAATATGTTTTCAAAATAAATAGGGTTATTTCAGAAAAAAAATCTTGCACATTTCTTTTCAAAAAATCCTTGGTATGAGTTGCACTAGCTTTTTTTTTTGTTACCAACTAGTAAAATTTTGCACAAAACAAAAACATTGTTCCAAGACTCTTTTGAACTTTTGTTGATTTAGTTAAATTATTTTGAACCCATTGGAAAGCTCACATAACTTGTGACCTCTCCCTGTCTAAATTGAATGCATTAATGTTGTCAGATGACAAGATTCAGATGTCATGCAAACTTGCACATGCTAGAGTGAACCAACAACCACTAATGCACCAGTTGAGGATGAGGTCATTGAAACTGTTTTAGGGATGAACAAAAAACACATACTCTTCCTTTCCCCAGGGATTTTTCAACTTCCTTCTTTGCCCCAAAATTTTCCCCTCCTACCTCCTTCACCCCATTTCTTGCTCATTCCATCTCCAAAGCTTAGTAGAGCTCCCGAGCTTGAATAGCACAAAGTTTTGCGACACAAGGCTTGAGAAAGGTGGAGAGCTCAATATTCAAGGAACATGAAGAACTCAACGTTGAAGGGATGTGGAGACGAGAAGGCAAGAGGAGCGCTTCATCCCAAATGTAGAAGCGAAAAAGGAAGGATAAGCCCCCACCCTTCTTTGCATTTTTTTTTCTCTGTGTTTTTTTTTTTTTTTTTTTTTTTTTGAAAGAAAAAAATTTTTTTTTTTTTTTTTTTTTTTTTTTTTTTTTCTTCCTTACTTCCCCCCCTCTCCT
>Ga0116227_10014475_pt1 | contig 12006 bp, 11 predicted proteins | sample S1TSphgellanicum_FD_89693 | JGI IMG/M metagenome (GOLD analysis project Ga0116227, IMG submission 89693) | Host-associated microbial communities from peat moss isolated from Minnesota, USA - S1T2_Fb - Sphagnum magellanicum MG | ecosystem: Host-associated > Plants > Peat moss > Unclassified... | reverse complement strand
TGGACCACGAAGACAGAATCCATTGGAGGATGCAAGTACTACGTGAGTTTCATTAATGACCACACAAGGAAGGTGTGGGTCTACTTCATGAAACACAAAGGTGAAGTGTTTCAACATTTTTTGAATTTCAAAGCAATGGTGAAAAATGAGAAGGGTGTGAGCATCAAGTGCTTAAGGTCCGATGAAGGAGGAGAGTATTTTTCAAATGAATTCAATGAGTACTTAAAGGAGCATGGAATTCAAAGGAAGTACTCATGTAATTATTCCCCACAGCAGAATGGAATTGCTGAAAAGAAAAATAGGCACATTGTAGAAATAGCATGTGCCATGTTGAATGAGAAGAATTTGCCAAATTATTTTTGGGCTGAAGCGGTAGCAACTTTAGTTTATATCATGAATCAAACACCCACAACGGCAGTTCATGGCATGACACCTGAAGAAAAATTCACAGGCAAGAAACTAGATGTCTCACACCTCAAAGTGTTTGGTTGCATTACATACGTGCATGTTCCTGATGAGAAGAGATCAAAACTAGACCCAAAAGTTGAGAAGTGTATATTCATTGGATATTTTTTAAAACAAAAAGGATATAAATGCTTCGATCCTTCCACTCAAAAGTTGCAAGTGAGTAGAGATGTTGTGTTTGATGAGATGGGTAGCTGGTACTCAACACCGAAGGTAGCAGAAGATGGAGGGGCTAGAAATGGTGATGTTTCATCAAATGTGGAACAAAAATTACTATTAATCAGTGGACCAAAAGAGTCTTCAATTAGTGGGTCGTGTAGCACTCCATGGAAAGGAAGATTAAGATCTTCAAACATTGTACATGGTAGTTCTCAAACATCATCTAGAAATCCTCATGTAGATGATGAGTCAAATGATTCAGAGTGGATGAAAAATCAAAAATCCCTTCAATTACTACTCCTGGAGTTCAGATGGCTAAGAAAGTTTTGAAAACACCTAACAACAACAGTGGAGTACAAAGATCCACACGAGTCAAGTACCCTGCACAAAGACTCACATATGATGGCTTTGTAGCTCATCATTATGCATACATGGTGAGAGTTATACAGGAGGTTAAACCCACTTGTTTTGAACAAGCGGTTGGAAACCCTAAATGGGACAATGCCATGGATGAAGAGATGGCGGCTTTGGATGCTAATGCTACTTAGGCATTGGTAACTTTACCAGAGGACAAGAAAACAATTGGGTGCAAATGGGTATACAAAGTCAAACATAATGCAAATGGATTTATGAACAGATATAAAGCAAGATTAGTTGCCGAAGGTTATGCCCAAACTTATGGCATAGACTATGAGGAGACCTATAATCCAGTTGCCAAAATGACAATTGTAAGACCAATCATTGCTATGGTAGTAGCAAAAGGATGGTCTTTACATCAAATGGATGTAAAAAATGTTTTTTTTCATGGAGATTTACATGAATAAGTGTACATGGAGCAACCACTAGGTTATGTGGACTAAACACATCCTAATTTGGTTTGTAAGTTGAAGAAAGTTTTGTACAGCTTGAAGTAAGCACCTAGAGCTTGATCAGACAAAATAGGTTAGTATCTTGTCATAAGTGGATTTTAAACATCCGATGCAGATTTTTCATTATATGTGAAAAAGACAGATCATGGGATTGTAATCATAATCATCTATATTGATGACTTGATTATCATAGGAGATAGTGATGTAGACATTTTTGATTTGAAGAAGCTTTTGAAACAAAAGTTTGAGATGAAAGATTTGGGAGAGTCACGTTACTTCCTCAACATTGAGGTAATCCAATCCCCTAAAAGGATATGGTTACTACAAAGGCAATATGCCTTGAACAAATTGACTGAATATGGGATGACGAGTTACAAACCCATTTCAATTCCATTGCAGCAAAATGTGAAGTTAAGTGCAGATGAAGGAGACCTTGTGGAGGATACCATTATGTACAGATGCATAATGGGGAGTTTGATTTACATGACCATCACAAGGCTAAATTTGAGTTATGCAATTGGAGTGGTGAGTGAATTCATGCAAACACCACGAAAGCCACATTTAGATGCAGTGAGATGCATATCAAGGTACATAAAACATACATTATAGTGTGGAATTTTTTATGAAGCCAAGAGCCAGGTACAAGTACATGGATACACGGATGCTGATTGGGTTGGCAATGTTTCAAATAGAAGATCGACCAGTGGTTTCATGTTTTTTTGGGAAGTGGTGCTATTAATTGGAACAGTAAGAAACAACCAACAATTGCACTATCAAGCACGGAAGCAGAATATAGAAGTGCAGTAATTGCTGCATGTGAAATAGTTTGGTTACAAAAACTATTATCAGATTTGGGATAGTTAGTGGATGCTCATGTTGTCATTTATTATGATAACATCAATAACATACTACTTGCTAATAACCTGGTCTATCATCCTAGGACAAAGCACATTGAGGTGCACTACCACTTTATTAGAGAAAAAGTTATAGCAAAAGAAATTAACTTATTCATGTTAGTACCAAAGATCAAGTTGTTAACATTTTCACAAAGGCTTTAGGTATAAACAAGCTGAAGAAGTTTAGAAAAATGTTTGGTGTACTAGAAGTGGATTTGAGTTTGAGGGGGAGTGTTGAGAATTCAAGTTCAACTAGTTAGGTTTCATTAGTTATTAGAGTAGGAAGGTAACTAGGTTACTTTCACAAGGTTGAATTACTTTGTTTACTTATATTAGTTTGGTTATTTGTGGTTTGGTCTTTTAGTTAAATACCTTAGTGTTGATGGTTTGGTTATCTTTTCTTCATTACACAAGTTTGTATTTCATGTGACAAGAACCTCGAGGAGTTCTTGATGTTATGTTTCATGTTATGAGCATCATGTTATAGTTTCCTTTCAATAAAGATTTATGTTTGCACTTGAGTAGATCTCTTATTTGTTAACAAGTTTCATCCAAGTAAGTGTCAGTTCTTTCATACTCATGTCGAATACCTGGGTCACATGATTTATCCAAATGGATTGGGGGTTCAAAAGGCCAAGGTTGAAACCATTTCAGAAGTTCTCCAACCAACAAATGTTAGTTGGTTATGAGCTTTTCTAGGCTTGTGTAACAATTATCAAAGGTTTGTGAAAGGCTTTAATAACATAGCCAAACCTTTAACCCGATTGATGTAGATTGACCAGGAGTTCATTTGGGATGAACTACAAAAACAAATCTTTCAAAAGTTGAAAGCAAAACTTTCATTAGCCCCCATTTTGAGGTGACCCATCCAAGGATGACTGTTCCAATTACACACTGATTGGAATACTTTAGGGTGAAGAGCTATGCTTATCCAACTTGATGATGATGGTCAAGAGTTTGTGGTGGCATATGCAAGTCGATCCAACAATAAAACATAGGCCAAGTACAGTTCATATGAAGGGGAATACCTTGCAGTTGTTTGGGTTGTTTCATCATTTCAATGTTATTTTTATGATAATACATTCACTTTGATTACCAATCACTAACCTTTGAAATTCCTTATGAAATTAGATCGATTCACAGGAAAGTTAACCATGTGGGCATTTATTTTACATGATTTTGATATAATCCAAAAGTTCGGTAGGGTTATTCAAGATGTCGATGGGTTGAATCGAAACCCAAGTTCCAACAAGGAGGATACCATTGGGGTTCGTTGGCATGGTGATGTGGATTTGGAGGTGGTATTAGGATGGTATGCTTTTGCATACCTTTATACCTTATTGGGGTGTTTTGGGGATGTACTTCAGACTAGTATGGATGATGGGGATCCCCATGATGTGGACATGGAGTCAAAGGGTAATGGTGCTTTGGATATTTATGATAATGCACCTGTCATTGCATATTTGTGAGCAAGTGAAGTTTCAATTGGATTAACACTCAAAGAAAATGACTATGTTGTGCATAGGCCAAACAATTCAAATGGGAAGGTAATTCCTTCCTACAGATGTTGGCAGATGGACAAGTGAAGGTTGTGTTTCGCACAAAACAACTTAAAGACTTGTGAAACATGCTCATGAAGAGTTGGGCCATTTTGGGGGTCCGACATACATACAATGTGTTCTAGACATAGTATTAATGGTGAAGGATGCAATCACAAGTTCAACAATTTGTTTCTAGGTGTATGGTGTGTGACTAAGTTCAAGCATCTTTCAATGCACCTACACCTCATTTATAGCCCTTACCAATTATGGGGTTTGGGTATTGATGGAGTTTGGATTTTCTCGACCCGTTGAGTTTGACACCTCGACATAACCGATATGTTTTGGTTATGATTGAGCATTTCTCCAAGTGGTTGGAATTGGTTCCATTGCCGGACCGTAGTAGTGAGGAGCAACATATGCATTTTTGGACAAGGTACTTAGTAAGTTTGGGGCTTTAGCTAAAGTTCTCATTGACTAAGGTATAAAATTATGTGGGGAATTCCAAGAGTTGTGTGAAAAAACATTGATTGATAATGGCTTGACTTTATGAGACCATTTTGAAGTAGATAGGTTAACTGAACAAATGCTGCAGACGGTGAAGCAAGGTTTGTGAAAGTATGGTCTTCACAAGGGCTATATTCAAAATTGGGACTTACAACTAACATGGCTAACTATGGGGTATAGGTTCAATTGACAAGCTTTTCTTTCATCTTTTTCACCATACTTCTTATTGTTTGGTTGTGAGCCCAAGTTACTAGCCTCGATTCGAGGAAATGTAATGGTAGTATTCAACATGGATGATCTTAATGTGTGGATTCAAGCATGTGAACAATAAGTCACCTTGTTCTGACGTGTTATGCCCATGGCCATGGAATATCTAGAAATTGCCCAACACCAAGATACATTGTGTTATGCCACTATATGTGGAGGTGGTTATTAACCTTAGATTTGAAGGTTTGAACAAGGAGATTATGTTTAATTACAATAGACAACATTGAGTACTTTGGATGTGACTATAGGACGTGTTATTCTATGTGTGTGAAAGGTTGTACCTTCTAGAATGTTGTTGTTGGAAGGCCAAGATGGTCAAACATGGAAGGACCATGTGCACAATTATGCACCATGTCATTTTCCCAATGTGGATGGCCAAATGGACCCATCCTTAGTTATGGTTTTAATTAGTTTATGATGTATGTTGAATGGGCAAGCTTTTGGAGCTGCCACCATGTTGATTTGTGACAAGTGTTTTCAAGGTTGGCATATGGGATGTTTCATGCCACTAATGGAAAAAATGTCAGTTGGCAAATGGTTTTGCTTTCGGTGCACCCAATAAACCTAGGTTCCTAAGGTCACAAAATATAAGTAATCTAAGGTTTTCTTCCATGGTAATTCACATTTGGTTGGGGATTTGAAAGATTACAGTTAGGTGATTAACAATGGGGCTCACATTTACACCCAGCCTAATGGTCCTTTTGCCTTAGAACCAAAGTGTTCATCCATGGTGGATCTATAACAAATAGTTTTATGATGTTATCTGGCTTAGGGGGACCTCAACGCCAAATAGGGGGGCAGATTAGATGTGGTGTGCCATTTAGGTATTTTTATGTTATTTTTTGTGAGTATGGTGATAGTGATGGTTATAGGTGCCAACATAGGAGTGCACGACAACTGTTGGGTGCTTTAGTTTTGTTGCTCAGTTAGGTCTTAGTTAATTAAGGATAAATTGGATTAGTTAAACTAATTAGTTAATGTCAAATTGGTTCATGTGTGAATAGGGTTTGGGATATTTTTCATGGGATATAATTCCAATTGTGTGACCTCAAATCACTTTTGGCAATTAAGATTCCAAAACATAATTTTTGATTTGCAATTTTCTTTGTTATGCAAATGTTTTGGTTTTCTATGTTTTGGGCTTAAATTCTTGTTTTGTTGCAAGTGAGTTAGTCTTTTGGTTTGGACGTGGTGTGCCATTTAGGGTATTTTTATGTTATGTGTTGTGAGTGTGACGACAATGATGGTTACAGGCGGCAACGACATAAGAATGCATGACAAGGTCAACCCACATGTTTGTAACATATGTCCAAATCAACTATTGAATTCCTTTTTCAAAGTTAGGGAGGTGTAGGATTTTCTAATACTACACATAGTCCTTGGCTCCTTTGATAATGATTTCACCCCCTAAGTAAGCCTTAAATACCATGAGTAAACTAGGTAACCCTTAAGTAGGCCCATAAATACCCTAGTTAATCTAAACAACCCCTAGGTAGCCTATATGTAACCTACTTATTTTAGGTAGCACCTAGGTACATTCATGGTAACTTAGTTAGTATAAACAACCTTTAAATACACCCATAGGTAACCTAATTAATCTAGATATAATGTTAAGAGTTGTTGAATATAAAAAAAGGATGTTGACAACACAAAAAGTGGGGCCAATCAAGGTCCACTTATCCCACCTAAGAAAAAGATCAGAAAAATCTTCAAATAAACCATTAAAACCCAAGTATTTATTGATACTCATCCTTTTATATATTGTCTTTTCAATTGCTTTCAATATTTGTATAAACTATATTAAAAGAACAAACATAATTGTAATCAAATTCCTTAATAATATTAGGTATGTAATCATTTTCAACTTTAAATAAACCACCCACAAAAAAAATGTAACATCTAATTCCACTAATCCAACACTCAAAGACAATTTCACATTGGTTTCATTTAAAAAATCAATGGGTTTAAAACAATAAGAAACAAAATGTAAACATGGTTAGTTTTAGTATATATTTGACCATAAATAGGACTAATTTCATACATGATTGATTTCAAAATGATTCATTTGGTACCAAAATGATTAGTGCATGAATAAAGTTTAGTTATATTATGGAACCAATGATTAAATGATGTAAGTTGTACCTCATGGCACTATACTTGTGTTATATCACTTGTGGAACTTATTATTTGGGGTTTTTCATGTCAAACCTAGGGTGTTGGTCATGCTCATAACTATTATAGTCAAACCAGCTTAGTAACATTGTAAAATAGATATAAATGACATAACATAATAATACACAAAAGGAATAGGTATTTTAAAAATACTATTTTGGCAAAAACTAACTCGAAACTAATCATTACTAGATGTTATTATCTATTGCAAAGGTTTTTAAAATAACCAATGAATTCATTTTATATGCTTTTGATTTAGTTGGAATTCTATAAACACATATATATTTAAACATTCAATTTGTTTATGATTAGTGTAATTTATAAGTCAACAATTATAATATATGATTTCCACACTATTTTAATTTCGTATATTTTGATATTGTTGTATATTCATGGTTAATTGATTGGGATAAATTATGTTGCTTGCAACAATGTGTACATTTTGGGTACATTAATATTGCATTTTGAATACGCTAAGTGATAGATTTGGGTCATGCAAGTTGACCATTTTAGGTGTAGTATATTTGTTTAGTTATTTGTCAAGAGGACACATAGCAACATGGCAAACCTTGTAAAAGCATCTTAGATGTTCAAGTTGTTTCCAAACATATAATTAAAACATGATAATGTAGATGATGAGAGTGGTGAAAATTTAGAACTAAAATGGGCTTATTAAAAGGAGTTTGAATACACACAATGAGAGGAATCACCTACAATCATCTATTGAAAAATCTACAACCTCTTGCACCTATATTAGTTCCCATAGGTGGAATAAGCTTTGAATTGATCACATGAGAAGTTGATTTGGTGCACCAATAATTTAAACAAATGATTTTGCTATGTGGAATGAATTATAAGGAGGAGACAAAAATGAAAATGTGACTGAACCTACCTAGTCAAAATCAAGCCAACTAGGCAGGCAAGGTGCAAATGATGCATTTCGATAGTCATGTGGTAGGCCCAAGGATCATGTGACACATGAAACTATAAGTGATGAAGATCTACTAGAAGATCTACAAGGCAAAGGTTCAAAAATATGAAAAGTAATGAGAATTGGGACAATGAAAACTTAATGTGTGCAATGAATGTTGTGGGAACTAGATTGAAAATTCAAAACACATTTTAAATACATGTTGGGTTCCATTTGCATGTAATTATTCAAACTAAAAATAGAGGCAAAACAAGAGTCTTGAACAAAAAGGAGGAGGAGGTGTTCATCCAATATGTGAAAAAAATGCAAGGAATTGAACATCCTATCACATTCACACAATTGAAGTTGAAGATTGCTAAGATTACACAAGAATGATCGATTCCCTTCAAGAACATGATTCTAGGATGGGGGTGGGTTCAATGGTTGAAGAAATGCCATTTTGATATGAGCTTGAAGGTTGTTTATGGTTTGGAAGTTGGATCTACAAAAGGATTGTGCTTAACAAATGTGTAGACTTTTTACACAAACCTAACAAAAACATGTAATGCACATGAGTCAAATTAGATTTGGAATTACAATAATTTTGGTGCACAAGTTGGGCAAGGGCATTCATTCTAGATTGAATATGTTCAAAATCTATGGATTTGATCACTCCAAACAAATGAAAATGGCTAAGTGTGTTATCCTACCTCAATGTAATAAGTGAGTCCCTTCCTAACTATTACATATTCAAAGGTAAACAATTCAACACAAGTTTCATTGCAAGATGTGAATTTGAGGCTACAATGGCTATGCAACCCAAAGCTTGGAAGGCCCTCAATTTCAATTGACAAATGGATTTTGCATTTCATTGCATCTATTCAAGCCCATGGTGGCAATCTATGTACATCCAATCACCACCTACTTATCCTAGATGACCACAACTCCTATGGGCTTGAATATATGCTTGAATAAAACAAGGGCAATGGGGTTGAATCTAAGTACCTTGCCATCACATACAAACCATGCATTACAACCTTTGGATGTTGCATGCTGTAAATACTTCAAAACTGCATTTAACTTGTAGAAATGTATGGACATTGATTAACAAAAGGAAAGGTATGGGTAATTAGGAGGATTTGGCATCATTAGTTTTCAAAAAAACACTAAATCAATCCAACATTTGCAAGGATTTCAAGACCAATGGAATCTAGCCCCTTAATGTAGATGCGATGGTAGGAAAGATATGGTGCAACAAGCAGTTTGTGGAGCTAAACCAAATGTTTATTGAAGGCTTCAAATTTAAGGCTTGCACAGCCAAGGGCACATTCTACTTCCTAGTGAGCCACTAGGATAAGGCTGGTCCTTAACCAAGCATTAGGGACAAATTAGCTGACAGAATGCAACCTAGCGATGCTTCTCCGTGTGTAAAGGCCTCTAGAGTTGCCCTCTTTCTTTCCAAGCGCAGAAACAACACCGAGCAATGTAGAATATGCACTTGACAAGAAAGTGAAACATTTTGCACTATAACTTACCTTTTAATGGGCAGAAAAGGCAAGTAAAATCACTTAAGTTCTTCTGATTCATGGCAGGTGATGAGACAGACTCCTTGACCCATGAATAAAGTGCTAATCCAAATTTAGAAGGTAATAATCACGACGATAATTTTTACATCATTATTTTGGGTAAATAACCCAGTACAAAGTATGTGTTAGTAATGTATTTTGACTGGTCTTTTATTGTAGCTTTCTGTCTTGGAAATATTTCCTCATGGATCTTGACAATTTGCTAATGGTCTAGAGGTTAGAAAACACCCTAATCTCAACTCCCCCTGATAAATTAGGGTTTCCACAGGATTATGAAGACCTGCTCCAATTTTTTTAGTGCAGTTGGAGGGCATGTTACCCCGCATATTTTTTCCTTCATTTTTTGGGTCACAATGCAAAAAACAAAGTGCCCACTCTGGCAGGTGTTCCATTTTTTGAAACACACCCCAACCCCTCTTCTCTTTTGGGTCCTGTGCTACTGAGCTCATTAGGTATCACAGAAAAAAATGGAGCAGATCTTTATACTCAATAAAGCCATTAGCCATGGCCATTATATGAATCAAGCTCATGTTCGGCTCCACCTCTCATGGGGCCTTGCTATGGTGAAACATGCAGTCTTAGGGTTTACTCTACACAAAGATTCCTAATCCCCACCAGATTGACCGAACGAGCACCAACACCCACTAGCACAACCATGGAGGATAATGACATGTTGACAAGAGAAACACTTTGTCGTTGTATGCCTATCCCATAGCTAACCACCAGTAGTCAGCTACGTATCAACAATTACATTCTATAGTCACATGTCTACAATCCAGCTAACTGGAAATGGTATGTGTTGTTTGCCCAGTTTGTGTAGGGTAATGCCCAGGGCTGCAGGCATTACCAGAATAAGGGCCTGTGTGAGGCGGAGCTGAGGTGCGCCCAATTCCAGTAATGCCCACCGCCAAGGGCATACAAGGTGTAAAAATCATGTGCCTTTAAAAAAAAAGTGGCAGGCTTTACAAAAATGTAATGCCCATGGAGATGGGTAATCATGCCATGTAAGGCACTCTTCAAGTACAATAAAAAAAAACCAGCACAAGCTCTCTGCTGTGATGGAAAGCTTTCTGCAACACAATCTACCACCAGCTAAGTCTAGAATTATATGTGTCAATTTCACTTTGGCACAATGATTCCCACACTCCCCACAACTGTGCAAGTTCAGACCCAAACAGACACTTTGCAACAAGAATATCTAGGCACTGCGTTACATGATCTGATGCAACCCAGTAAGAGGAAATGACCTGAACATGGGCCATCATCATCTTTGAAAATTCAAAACCCCTAAAACCCATTTTTGCAGGCAGCCTTGAGAAGAACCTTATCAGTAATCCCCTTAATCTCAAGCTTGTCTTGCCAACCTTGCATCCAATTTTCCAGCACTGAAATTGGCTCCGAGCCTGGGCAATGTATTTGTTCAAATAAAGCTTGAGAAGCTTCAAGAGTTCTTCCACTCACAGTAGTGGAAACTCCAGAACTTCGTGCACATGGTGGTTCAAATCACTTCACCAGTTTGTGGCCAGCACTAAGAAAATGTCTGGTGATAATTGATCACTGGTAGTGAGATAGAGCAATGCATCCAATGCACTCCAGTGGACCTCACTCATGATTGTTTCCCAACTATTGAGTTTTCTGTCACGGCAAGGCTTAGTCATGATGTGGGCTAGCTCAACAAAACCTAAAAGAGAAGGAGAAGAAGACCAAGGAAACCATGAAGAACGAGGAACCCAAAAAAGAGAAAGAAAGAAAAACCCCCAAACTAGAACATGGAGAGCAAACAAACTGTAACTAATTTGTTCACAAGCACTGGGAGTACTGATATGCAAAAAAGGATGAGAGACACATTCACAAAAAGCTCTTCGCACTCTGCATTGCCTCTGTCTGCTCAAAACCCAACAGCAGGAGAGCACCCAGGCAGCTCCTGCAGATTCTGCTATTGATTGCAGCAACCCAATGGATACCCCATAGCAGAATCTGCAGGAGTTCAATAAATGAAATGTGTCCATACGTCCAATTTACGAAACTGGATCAAACACACAGAGTTTGTTAGAACCATGTTCATTACTCTAATGCTTCCCAAGTAGAAGAACAAAATCTAAATTGAAGTGTCAAACAAGTAGGTGTAGCTGCTGCTACACATTGGCACTTACTGCACTTCAAAACTAGTTGCAGAACTGGAATCAAGCTGATTTAGCTGGTAATTAAAAAGAGGAATCAAGGAGGTGTAGCTGGTTTGGGTTGGCACTTCGTCCACTTCAACTTGTTGGTGCAGATCTAGAATCAACCTGGCTTAGGTAATTTTGTAGAGGGGATAAAGGAGGTGGTTTAGTTGAGACAAGTACTAATTTGCACTTGGAATCCGCTTTAAAATGTAGGTGCAGATCTAGAATCAAGCTGATTTAGGTGATTAAGGAATAGGATTAAGGAATACTTAAGGAGCACTTAATTAGTACCAGTGGATTTCTCAGTGTCCAGAGCAGGTAGCTCGGAGTTACAGAAATCAGCAGGAGCCGCACACACAGGTGAGTCAAGATTGCCAGAAAGATCGGGGTCACAGAAATCAGAACGAGAGAGAGAGAGAGAGAGAGAGAGAGAGAGAGAGAGAGAGAGAGAGAGAGAGAGAGAGAGAGAGAG
>Ga0116227_10014474_pt1 | contig 12007 bp, 9 predicted proteins | sample S1TSphgellanicum_FD_89693 | JGI IMG/M metagenome (GOLD analysis project Ga0116227, IMG submission 89693) | Host-associated microbial communities from peat moss isolated from Minnesota, USA - S1T2_Fb - Sphagnum magellanicum MG | ecosystem: Host-associated > Plants > Peat moss > Unclassified... | reverse complement strand
GCCCGTTAACTCTCCATCAATCATGCGTTCATCAAGTTCATGTTTGTAAGCATCATACCCTTTTTTATATGATTTTTGAATACTGCGTCCTGAAGGTGTGTAATACCGGGCAATGGTTAAGTTTAATGCTGAGCCATCTCCAAAAGCAAATTGCTCTTGTACAAGTCCTTTACCGAAAGACCGGCGGCCAACTATAATTCCACGACCCAGATCCTGAATGGCTCCGGCAACAATTTCACTCGCCGATGCCGTATTTTCATTAATTAATATCGCCAGCTTGCCATTCTGAAAGGCCCCAGTTCCGGTAGAATAATAATCTGTTCTAGGTTCGTGTTTACCCTGAGTGTAAACAATTAATTTATTTTCGGGTAGAAACTGATCGGCCAAACCCGTAGCTGCAGAAAAATAACCACCACCATTATCGCGTAAATCCAGAATCAGCTTTTTCATGCCTTTTGCTTTGAGATTTGCAGCTGCAATGGCAAAATCGCTGTTTGTATTGGCGCCAAATTTACTAATCCTAACGTAGCCAGTTTCCGGGTTAATCATGTAAGAAGCATCGATACTGCTAATGTTTACTTTACCACGGGTGACCATTAAACGGCTTTGAACCTGTGTACCACTGCGCAAAAGGGTTACACCAACACCGCTTCCTGCTTTTCCTCTGAATCTTCCGGTTAATTGTTCTTTGGGTAAATTTCTGCCACTTACTATAGTGGTATCAATAGCCAGAATTTTATCACCTAATTTAATGCCTGCCTGGTATGCCGGTCCATCCTTCACCACGCCGGTAACCATCATGGTATCATTGAGCATATAATATTCAATGCCAACGCCTTCAAAGTTTCCTTCCAGGTTATCAGTCATGTCCTGAGCATCCGTTGGAGGCAAGTAAACACTGTGTGGATCTAATTGGTGAAGCACACTATCAATAGGTAAGTTTTGTAATGAATCGGTATTGATATCATCCACATAATTTTTATTGATGATATGCAGAATTTCTTCCAGTTTTTCGTCACTGTTGCTGGCCAGCTGAGGTCTTCTGATCACGCCAAATCCCTGATCTTTAATGAACTTAATACCCAGATACATGCCTGCTATCAAAATGACAGAATAGCTTATGGCAATCAGTATGTTTTTACGGGTATTCTTTTTCATTGGCGTTAGGCAAATTTATGAAAATAAGCGGGTTGATATATTTTTAACTGCAATTTCTTGTCTTTTGTTTATAATATTTCACATAAATTAACGGTTCAACTGATGGGTCAAAGTGAGATGATCTATATTTTTAATTTTTTAGGGTAGATTTTAGAAAAGATTTACCGAATTTTATCAAAAATAAATTTATGAATAGAGTTACCGAGCAAGAATCAAACTATAGCCACATTGATCAGATGTCGGTAATGGAAGTTTTGCAGGGGATCAATAATGAAGATAAAACTGTTGCCTTTGCTGTTGAAAAATCTTTGCCTCAGATTGAAAAATTAACTTCGGCCGTTGCTGATAGAATGAAAAAAGGTGGTCGTCTTTTTTATATTGGTGCTGGCACCAGTGGCCGTTTAGGTGTTGTAGATGCCTCTGAATGTCCGCCCACTTATGGTGTTCCTTTTGATTGGGTAGTCGGCATTATTGCTGGTGGCGATACGGCCATTAGAAAAGCTGTAGAATTTGCCGAAGATGATGCCGTGCAGGCCTGGAAGGATTTGCAGGAGTTTGATATCAATGAGAAAGATTGTCTGGTTGGTTTAGCCGCATCAGGTACTACGCCATATGTAGTAGGTGGTTTAAGCACCGCCCGTAAACATGGCATTTTAACAGGTTGCATCGTGTGTAACGCTGGCGGACCAATTGCTGCAGCATCTGATTTTCCTGTAGAAGTGGTGGTTGGCCCGGAATTTATTACGGGTTCAACACGCATGAAATCTGGCACGGCACAAAAATTGGTTTTAAATATGCTGAGTACCACTGTAATGGTTCAATTGGGCCGTGTAGTTGGAAACAAAATGGTAGATATGCAGTTAACTAATCATAAGTTGGTAGATCGTGGTACACAAATGGTGGCCGATGAATTAAACATCGCTTATGATGAAGCCGCAGACTTATTAACACAACATGGAAGTGTTAGAAAAGCTGTAGAAGCCGGACAACATTAGAAATGACTGAATGTGAGAAGGATAGAAGGATTGAGTTAGAGAATGATAGAATTGGAGAATAACAGAATTAGAGAATGATTGAATTTAGCGCTGGTATTAGGTAATTCATAGATTTTAAACTTATACATTTATTCAATTATTCACTCACTCAACATTCATTAACTCATTCAAAATTCTCTCATTCAATAATTAAAAAAAGAGCATGCACGAGATAGAGCCGTATTACCAGTGGAGAGATGATTATATCTCGGCAGAAGATGAGCGTTCGCCATTTTATAATACCGAATATTCTGAGCTATACTTTGATAAGCAAATCTATAATTTTTTGCTTCACCCACAGTGGGATGAGTTTGGCTCTAATACATTATACATGAAAGTATTGTATGCTGATTATGATCACAGCTATGCCATTATAGAATTTATCGGAGAGTGGAACGATGCCATTAACAATGATATCATGTTGCTTAAGCGCGATATTCTGGAGCTAATGATGGATGAAGGAATTAACAAATTCATTTTAATTGGCGAAAATGTGCTGAATTTTCATTCCTCAGATGACAGTTATTATGAAGAATGGTTTCAGGAGGTAGAAGATGGCTGGATTGTTGGGGTAAACTTTCAGGAACATGTAATCAGTGAGTTTAGAGATAACAACATTGATTATTATATCAACTTTGGTGGCGCTTTTGATAACCTGCCCTGGCGTACATTAAAACCGTTACAGTTCTTTAAGAAAGTTGAAGAAATGCTGACAAAAAGACTGAATTAAAGTATTATTTTTAAAATCATTTAAATACACAAATAAAAATGGAACAACAAAATTATCAATATCAAGGCAATAGTGTTTTCGTACAGGAAAACTCGGTGTCTAAAAAATTCTTTGCCAGCGTATTCTTATGGATGTTCGTTGCGCTGTTGGTATCAAGCGTTTCTGCGTTTGTATTGGCAAATTCGCCAGGAATTTTATCCTACTTAGTCGGTGAAAAAGGATTTACCATATTTGGATACATTACCATTTTTGCACCACTGGGTTTAGTGATGCTGATGGGTGCCGCAATGCAAAGATTATCTTTCCCTGCATTAGTGGGGGTTTTTCTGCTATATTCTTTGTTAACGGGTGTTATGCTAGGTTTTATTCTTTTAATTTATACTTCTATATCTGTCGCAATTTGCTTCGTTGCAGCAGCAGTTATTTTTGCTGTTATGGCCATAATGGGATATACAACAGATGTTGATTTAAGTAAATTCGGACCAATCCTGATGGCTGGTGTAATTGGCTTAGTGATCGTAAGTCTGATCAACTTCTTTATCGGCAGCGAAACTTTAAACTATATTTTAGGCTTTGTTGGTGTGGCAATTTTTACAGCACTTACGGCGTACAAAGTTCAGGAAATTAAAAGAATTGGCGAAGGTTTGGATGAGAGCGGGAATGAAATTGCATTGGCCGATAGCAAAAAATTAGCCATAATGGGTGCCTTATCACTTTATATCACCTTCATTAACTTATTTGTTTCACTACTACGTCTTTTCGGAAACAGAAGATAATTCAATAAAACCTGGTCATCAAATTTTAATGATTTAAGGTTAACCACAAAACATTATTTTAAAGGCCGTGCATTTTTGCATGGCCTTTGTAATTTTATTTGGCGGCAAAGCGATAATTTTTGGAAATGATGTTGCTTTGTTGCATTTTTGTATGCTTATTAAGAAAGACGGAGGGATTAGACCCAACGAAGTCTTAGCAACCTGTGCCAACAAGGTGCTACATTCTAATTTCGGTTAACCGGGAGAAAGATAAGTTTAGAAAGTACGATCCATGTGCCAACTTTTTGAATAAGCCTTTTTTAAGTATCAGGTATAAAGCAGTAAGTATCAATAAAGATAATAACTATACTTTTTGCTTATATCTGGGGTTAGGTCGTTCATCAAGCATATCTTGATATCCGATACTAACTACTTGCTACTAAACAACAATGAGCATAAGAGAAGAATTAGAAAAACGTATTTTGGTGATTGATGGTGCTATGGGCACGATGATTCAGCGTTATACTTTAACGGAAGAGGATTTTAGAGGTGAGCGGTTTAAAGATCACCCTTGCGATGTAAAAGGGAATAATGATTTGCTTAACATCACCCGTCCGGATATTATTAAAGCCATACATCTTGAATATTTAGGCGCAGGAGCTGATATTATTGAGACCAATACCTTCAGTACACAAAGAATTTCCATGGCTGACTACCAGATGGAAGATTTGTCATATGAATTAAGTTTTGAAGGTGCCCGGGTGGCCAAAGAAGCTGCCGATGAGTTTATGGCGGCTCACCCTGATCGCAAGTGTTTTGTTGCAGGTGCTATTGGCCCAACCAACAGAACCCTATCCATGTCTCCCAATGTAAATGATCCTGGCTATCGGGCGGTTTATTTCGATGAATTAGAAGCCGCTTATTATGAGCAAGTTCGTGGCTTGGTAGATGGCGGTTCAGATGTGCTTTTAATTGAAACTATTTTCGATACCCTGAACGCAAAAGTTGCTATTGTAGCCATAAAAAAATATGAAGAAGTAATCGGTCGCAAACTGGAGATTATGATCTCCGGAACCATTACCGATGCCTCCGGTCGAACATTATCCGGACAAACAGCGGAAGCTTTTTTAAACTCGGTAATGCATGCGAAGCCATTAAGTATTGGTTTTAATTGTGCGCTTGGAGCTAAAGAAATGCGGCCACACATTGAAGAACTGGCCGCAAAAGCAGGATGTTATGTTTCCGCTTATCCAAATGCAGGCTTACCGAATGAATTTGGCGCTTATGATGAGCAGCCCCATGAAACAGCACACTTAGTAGATGATTTTATTGCTTCTGGCTTTGTAAACATTGTGGGTGGTTGCTGTGGTACCACTCCAGAACACATCGGCTGCATTGCAGCGAATGCCAGAAAGGCATTGCCAAGAAAAATCCCGGTGATTCAACCTTATATGCGTTTAAGTGGTTTGGAACCTGTAAACATCACACCTGAAAGTATTTTTGTTAATGTTGGCGAAAGAACCAATATTACCGGATCGCCTAAGTTTTCAAAATTAATTTTAGGTGGAGATTACGAAGCTGCCCTGGCCGTAGCCCTTCAACAAGTTGAAGGCGGTGCACAGGTCATTGATGTAAACATGGATGAAGGAATGTTGGATTCGGAAGCGGCCATGACTAAATTTCTAAACCTGATTGCTTCTGAACCTGACATCGCGAAATTGCCCATCATGGTCGATTCATCAAAGTGGTCTGTAATTGAAAATGGTTTAAAATGTTTGCAGGGAAAAGGAATCGTGAATTCGATTTCCTTAAAAGAAGGAGAAGATAAATTCCGTGAAAGTGCCCGGAAGATTATGCAATATGGCGCGGCGGTTGTAGTAATGGCTTTTGATGAACAGGGGCAGGCAGATAATTACGAACGGAGAAAAGAAATCTGTAAAAGAAGTTATGATATTTTAGTAAATGAAATAGGATTTCCTGCTGAAGATATCATCTTCGATCCTAATATTTTAACAGTCGCAACGGGATTAGAAGAGCATAATAATTATGCGGTCGATTTTATTAATGCTACCCGTTGGATCAAAGAAAACCTGCCACACGCAAAAGTAAGTGGAGGAGTTTCCAATATTTCCTTCTCATTCAGGGGGAATAATACCGTTCGTGAGGCGATGCATTCTGCTTTTCTTTACCACGCCATTCAGGCGGGTTTGGATATGGGAATTGTAAACGCCGGGATGCTGGAAGTTTACCAAGAGATTCCACCAGAACTCTTAGAAAGGGTAGAAGATGTATTGCTGAACCGGAGAGATGACGCAACAGAGCGTTTAGTAGAGTATGCCGATACCGTAAAATCAAAGGGTAAGGAAGTGGTAAAAGATGAGGAGTGGAGAAAAGGGCCTGTTGAAGATCGGTTATCTCACTCTTTGGTAAAAGGAATTGTAGAATACTTAGATGATGATGTGGAAGAAGCACGTCAGAAATATGCCCGACCAATTCAGGTGATTGAAGGCCCTTTAATGGATGGGATGAACATTGTTGGGGATCTGTTCGGAGCAGGAAAAATGTTTTTGCCACAGGTAGTAAAATCTGCCCGTGTAATGAAAAAAGCAGTAGCCTATTTATTGCCCTTTATCGAACAGGAAAAATTAGATAACCCGGATCAAAATCAAAGTTCTTCAGCTGGAAAGGTGCTTATGGCTACTGTAAAGGGCGATGTGCACGATATAGGTAAAAACATTGTAGGCGTGGTATTGGCTTGTAATAACTTTGAAATTGTAGATATGGGCGTAATGGTTCCGGCACAGGAAATCATTAAAAAGGCCAAAGAAATAAATGCTGATATTATTGGTTTAAGTGGATTAATTACGCCATCATTGGATGAAATGGTTCACTTTGCTAAGGAAATGGAACGTGAGGGTTTTACTATTCCATTGATTATTGGTGGCGCAACTACATCAAGAATTCATGCCGCTGTTAAGGTAGCGCCAAACTATTCTGGTCCGGCAATTCATGTATTGGATGCTTCCAGAAGTGTAACGGTTTGCAGCACGCTAATGAATCCTGAAACAAAGGATGATTATGTTGCTGGAATTAAGGCAGAGTATGAAAAGGCCCGTGAAGCACATTTAAATAAACGTTCTGACAAGCGCTTTAAAACACTGGAGCAAGCGCGTGAACACAAATTTAAGATTGATTTTAAACCTGATCTTCCCATACCGGAATTTACCGGAACAAGGGTGTTTGATAATTATCCATTGGAAGAATTGGTTCCTTATATCGACTGGACGCCATTTTTCCATACCTGGGAATTGCGTGGAAGCTATCCGAAAATTTTCGATGATAAAAATGTTGGTGATGAAGCCAGAAAGCTTTTCGATGATGCCCAAAAATTATTGAAAAGAATTTTGGATGAAAAATTACTGACCGCCCGGGGGGTGATTGGTTTCTGGCCGGCTAATGCAGTTGGAGACGATATTGAGTTGAGAGTTGAGCGTACAGAGTTGGGAAACTCCAAACTCCAAACTCCAAACCCCAAAATGGTAACCATACACACCCTTCGCCAGCAGGCAGAAAAAGTAGATGGGCAACCTTATTACGCCTTATCTGATTTTATTGCACCTAAAGAAAGTGGTATTCAGGATTATTTTGGTGGTTTTGCTGTAACTACAGGTATTGGAATAGATGCTTTGGTAGAAGAATTCGAATCCAATCATGATGATTATAACAGCATTATGGCAAAGGCATTGGCCGATCGTTTGGCTGAGGCTTTTGCAGAACGGATGCATGAACGTGTAAGAAAAGAATACTGGGGTTATGCCAAAGATGAAAATTTAAGCAATACCGAATTAATTAAAGAAGAATATGCTGGTATTCGTCCGGCGCCGGGATATCCTGCCTGCCCGGAACATACCGAAAAAGGTACTTTGTTTGAATTGTTAGATGCTGAAAATAAAATTGGCTTACGCCTTACAGAAAGTTATGCCATGTATCCAACAGCTGCGGTAAGTGGTTTTTATTTTGCACATCCTGAATCCAGGTATTTTGGACTAGGAAAGATTACCAAAGACCAGATTGAAGATTATGCCCTACGTAAAAATATGTCAATAGAAGAAGTGGAAAGGTGGTTGAGTCCTAATTTGGCTTATTAAAGTGACAGGTTAAAAGTTAAAGGTTATTGGTCTGGGATATTAAAACATAATAATCTATATAAGAGGTTTAAATGGAAAAACAAAAGAAAAACTATATTGATTTAGAGGTTTGGAAGCAAGCAAGGATTTTATCAAAAGAAATATATCTGGCATCTTCTCAATTCCCTAAGGACGAAAGATTTGGCTTAACGAGTCAAATCAGACGAGCCGCAGTGTCAATTCCATCAAATATTGCAGAAGGCTGTGGAAGAAATTATCCTAAAGGTAGTATTCAATTCTTCTATATAGCTAGAGGTTCTATTTATGAAGTTGAAAGTCAGTTGTATCTATCTTATGACTTAGATTTTATAACTGAATTGGATTTAAAAGCCATATTAATGAAACTGGAAACCACACGGAAATTATTAAATGGGTTTATAAATTATTACCAAACGCTAATTAAATAAAGCATCCGAACTTTTAATCTGCAATATTCTATAAGCATCCAGACTTTTAACTTTTAACCTGCAACTTTTAACTCCTAATGAAGATTATAGACCATATCAAAAATGCGAAGGGTAAAACCTTATTTTCTTTCGAATTATTACCACCCATTAAAGGCCAGAGTATCCAATGGATTTATGATGCTATTGACCCTTTGCTAGAATTTAATCCGCCTTTTATTGATGTTACCTCCTTAAGAGAAGATTATATCTATAAAGAGCAGGAAAATGGTTTGTTACAAAAAGTATCTTACCGGAAAAGGCCTGGTACTATTGCCATTTGTGCAGCAATTATTCATAAATATAAAATTGATGCGGTACCACATTTAATTTGTGGTGGTTTTACTAAGGAAGAAACTGAAAATGCATTAATTGATCTGCAATTTTTAGGTATTGATAATGTTTTGGCCCTTCGTGGTGATGCCCGTGCTGCCGATCATTCGTTTATCCCTACAAAGGGTGGTCATTGTTATGCTACAGATCTTATTCAGCATATTAAAAACCACAATGATGGCAAATTTTTACATGAAGATATTGAAACCTTTAAAAGTGATTTTTGCATCGGCGTAGCTGGCTATCCGGAAAAACATTTTGAGGCTCCAAATTTAAATGCCGACTTTAAATACCTGAAAAAAAAGGTAGATATGGGTGCAGAATTTATCGTTACTCAAATGTTTTTTGATAATCAGAAGTATTTCGACTTTGTGAAGAAATGCAGAGAAAATGATATCAATGTACCTATTATTCCGGGTTTAAAGCCTATAAGTACTTTAACGCAATTAAATGTATTACCTAAAATTTTCCATATTGATTTGCCAGATGAATTAACAGATGCCTTATCGCATGCAAAGAACAATGCAGAGGCAAAGGAAATTGGAACGGCAGCGATGATTAAACAGTGTAAAGAATTGATGGATTTTGGTGCACCAGTATTGCATTTTTACACCATGGGCAGGCCAGAACAAACAAAGCAGATAGCAAAGGCAATTTTTTAAAAGGACTACTATGTGGTTAACAAAATTCTGACAGAACTTTAACGCCAATAAATTGTTAAACAGATTGTACAACTTATATTTGTAGCAATGAATTTAATCAGTTTTAAATATCTACTAATCATCTGCATAGCTGCTACTTTATTTCTTAAAGTGAGCAATGCGGTATCGTATTTAAGATATTCAAATGCTGAAACAGCGTATTCATCTGTTAATGATGATGCTACAGAAAAAGAGGAAAAAAAAATAGAATCTGAATATCTGATCCATCACTTTTATTCCAATCCACATGCTGGCTTATTCTTTAAAACAGATAAGAAGGTCATTATTCCCGATCATTCCTTTAAAATGACTTATTTCCCAAAGGTATTAACACCACCACCATTGGTATAATCTTACTTTATTCTAGTTTTTAATTAGCATCGCTTTCTGGCGATGCAGAAATTTTCTTTTAATCTAAATTTATAATCATATGAAACGAGCAATTTTATTTTCGTTTGCGGCATTTTTAATTGTCACATCATCACAAATTCGTGCACAAGAGGTAATACAAAATAATGTAAAGCCAGTTAATAATTCACTTGAAATGGTTTCAAAACTTCAACCTGTTAGTTTTAACTATGATAAAACCTGGGCAGAAAAATTAAAAATATCTGCAAGACCACAATATGGTTTTGTTGGAGCGGATGCCAAAACTCATGTTCCTGAATTAGTAACTGTACAGGCTAAAGATTACGCGGCAGGTAAAAATGCTTATAGATCTGCTACGATAACTAAAGTAGATTATGAAAGCCTGGTTCCGCTTTTAGTTGGAAGTATTAAAGAACAACAACAGCAGATTGACGCTTTAAGACAAGAAATACAATCACTTAAGTCTGGCAGTGCCAAGTAAAAACGAGTAAAGGCTCCGATGAAAATCGGGGCCTTTACTGTTTATTTTAAAGCCTGTTCTTCAAAAAAAAACTATCATATGAAATTTGAAAGTCATATTTTAAATCATTCGCTTCTATGCTCTTAAGGGTATTTGTAAATCGATTTACCTTAATCGATTGATTGTTAGTTTTTTCAGTCGTTTAAACGGAAGAATACACGTCTTGATGACGGTTGTACCATCCATGTAATACAGCATTTTAAAAAACGAAAATTCCGTTTCTTTGATACATTGAGATCAGGCATCTATCAATGGTATCTGCATTTCTAAGTTGCTAATTCTTATATATTCAATGGACATCAAATTTTCAGAAACGAAACCAAAATCTAATTACACCGTTCCGCTTATTACCATTACCCTTTTGTTTTTTATGTGGGGATTCATCACCTGCATGAACGATATTCTAATCCCTTACCTGAAGAAGCTTTTCAGTTTGACTTTTTTTGAATCCATGCTGGTTCAGTTCAGTTTCTTCGGTGCTTATTTTGTGGGCTCACTTATTTACTTTTTAATTTCTTACACCAAAGGTGATCCGATTAACAAAGTGGGTTATAAAAAAGGAATTTTATTTGGTATTGTGCTCGCGGCTATTGGGTGTATACTTTTCTTTCCGGCAGCAACCTATTCGATCTATCCATTGTTTTTAGGTGCATTATTTGTTTTGGGATTGGGGTTTACTGTTCTACAAATCACGGCTAACGCTTATGTTTCTTTACTAGGTCCGGAAGACAGCGCTTCTAGCAGGCTAAATTTAACGCAGGCCTTTAATGCTTTTGGTACTACGATTGCGCCTATTTTAGGTGGTCATTTAATCTTCGAGTTTTTTTCTGAAGCTGATGGAAGCTTCAGCGCTTCAGCTACCCGGATTCCTTATTTGATTTTTGGAGCAATATTGCTTTTGGTTGGTTTGCTCATTTTTTTTGTTAAGTTACCATCTTTCAAACCGGAAGAAGAGGAGCAGGCGAAAGGTTTAGGTGTGCTTAAATTTCCGCATTTAACAAGAGGTATTGTAGCGCTTTTTTGTTATGTAGGTGCTGAGGTAGCTGTAGGTAGTTTCATTATCAGTTTTTTACACCTTCCAGAAATTAGCGGGCTGGAAGAAGCCGTGAGTAAAAATTACCTTTCATTATATTGGGGTGGTGCAATGATAGGTCGTTTTTTAGGTGCAATCTCTCTAAATCATTCATTAAGTCAGACCAAAAAGATTATTTATATGCTTGGAACGGCAATCTTGGTATTTGCCCTGATTTTTAGTATTGTAAATTTAACCTTCGCACAGATTAGTTTCTTCCTTGTTTTTATTATGTTAAACTTTATTGGCTTCCTGGTTGGGAAATCAGCTCCGGCAAGAACTTTGGCCATCTTCTCTACCATTAATGTACTGCTTTTAATTTCGGTAATGATTAATAAGGGTGAGTTAGCGATGTACAGTGTTTTGGGTATTGGAATTTTCAACTCCATTATGTTTTCTAACATCTACACGCTGTCGATTGCAAAATTAGGTGTTTATACCAGTCAGGGATCTTCATTATTAGTAATGGCTATTCTGGGTGGAGCAGTTTTGCCTCTAGTTCAGGGAGCTGTAGCTGATCAGATTGGCGTACATTACTCTTTTATCCTTCCATTAATCTGTTATTTATTCATACTATACTTCGGCATCTATTGCACTAAGCATTTAAAAGGAATTGAACAAACAAGTGTTAAAGGCGGACATTAATATTTGCTGAAATTTTAAATATTTTATAAGAAAGTCCGGAAAATATTTCCGGACTTTCTT
>Ga0116227_10014473_pt1 | contig 12009 bp, 13 predicted proteins | sample S1TSphgellanicum_FD_89693 | JGI IMG/M metagenome (GOLD analysis project Ga0116227, IMG submission 89693) | Host-associated microbial communities from peat moss isolated from Minnesota, USA - S1T2_Fb - Sphagnum magellanicum MG | ecosystem: Host-associated > Plants > Peat moss > Unclassified... | reverse complement strand
GCGATGCAATAGCCGGCGGCGGCCGGCGCGATCCGGACGGCCAAGAGCGCGGCACTCGCGACGATGAAGCCGTCGAGAACGACCGGCACGCGGCGGGCCGCGGCGCCTAAGATCGCACCTGCGAGCCCCACGATCTCGAAGCCGCCCACGGCGGCGGCAATCGTTTTCCACGATCCGCCCGCGATGCGGGCCACGGCGTCCGCGACGACGCGCCGCTTGACGCCGAGGCGCTCGTCGTCGATGCCGGTGCCGCGCCCCGTGACGGTTTTCGCCGAGGCGCCCGTGCAAGCGGCGACGACCGCGGCCGCACTCGTCGTGTTCCCGATGCCCATCTCGCCGAGCGCCAGCACGTCGTAGGGCCGCCGGGCGAGGATCGTATCGACGGCCGCGATTCCCGCCGCCAGCGCCAGTTCGACGTCCGCCGCCCGCATTGCGTCGCCGCGCGCAAAATTCGCCGTGCCGCGTTCGATGCGGACGTCGATGAGATCGGGGTGCGGCGGCAGGTCGGCGCGCACGCCGAAATTGGCGACGAAGACGTCGGCCCGCGCGACGCGTGCGAATGCGTTGATCGCCGCGAACCCGCCGCAGAACGCGCCGAGCATCTGCGCCGTCACCTCCGCCGGATAGGCGCTGACGCCCTCGGCGCTCACGCCGTGATCGCCGGCCCCGATGAGAATCGCCGGCGCGACGTACGGGCGCGCGATCACGCGACCGGCAATAGCCGAAAGTTGCACGGCGAGTTCTTCGATGCGACCGAGGGAGCCCACGGGTTTGGTGAGGTCGTCGATGCGCCGCCTGGCCGCTCCGGCGGCGGCGGCATCGACGGCAACGATCGCTTCGCGCGCCGCGTCGCTCGTCACGAGCGGGCTTCGTCGCCGGCGGTTCGATTGAGTTCGATCAGCTTGGCGCCGGCAGGCCCGAGCGCGAGTCGCGTCATGCTACCCGGCGAAAAGCGTACGCCGAGCGCCGTCGCTTCGCTTTCACCAAGCGCGACGCGCAGGAGCGCGTGGAGCACGCCCGCGTGCGTCGCAACGAGCACGCATTCGCCTTCGCGGCTAGCGGCTTCGACGGCGCCGAGCGCAGCGCTCGTGCGCGCGCAGAGCTCGTCGAAGGTCTCGCCTCCCGGCGGCGTGTAGGTGCGCGGCTTCGTCTCGGAGCCCGCGGCGAGTTCGGGAGTGCCGGCCCTGATCTCGTTCCACGTCAGACCTTCCCACGTGCCAAAACGCATTTCGCGCCAAAGCGGATCCAGCGCGAGCGCTACGTCGCGGCCGGCAAGGATGAGCCGAGCGGTCTCCGCGGCGCGCGAGAGATCGCTTGCGACCGCGCGGTCCAGCGGCTGCGTCGCGAGCATCCGCGCGAGTGCGCGGCCTTGCGCGCGGCCCTCATCATCGAGCGGAACGTCGGTTTGTCCTTGAAAGCGGCCGGTCGCGTTCCACGCCGTGCGCCCGTGGCGCACGACGATCAACTCGAAGGCGTGCCGTCCCGTGCGGGCTACCATCGAAGCGCAGGCTTGCGGCGACCGCGCGGCCGCACCTGCGCCGCCCGGCCTAGTTCGGTCCCGGGAGGAAGGGCGTGCCCTCGCGCGCGACCAGCAGGTCGTGCATGTCGCTCGCGTGCTCTTCTTCTTTTGCGAGGATGGCTTCGAGCATGACCCGCGTCGTCGGATCGTCGTCGGCGAAGTAGCGGATCAGTTCGCGATAGTGTTCCACGGCGATCCGTTCGGCGATCAAGTTTTCCTTGATCATGTCGACGAGCGTCTCGGCCGAACCATACTCCGAAGCCGAGCGCGTCGCGAGACCCTCGGGATTGAAATTCGGATCGCCGCCGAGCTGGTTGATGCGTTCGGCGACGAGCATCATGTGCTCTTGTTCCTCACCGGCGTGCTCCATGAATTCTTCGCGGACGCTCTCGCTGTCGATGCCGACGGCGGCGATTGCGTTCTGCGTATAGCGCAACACGCAGACGATCTCGGTCGCCAGAACGTTTTGCAAGATCTCGATCGCTTTGCCGACGTCGCCCTTATAGCTCTCGGTGAGGGCGCCGGCCTCGATATGCGCGCGAGCCCGCTTGCGCAGCGCCTTGACGTCGGATAAAAATGGTTTGACCACGGTTTCACTCATACGCTGGACCTTCCCCATTCGGAGCTTTGACAATCGTCGCCGGCCGATCCGGAATCGCAATGTAACCGGTCGCCAGGTCGCCGTAAATTCGAGTGTGGGGCGCTGCCGTCCCCCAGCGCCAGAGGAAGCTCGCCACGTACGCGCAGGTGACCGCGTCGAGCAAATCGTCGAAGCGTTTGTAGCCCCGCTCGAGCGCGACGAGTGGCACGGCGTCACCGAGCGCGAGCGGCGGGTCGGCGGCGGCGAGCGTCTCGAGGGCGGCGCGGTAGCGGCTCCATTCGGCGAGGACCAGGGGCCACGGGCGGCTCTTCTTCTTGTACCGGAAGATCGCGGGCAGCGCGAAGAGCCGCACGTGCGCGGGGTGCGGGAAAACTTCGAAGGCATAACGGCCGGCGCTTTGCGGCGGTACGTCCAGCCGTTCGGCGACGCCGTCCGCAGCGAGCGCGTCGAGGATCGCGCGGGCGCGGCCGCCGTCGGGGAAGCGCCTACGATTTGCCGGGTGCGGCGCCGCGTGGAAGGCACGAAAGTCGCGGGCCAACTCGCGCTCGCAGGGCCGGATGCCGGTGTCGTTGGGGACGATCGTCGGCATGTCGATGCCGAGGATCGTCGTCGAAGCGAGGTGCGAGCGCACCCAAGCAACGATCGCGGCATCGTCGCCCAGATCGGCTCGGGCGTCGATGACGGCGCCGCGTTCGTCGAGCGCGGCGACGCCGGATGGATTGCGCGGCGACCAGGCGAGATCGAGTCCGAGAAAGCGGCGGACTCCGGCTGTGCCCGCGGGCGGTCGATCGCGCGCCCGGGCCCGCAAGGTTGGTTTCGAACGGCCGTTTCGGTGCACGCGCTTCGGTCGTTCGTTCACGCTCGTACATCCTGCGAATCATTGCGAATACGGCGCGGCACCGTTGCTGCGGGGCTTTCCCGGCGCGCTGCCGTAGAAAACGCGGTGTCGAAGAGCCGCGAGCCGCTCCGCCTCGACGTTCGTAAGACGTACAAGCTCTTCATCGACGGCGCGTTTGTACGCTCGGAATCGGGCCGTGCCGAGGTGGTGGGCGCCGATACCGACGACTCGGCGAACGTCGCGCGCGCTTCGCGCAAAGATTTGCGCGACGCCGTGGTCGCGGCGCGTGCGGCCTTCCGGGGCTGGGCGGGGATGACGCCGATGAATCGGGGACTCATTCTCTACCGCCTTGCCGAAATGATGGACGCGCGCCGCGGCGAGTTCGTCGAGCGGCTTCGTCTGGGCGCCCGGCTCGACGAAGGCGACGCGCTTCGCGAGACGACCGCGGCCATCGACCGGACGCTTTGGTATGCCGGCTGGTGCGATAAGTACGCTGCCGTACTATCTGCGCGCAACCCGGTCGCCGGTCCGTATTACAACTATGCGTCGCCCGAGCCGATGGGCGTGGTCGGCATCGTCGCGGCCGACGAACCGTCGTTGCTCGGTTTCGTCTCCGCGATCGTGCCGCCGCTGGTTTCCGGAAACGCGGTGGTCGCGCTCGCGTCGGAGACCGACCCGCGTACGGCGATCGTCTTTGCCGAGTGTCTCGCGACCTGCGATCTGCCGGCCGGCGTTGCGAACGTGCTCACGGGCCGGCGGATCGAAGTCGCGCCGCATCTCGCGCGGCACCTCGACGTCAACGCGCTCGAAACGCACGCGCTCGACGCGCCGTTCGCAGCCGAACTCGAGCGCCTAGCCGCCGATAACCTCAAGCGGACGCGAACCGTCCCCGGAATGACCCTCGCGGCGTGGCTCGCCCCGGAAGCGCAAGATCTCGCACACGTCTCGCACTTCGTGGAGAGCAAGACGATTTGGCATCCGGCCGGGATTTAGCGGCGGCGCGCTGATGCCGCGCGAACCCGCCGGCGGCTTGCGTGAAGACGACGCGCGCGCCGCGCTCGTTGCCTATGGGCGGCGGCTCTACGCTCGCGGGCTCGTGGCGGGGAGTAGCGGGAATCTCAGCGTGCGGCTGATCGGGGGCGGTATTCTGACGACACCGACCGCGGTTTCGCTCGGAGCGCTCGAGCCCGCGGAGCTGGTGCGCTGCGCGGACGACGGCACGCCGGATCCGGGGCAAGGAAAACCGACGAGCGAATTACCGCTGCATCTCGCCGCGTACGACGTTCGGCCGGATATCGCTTGCGTCGTGCACACGCATCCGACCTACTGTGTCGGCTGGTCGAAAACCGGTTCGCTTTTTCCGCTCGACACGGTCGGCGCGATCGAGTCGCTCGGGTCGATCGCTTTTACGCCGTACGCGCGGTCGGGCACGCACGAACTCGCGACGATCTGCGCCCGGGCTTTCGCCGCACCGGTCGATACGATCGTCATGGAACGCCACGGCCTTTCGTGCGTCGCAGGCGATCTCGAAACGGCCTTCCTCCACACGGATCTCGCGGAACAGACGGCGGCGATCGAATTCGCAGCGTTCGTGCTGCGCGCGTCGAACGTGAGCGGGGCGATGACAAACGATCCGAACCCGTCCGCTGCAGTCGATCGATCGGCTTCTCCTGCCAGACCCGACCTGCCGCTCGCCGCGCTACGCAGTGCCGCTGGTGAAGAGGCCGACGCCCAGAGCGCGCTCGACGACTTTCACGCGGAGCTTTCGCGCGAAGACCCCGACCGGACGCGCTTGGGCGAACGGGCCGAACGCGTCCGCGGCTTCGCGCAAGTGGCCGGCCCCTTCGAACGCTGGTGGCTCGATCCGCGGGTCCAGGAGTTTATCGCGGAGCTCGGGGCGACGGGCATCTAACCTTCGGCGCGTCAGGGAGAGTCTTTCGCCGCGGGCCCTCGCGGGGGGCCATTGCCGGCCGGACTTCAAACTACCGTTGCGGCCACAGGCAACGTGGAGAGGTGGCAGAGTGGTCGAATGCACTCGCTTGGAAAGCGAGCAGACTGTAAAAGGTCTCGGGAGTTCGAATCTCCCCCTCTCCGCCACGAGGCCGTACGGGAACCGGCGACCCGCACTCTGAGTTCCTTCGCTTCCTAGGCTCGCCCGCGTAGGCTCGGGGTATGCGATCGATTCCCGGCGACGGCCCAGAACCGGTGACATTCGAGGCTTACGAGGCGACGCCGTTCGGTCGCCTCCTGCAGCCCGGCACTCACACCGGCGAAGCGCACTACCACGACACCTACGAACTTTTGGTCGTGCGGTCGGGTTCCGGGTCCCTTGCCTGCGCCGGCCGAAACGTCTCCCTGTCGCCCGGCACCTCGGTGTTGCTCGCCCCCGGACTCGTGCATTCGCATGCGCGCATGTCCACCACGGAGGCGTGGTCCGTTCAATTTCGAGCCGCCGATGTCGACCTCATGATGCCGCTCGTCGACGCCCACGTCGGCCGTTTCGACGACGAGACGGAACGCGAGGCGGTCGATGCAATCCTTGCCGCAACGTCATCGGGTCGCATTGCGCCGGGCCCCATTGCCCGCCTGCAACTGAGCGCTATCGTGGCGGCCTTCCTCGGCGGTCCGCACGCCGTGCCGCGAGCGTGCGTCGGCAACCCGACGGTGAGAGCGGCGCTGACGGTGATCGATCGCGACTACGCGACCCTGCAGGGTCCCTCCGATGTGGCCCGCATCCTCGGAAAAAACCTAAGCTACGTAACGGATCTACTCCGCGATCAGACGGGTTACCCGATGGCGACGTGGTTGCGGGAACGGCGCCTGTTTGCCGCGAGCCTGCTCTTGGCCGACCTTACGCCGAGCGTCATCGATGTTGCGCTCGCCGTCGGATATTGCGATGCCGGGCACTTCGCGCGTCAGTTCGCGCGGCGCTTCGGATTCACGCCGTCGGCCTGGAGGACACACGTCGTAAGCGGTTCGTTCGCCGACGGAGCATCGGCGAATGGCTGAAATCAGATCCTCGCTCGGCCATGTTGTGTCCGTTAACACCGGTACGGTCGAAAAGCTCGCTTTGCCGAAAGGGACGGCGGACAGCGCCATCGTCAAGCGTCCGCGCCGCGGACACGTTTCGACGGTATCCTTCGGCCTCGAGGGGGACGAGCAGGCAGACCACGTCGCGCACGGCGGCCCCGATCAGGCGCTGTACGCATACGCGCTCGAAGATTACGCGTGGTGGGAAGTCGAACTCGAGCGGACGTTGTCGCCCGGCACGTTTGGTGAGAATCTGACGACGTTCGGCTTCGACCCGAATGAGGCGCTCGTTGGTGAGCGGTGGGCCGTCGGCAGCGCGCTCTTCGAAGTTTCGCAACCGCGTCTGCCCTGCTTCAAGCTCGCGGCTCGACTCGAAGTTCCGTCGTTCGTCCGCACCTTCGCCGAACACCGCCGGCCGGGAAGCTATTTGCGCATCGTCGATCACGGATCGGTCGCCACAGGTGATGCGATCGAGCTGGATTTCCGTCCCGCGCACGACGTTTCGATTCGCGAGTTCTTTCGAATCTATCTCGACCACAGCGTCGATCCGTCGCCGCTGCTCGCCATTCCCCAGCTCAGCACGGCTTGGCACGAATGGGCCGAAGGTGCCGTGCAAACGCGAATGGCGCGTACGAGATGACGACGCTCGATTACACGCCGGAGGAGGCTACGCTGTGCCTTGACTACGTCGCAGAAGTCGGCCACCGCGTTCGGGGCCCGCACCGCGACACGCATTACGAACTTATCGCCGTCGAGCGGGGCATCGTGCAGATAGAGGTCGAGGGACACTTTGCATTGCTCGCTGCGCGAGACGCCGCTATCGTCCCGCCGAACCGATCGTACCGCGCCGTTTCCGGAATGGGACCCGCACTTTGGATCGCACGCTTCGATGCATGCGAGGTCGATATCAGCCTGCCGTTGGCCGGCGCGCGCGTGCATCGGCTCACCAAGGAACGATCGCAAGCCGTCTTCGCCGTCTTGCGTTTGCTCTCGGAGACCGCCGCCGATCGGTCCGCGTACCGCCGGCTCGTCCGCCGTTTGCACTTCACGGCGGTCGTCGCGAGCGCTTTTGAAAGTACGGATGTCCGCGAGTTCGTGGCCGCCCGCTCGAGCGCGCTCGTTCGCGAGGCCTTGAACATCATCGACCGGCGTTACGCGGACTACATCGGACCAGCGGAAATCGCAAGCGAATTGCAGCGACACCCGGCCTATCTCACAAATCTCGTACGGGAGGCGACAGGCAAGTCGCTGGGCACGTGGCTCATCGAGCGGCGCCTCGCAGCAGCGCGCGTGCTCTTGAGCAAGACCGACGACTCGGTCGGCGACATCGCGGCGGCCGTCGGCTACGTCGACGTGAGCCACTTCGCGCGCTATTTCACCCGTCGCTACGGAACGCCGCCCGCACGCTGGCGTCGCCGACGCTCGGCCTGACGGCGTGCGCGCCTTAGCCCGCCGAGAAAGCCTAAGAATCGACGATTTCTCCCGGCGTTATTCCCGTGCCGGTTGCGTTCGAGACGGCTATGCTCGGCTACGTACTCACTCGCACGACAACAAGGGGACCGACATGACACGACTCCCGCTCATCGATCCGAACGCGCCTGGCGAAGCGAAGGCGACGCTCGACGCCGTGAACGCGCAACTCAAGATGGTGCCGAACCTCTTTCGCCTCGCCGCGAACTCACCGGCGGCGCTGAGTGCGCTCGTCGGCATGGAAGGCGCGCTCGGCAAGGGTGCGCTGCGAGCGCGCGTCCGCGAACAGATCGCAATCGCCGTGGCGCAGGAAAACGGCTGCGACTATTGCCTTTCGGCTCATACCGCGATCGGCAAGATGATCGGCGTTTCCGAGTCACAGCTGGCGGACGCCCGAGCCGGGAAAGCGGACGACGCGAAGGTGGACGCTATGCTGACGCTCGCCGTGCAGATCCTGCGCGAGCGTGGACGCATCGCGGCGACCGACTTGGCCGAGGCTAAGGCCGCCGGCGTCACCGACGCCGAGATCGTGGAAATCGTGGCGGCCGTCGCGCTCAACATCTTCACCAACTATCTCAACATCGCCGCCGATACGGAGATCGACTTCCCGGTCCTTCGCACGGCCGAACTCGCGCCGGCCTGATGGCGATGACGACGACGAGCGTCGCCACGGAACGTCCGCCCCTTCCGCCGTTTACGCTGGAGTCGGCGCAGCAAAAGGTTCGTATCGCGGAAGACGGCTGGAACTCGCGGGATCCGCAGCGCGTGTCTCTCGCCTACACCGAAGACGGCCATTGGCGCAATCGAGCGGAGTTTCTGTGCGGTCGCGCGGCGATCGTCGAATTCCTGACCCGAAAATGGCAGCGCGAATTGGACTACCGGCTCGTTAAGGAGCTCTGGGCGTTCACCGGTAACCGGATCGCCGTGCGGTTCGCGTACGAATGGCACGACGACTCGGGCCACTGGTACCGCAGCCACGGCAACGAGCAGTGGGAGTTCGACGAACGCGGTCTCATGCGCCGGCGCGAAGCGAGCATCAACGACGTCTCCATCAGCGAAGCGGATCGGCGATTCGACTGGTCGGGGCCGCGCCGGCCCGACGATTATCCGGGGTTGACCGGCCTCGGTCTCTGAGTCTCGCCGGCTTCGCTCGCGCACGTTCGCACATCGCGCTCCGTCCTCGCGGCGCAACGTCGGACGTTCCCTTAGATAACAAGCACGTCGCGGCACGCTAACAGCGCGCCGCGATTTGCAATCGGCACTGGTAGTTTTGTACTTCGGAATTTAGCCATGGAGCGCTTCGAGGAAGCGCAGCAAAGCCGGATTGTCGTCGCCGCTTCGCCAACGAAAAACGGCGCTGGAAGCGATGCCGATATCCCGGACCGGGCGCACGAGAAAGCCGGCGTCCTGGACCGTCGTCTCATACGACTCCGAGACGAAAGCATAATCCTTGCCCCGCATCGCGCCGGCAACGCTGATGAGCGATGGCAGCCCACGATAGCGGTCGTAGTCGAACCCTTGGAGTTTCAAGGTCTGTAACATGTCTCTACCGACGCGGTGCGCCGCGCCGTGCAGCGTGCCTTCGAAAAGGTCGGACCGGGTAACGGCACCAGCGCGAGCGGACCATTCCGACGTCGTGGCGATCGCACGAGAGAATTCGCTGGCCACAAAGTATTCCCCGAATTGCTCGGGGACGTCGACGCCTGCGAATCGATATGCGATCGCCACGTCGAGCCGGTTATCTTCAAGCAGCCCCGCCTGCTCGAACCAACTGTGGCCGGTTTGCCGGACGAAGAGGCCATCGCCGCGCGCAACATGCCCCAGCGCCCGGAGCATCGTCGGTGCAACGATCGGCAAATCGATTGCACCGACCCGCAGCACGCCACGCTCGGCGCGCGCCACCGGATGGTCCAATTCGTCGCCTCGCAATTGCTCGGGGAGTACGGAACGAAGCGCCTCGATGCGATCCTGCGACGAAAGCTTCAAGGCGTCTGCGATGCGTGAGAGCACGTCGAATGAGGGGACAACGCTGCCGCGTTCGATGCGCGCATACCATTCGATCGTGATGCCGGCGAGTTCGGCGACGTCGGCTTGACGGACGCGCACGCCGCTCTGGCGCGCGAGTTGTCCGCGGGCTTCCCGCAGTAGCGCGCCGAGCGTCGAAGTGCCGTCATCCATACGTCGTGTCACGACGATTGCAAACCGCAGACGCCATCGCCGGCGGGGCGACCTTGTTCGTCCGGCGAGAAACTCGAGCCGCGCATGGTAAGAGCTAGGACGCTGCTAACGCTCCCCAAGAAGAGTATGTGCCCCAAATTCGGGGCTGCTCGCTCGCTGCTGCAATACCCGAGAAAACTGTCGGTCAGCGGGACGCGAACGCCGAATCCGGAGCGAAGCTCGGTGTGAACGTTCCGTTCGCGCAGGTGCGCGATCGATGCGGTGCCATAGTCCGACGAACCCACGAAGTGCAGGCCCTCCGCTTCGAGTTGCGCTTTCTGGATGGAGCGGGCGTCTAGCGGCGCCGACGCATTGATCGCTTCCGCCACGTTAGGACGAACCACGGATCGATGGAGCCAGCGATTGTCCAGGGAATTCCTCGACATACAGCTGGCAAAGGCCACGTGCGGGAGCCCATCCATAACGGTCATAACCGCCATGTCGATGAGCTCGTGGGGTGTCGAAGCCGATTCGGCCCTTCGATGGAACCGGCGATAGGCGCGTAGTTCGCGGGGCGTTCTCCCGGCGGGTTCGGCCGCCGGCTCAACGTCGTCGCGTCGTAAAAGCTCCGGGACGACGAAACGCAGCGCCTCGACGCGTTCCTGAGACGAAAGGTTTAGGGCCGCCGCGATACGCGAGAGCACATCGAAGGAGGGGAGGACGCTGCCGCGTTCGATGCGGGCATACCACTCGACGGTAATACCAACGTGTTCGGCCACATCAGCTTGGCGGACGCGCACGCCGTCGCGGCGGCCTAGCCGTTCGCGCGCATCGCGCAGCAGAGCACCGAGCGTCGAAGTCTGGTCATTCATACGTCGTATCACGACAATAGCGAACCTCGGGCACCATCGTCTTGTCCTATATTGCGATTTTCTGCATGATCTGCCGTCCGGCCGCGAGCGCCCCTGCGCCGAGCGATCGCGGTTCGCCTTATAGTCCACCCGTGGTTCTCGAAAAAGGGGAGGGTCATCCTGTCGTAACCCTTCGCACAAAATTGCGACGCCCCGGTACCCCGATTCTTCGCTGCGCGGTCCGGCGTCGAACGCTACGATGTCGGCATGCACCGACACCCGAGCCGCAGCGATTTCATTGGGGCGCTCGCAATCTTGGCGATATCAGCCGGACGCCGAACGTCAGCTAGTACGGGATCATCCAAGCTCGTAGACCTCGCACCCGGTATCGCCTACGTCCCGGGCGACATCGAACGATCGCTGACGTGCAACACCGGCGTCATTACGAGCGGCGGGCGGATCACCATCGTCGACGCAGCGATACCCGAGGGCGCAGCTGCCGCGTATGCGGCGATACGCGCACGAACCGACCTTCCCGTCGTCCGCGTCATCGACACGCACTATCACCTCGACCACACCTACGGCAACGCATACTGGAGCGATCGAGGTGCGCGTCCCGTTGCCTACGCCGGTTTGCGTTCGGAACTTGCGAAGTCTGAACCGGAACTTTTCGGCGGCGGTTCAGGCCTCTGGCAAAAGATGGCCGGCGTGTTGCCGGAGCTCCGATCGTCACGCCCCCTTTCGCCATCGTACGTAAGGAGCGGAACGACGTTCGGATCGGGCAGAGACGCGATCGCCATCATCCACCCGGGCATCGCGCATACGCACTCGGATGCCGTCGTCTGGGTTCCCGCGAAACGCGCGCTCTTCACCGGTGATCTCGTCGTCAATGGGCCGTATAATGCCGTGGCCGACAGCACGATCGGTTCGTGGATCCGCGTGCTCGACGATCTTCGCGCCCTGCGGCCCGAGATCGTCGTGCCGGGACATGGACGGGCCGGCGGACCCGAACTCATCGTCGCGCAGCAGCACTACTTCAAGAAGGTGACGCAAGAAGTCGACCGTGCTATTGAATCGGGTCGCGCCATGGACGCCGAGATTTCCGCGATCCATCGGCGCGTGTTAGCAGATCCGGCGACGGCCTCGTTCGTGAACGACGGACACCTAAGGTATTCCGGTTTTTTCCACTTTCATGACTTAGCCGCCAAGATCTATCACGAGCGTACGAACAAGACGCTCGCGCGCCGTTCCCAAGCCCCGCCGCCGGCGAAATGTTGCGGCGAACTCTACCGATACCACATGGAGGAAACAGCATGAAGACTAGTTCTCGAATGAAGTCGCCTCGGGCGACCTCATCTCTGATGTACGGTATTGCCGTCGGTACCGTTGCGGTCGCCCTTCTCGATGCGACCGACGGCGTAATCTATTTCTGGCTCACGGCGCACCTCAACCCGATCCAGGTTTTGCAGTACATTGCAAGCGGGGCGTTCGGCGCGGCATCGTTTAGTGGCGGGTTGGCCACGGCATTCGCGGGACTCGTGTT
>Ga0116227_10014470_pt1 | contig 12010 bp, 12 predicted proteins | sample S1TSphgellanicum_FD_89693 | JGI IMG/M metagenome (GOLD analysis project Ga0116227, IMG submission 89693) | Host-associated microbial communities from peat moss isolated from Minnesota, USA - S1T2_Fb - Sphagnum magellanicum MG | ecosystem: Host-associated > Plants > Peat moss > Unclassified... | reverse complement strand
TGGTTTAGGTTCCGGCATTTGCTCTACAACATCTTTAACAATAGCTTCGTTTAGTTGCCAAAGTATGCGCATTACCTGTTCTTCGGCTTTGGTGAGTTCTTTGATGTTCTTCTTCATTGCTAACTACTTTTATAGTTTGGTTAAATGAAGGTATAAACTATAATTGTAGTTTGCAAACTATTTTTATAGTTTATTCAAAAAAAGAATTTAGTTGGGGCAGGAGATACCTTAAATATACTTGTTAATACAGCGCTGTGTATGTAGGTGTTACTCTGCAAGGCTATAATTGATAGGGACTGTATATTGTACCCGCACTTTCTGCCCTTTTTTTATCCCTGCTATCCACTTGGGCGATAAGTTGATTATTCGTGCACTTTCCTCTCCTAAACCATATCCCGGGTTGCGCAAAATACATATGTGCGTTAGTTCGCCACTCTCCTCAACTACAAATTGGATAAAAGTTTTGCCTGTTACATTTCGTTTTTTAGCTAAGTCGGGATATCTTATGTATCTTGTTAAAAACTGACCGAAAGCTTCTTCTCCTCCCGGAAAAGCCGGGTTGGTATCAACAGCGTAAAATATTTGATGATTATCTATCGAATCCTGAGTTGTTCTTATTTCGTACACCTTTACATCAGATAAAGTAAAGTCTATTGGTAATAAAACTAAAGTCCTGGTAGTATCCCTTGTTACATGGTCAGCGTTTTTATATTCTGATATCCCCGGTTTCCACTTAGGGCTTAGTTTTAACATCCGGATAGCCTCTGCACCCAAATCTTTTTCATGGTCATAAAGTAATTTAATATCCGATAGGCTTCCATCAGGCTCAACAAAAAACTCAGTAAAAACCCGCCCCGCTATTTGTGCTTTTTTTGCTTCATCCGTGTATCGTACATTGGCTTTAAAAAATGCGTTAAGGGCCTGTGGACCGCCGGGGAAAACGGGAGGATATTTGGGTTGTACGCTAAAAGATGTATATGCTGAGCTTGGAATGGCCGAAGGGATACTTAAGTTAAAGGTAACTGGTATCACATATTTCACTTTTACATTTACTCCGTTTTGTGTACCTGGGTTCCATTTTGGCGATAGTTTTAACACCCGTACAGCTTCTTCGCCCAAGCCGGATCCTGGCTCACGCATCACTTTAATATTGCTTAAGCTTCCATCTCTTTCTACAACAAACGCTAAAAAAACGCGGCCTTGTACATTGCCAACTCTAGCCTTTTCGGGATAAGTTATGTTTTCACGCAACAGCTTTCCAAAAGCAACTTCTCCACCCGGATAGCTTGGCATATGCTCAACAGCAGTATAAATTTCGCTGGTATCCGGTACTGTAGGTGTAGCAGTTTGGCTAAACAACAGGCTCGAATAAGGTAGTAAAGTTAATGTGAGTAATATTTTTAAATGTTTCAATGATGTGTGTGTCGATTTTATCTCAAACTAAAATTAATTGGCACTGTATATTGTACTCTTACAGGCTTTCCATTTTGCATACCCGGTTTCCAATTGGGCGATAGTTTTAATACCCGTACGGCTTCATCACCCAAACCTTCACCTGGGTCGCGTGGCACAGTAAAATTACTTAAACTGCCATCAGTTTCAACAATAAATTGTACAAACGCACGGCCTGTAACATTCTTTCGTTTTGCTTCAGATGGATAACGGATGTTATCGCCTAAAAACTTGCCAAAACCTTGTTCACCACCCGGAAAAGATGGATTAATTTGTACAGCTGCATACACTGGGCCTAGCGGGTCGCCTGATGAAATTATTGTGCTGTGTACTTCTACATTCAGGCTTGTTAAGGTTTTACTCAACACTACATCGAAAGACGATGTAAAAAAATAGTTTACCGCTTTACCTTTTAAAGTGGCGGGTTTCCAATTTGGTGATGCATTCACAGCATTTAAAAACCCGGTTTCAATTTCTGATGATGTTTTGGGAGTAATATTTAAAACCGAAGCTTTTCCGGTTGAGTCGATTTGAATAGTTACTGCTACGGTTGTTTTTATATCATTTGAGATGGTTGCCGGCGCTTTGATATGACTGGCTAAATAGCTGTTAAAATCACCTTTATTATCAGTAAAGTGCGGAAATTTATCATAACTGCCAACTGCCGATCTTTGTGCTTTAACATTAAAGGTTAAAAATATAGTGACAATAAAAAGTAACAAACGTTTCATTTATCTTAATGATTTAGGTTTAATAAAAGTATAAATTTTAATTACATTTTTTGCTAATATTTTTGGTAAAATATTGAAAGTTTTATACTTTAGTTGATAATATTTTGGTGGGGAAATATGCTTCGGTACATCTTCCATCTTACCTGGTACATCTTCCATCCGCAACTATGTCAACACTCCATCAGCTTGCCTTAACTTTTACCAAAGGCATTGGCGATCATTTAGCTAAAGTTTTAGTAAGCTACTGTGGTAGTGCCGAAGCCGTTTTTGAAGCATCACCAACTAAGCTAAAACAGATACCTGGCATCAGCACCAAAGCGATTGAGTATTTAAAAACACCCGATGCCATGGAACGCGCCAAACGCGAGCTGGATTTCATCGAAAAAAATAATATCAAAGTATTGTTTTACACTGACATCAATTATCCCAAAAGACTAAAAAATTGCAGCGATTCACCAGCCTTATTATATTATAAAGGCACTGCCGATTTAAACCAAGCACGAATAGTAAGCGTAGTAGGTACCCGTAACGCTACTGAATATGGCAAGCAGCTATGTCGGGATTTGATTGAAGACCTGAAAGCTTACGACGTAATTGTAGTAAGTGGATTAGCCTATGGTATTGACATTGCCGCCCATAAAGAAAGCCTACGAATGGATATTCCAACAGTAGGCGTTTTTGCACATGGACTGGATCGCATCTATCCTGCTCAAAACCGCCCTACGGCAGATAAGATGCTCAATAATGGCGGCTGGCTTACGGATTTCCCATCAGGTACTATCCCCGACAGGGAAAACTTCCCTAAACGTAATCGCATAGTTGCAGGCATGGCCGATTGTACTATCGTAGTAGAAGCCAGTATTAAAGGTGGTGCGCTTATTACTGCCGAGATAGCCAACTCCTACAACCGTGATGTTTTTGCCTTTCCGGGACGTATCTCTGATGAATATTCAACAGGTTGTAATTTCCTTATCCGGAACAATAAAGCGGCCTTACTAACCTCAGGAGCAGATTTGGGCTACGTGTTAGGCTGGGAGAAAACTAACGGCGATATCAAAAAACAAAGTCAATTGTTGATGCCCTTAGATCTATCTGCCAACGAGCGCCTCATCTTCGAAACTATCCAACAAAATGCAGGGCAATTAGGTATTGATGATCTGGCGATTAAAACTAACCTTCCGCTAAGCCAGTTGGCCATGAACTTATTGAACCTCGAAATGCAAGGATTTGTAAACTCCCTTCCGGGAAAAACGTATAGTATTAATCACTAATTACATAAGATGAAAAAAGGTGTGCAGGGTGTCATGTTGAGGCACTCGAAACATGGAGCGCAAAGGCATTTATACGAGCGAAAAGCAATCAAACTCAATCCCCATTCTTCGGATAATCATAAAACACTACCTTACCCGTATCTCTGCTAACCAATCCCCACTCTTCAAATTCAAACTCAACGATAGCTACCGAGCAAGTAGGCATGTCATAATATTCTCCCGTAAGGTTAATAACCAAATCGCTCAAACCCGGGTTATGTCCAAAAACCGCCACAAAATTGTAAGCATCCGGCAAACCATTTACAATATTGAGCAGGGCAGGGTAGCTGGCTTCGTAAATAGAACGGTTGTACGATGGCTCGGCCAGTCCCAGCGTTTTCGCGAAAATATTAGCTGTAGTTTTAGCCCTAACTGCCGGGCTGCTCAATATATACTGAGGAATGATCTTTTTTTCAAGCAGTCGTTCAGCCATATCAGGCGCGGCTTTTCTCCCACGATGGTTTAGCGTCCGGTCAAAATCACTTAATGAAGCATCATCCCAGTCGGATTTTGCATGGCGAACGATCATTAACCTCTTCATAACCAAAAACCTAAACCAATAGTAAATATGCGGTTCTTCACACTCTTAGCATCCAGATCCGCATCCGATGCAATGTTATTTAAACCCAGCGCGTACCGCATGTTAAACGTAAGGTGATTGTTAAGTTCAATCCCACCGGCAAAATTAACACCAAGATCTATCTTCCGATAATCCTCGGCATTGCCAAACTTAACATCACTTCCCGATATAATACTTACGCTTTCCACCTGGTTAGTACCACTCAACCCAAGCGAAGCATATGGGCCTGCACCAATATAAACTTTACCCAAAGTGCGCAAGTTAAATTTATAAATAGCCGTTACCGGGATATCTAAATAAGTTAAAGTAATGGTGTTTGTTTGCGCTTCCTGATATTGTTTTACGCCTTTACCAACCAAGCTTAAACCCGGTTGTATAAAGAATTTTTTAAACGGAAGATCAACATAAGCCGATAATGAATAGGTAGTTACCGAGTTTGTAGATAAGATAGTGGCATTATCCAAACTTTGCGATGCAAAACCCAAAGCGGCCCTTAAACCATATTGCAAATTTTGAGCCTTTACCGATGTGAATACGAACGAGATGAAAATTAACGAAAATAGCAGTCTGCGCATCAATTTTTAATTAGTAACGCTATTTACGCATTATTAGCATAAGTAACAACAACATTCTCGGGTATTTCGTTCATGCATTTAAAATGACCAAGCGGGCACTTTTCTAAACCGAATTTTGAGCAGGGCCTGCACGGTAATTCAATTCCTATAACCTCGGCACCGCTAACCTGGTATGGCTGTACACCCAGCAATTCCGGTACGGTACTACCCCAGATAGAAGCGATAGGTACATTAAAAGCCTCGGCAATATGAGTTAAACCAGTATCAAAACCAATTACCTTACGGGATTTGGATACCAAGTAAACCGATTCATCCAGACTTGTTTTTCCACAGGCGTTATAAATTTTGCTACCAATAGCCACTTCAATCTCAGCAGCATTAGCTTTAACATCATTGCCACCCAATAAAACCACAGGCAATTCAATTTGCTTGCATATTCTGATGATTTTTTCGTTCGGCATGCGTTTGGTAAAATGGGTTGCCCCGATAATGAACGCAATATATCCTTGCTGGTGTGATTGAGGCAATAAATCACTCAAAGAGTAATCTGCCTTCACATAATAGTCAATAGGTTTACCATCATTCTTCACACCTAAAAAGCCAACCGTTTGCATATACCGCTCTACCAAATGCGTATGCGGAACCAGGTTTTTTAAATGCAGCTTAAGCGACAACCACTTACGTACCGATTGCTTGTTATATGTTGATGATTTAACCCCCGTTTTAAACTTGATTATAGAAGTGCGCAGATTTTGATGCAGATCAATAATGTAATCAAACTTTTCCGCTCTAATGTCCGCTATGGTTTCCTTCAGCGTAGGCTTTAACAGGTGTAGTTTATTCAGGTAAGGGTTATTATCGTAAATGTATTTAAAGGCAGGTTTGGTTAAAAAGTGGATTTCGGCGCCGGGTAATTGTTGTTTTAAACAGCGCACAACGGGTGTGGTATAAATCACATCACCCATCGAACTCAAGCGGATCACCAATATTTTGAGGCCCTTTTCCAAATTATTTACTGATGTTAGCCTTACGTTTTTCAAATACCTGTTTGATTTCGGCCAAATTTAAAGCATTTAAACAACGCTCTTTGTATAAACCACCTTTGCGCGCGGCCAAAATACCATAATGCATATCCAAATGGCCTTCGTTGCGGTGAGCATCCGGGTTAATGGATAGCCAAACACCCTTATCCAAAGCATACTGGTGCCAGCGCCAATCCAAGTCCAAACGTAACGGGTTAGCGTTAATTTCTATTACAACTCCATTATCCGCGCAGGCATCAATTACCTTTTTATAATCGATACTATAACCATTACGGCTCAATAATAATCTGCCGGTTGGGTGCCCCAATATAGTAGTATATGGATTTTCAATGGCTTTAATTAATCGGGCTGTAGCCTTATCCTCGGCCATTTTCAAATTAGAGTGCACTGAGGCAACAATAAAATCAAACCGCGCCAATATTTCATCCGGATAATCTAATGATCCATCATTCAGAATATCGGATTCTATTCCCTTAAAAATATGGAAGTCAGGGTTGTTTTTATTGATATGATCTATCTCCTCATGCTGTTGAAGTACTCGCTCAATGCTCAAACCTTTGGCGTAAAAGGCACTTTTGCTATGGTCGCAAATACCTAAATATTCTAATTTTAACTCATCGCGCAGGTAGGGTACTATCTCTTCCAGCGTATTGACACCATCGCTCCAGGTACTGTGGTTGTGTAATGTACCTTTCAAATCATTATAAGTGATCAACTCGGGCAATTCGCTTTCAATAGCTTTCGCGATAATATCTGTACCCTCACGTAATTCCGGTTCAATAAAAGGCAAACCCGCTTTTTCGTAAATCTCTTCCTCACTTTCAACCCGCAGGTTGTTTTCTTTAATCCGACTTAATACCGCCTCAACATGCTCATCATTCCCGGTTTGAATAAATACCTGCGTATTAAAGTGAGCGATATCAACAACATGCAAATGGGTTAACAAACCACCTTCAGTTTCACCGCTAAGAGTATTTTCGTTTACACGGATGTTTTGTAAAAATGAATCCTGCTGCAAAATGCCGATGGCTTCATCTGTATCGCCGGTACCGATCACTAAACAAAGCTCATTTATAATTTCCAGCCTGCGGCGGTATTCTCCGCATATCATAATATCAGCTTCGGGCAGTAGCTTTTGAATCAGCTCCTGCATATCAATGGCCAATTGCTCAACTTTAGCATATAAAAACTTGCCATTGGCAGCCATTTTAAATTCAATAGCCTTACGAATCTCTTCCTGCGTTTTTAAACCGAAACCCTTAGCTTCTATCAACCTGTTCTCGTTACAGGCGTAGTATAATTCACCAATACTCTCAATATTCAAATCATGCCAAATAACCGCTATCTTTTTCGGTCCGATACCTTTAATGCCCAGCATCTCAACCACACCCGGCGGGGTAGAAGTCAGCAATTCTTCCAACTCTACCATGGTCCCGGTAGTCAGCAACTCAGCAATTTTACCAGCCAAACTTTTACCTATACCATCAATCTTTTCCAACTCATCCAAAGGCTTATCAACCAGTTTAAAAGGTAACTTATCTACCTTAAAAGCGGCATTAGCCACCGATTTTATTTTGAAAGGATTAACCTCATGCAGTTCCATCAACTGTGAGAGCAAACGCAGGGTACGGGCTATAAGTTTATTTTCCATTTAAATTGAGTACTGTAAAAGTACAAAATTAGATAGATGAGTTATCTATTATAGTAAGTTGTTCAAACAAAAAAGCCACCCGCAATCCGGATGGCTTTTAAATATTAGTTTAACTTCTGGTTCTATTTTATCACCACATCATAAGTCATACGCATTTGCACGCCGCTGCGTTGCACTGCTTCTTTAACCTGGTTATAGTATTGGTAATTATTACCTAATTCCGATTTCACCATTTGCGTTCTGATCTCGGCGCTAAAGCTCCTGCCAATATTTTTGAACTTGCTGGTTTGCTCCGGGTAAGGCACTACGCTGTAATCTTTTAGCTTGGCTTTTTTGGCTGCCGATTTTACCGCGTCGTTAATATTACCCAGTTTATCAACCAGGCCAATTTTGATAGCCTGGGTACCCGTCCAAACACGGCCCTGACCAATACTGTTAATATAAGCCTGCGATTTATGGCGACCGGCGGCCACTGCTTTGGTAAAAGTATCGTAACCACGGTTAACCTGGTTTTGTAATATCAAACGCTCTTCGGGAGTTAATGGTCGTGATACATCACCCAGATCTGCAAACTTACCGGTTTTAACTCCATCAAAAGTTAAACCCAGTTTATCATTAAAAAACTTTTGCAGGTTAGGCAGCATCGCAAAAATACCTATCGAACCGGTAATGGTATTTGGCTCTGCATAAATAGAGTCGGCCGCGCAGGCAATATAGTAACCACCGCTGGCAGCATAATCACCCATTGATACAATTACGGGTTTTACTTTTTTGGTCAGCATCACTTCGCGCCAGATCACATCGCTCGCCAATGAGCTACCTCCCGGCGAATTAACACGTAAAACAACCGCTTTAACCTTATCATCCAAACAGATCTGGCGCAAGGTTTTCGATATTTTTTCCGATCCGATGCTGTTATCATCTCCATCGCCGCCATTAATTTCGCCGGCTGCGTAAACTACAGCAATACGGCTGTTGCTGGTCGTGTCCTTATCGTCGTCACTTCCATTGGCTTTGGTATAATCAGCTATATTAACCGATTTTAGGTTTTTCTTTTTATCAGCTCCTGTACGGTGTTTCAACTCGTCAAGCAGTTCGTCTTTATATTTTAGGCCGTCTATTAATTTATATTTCACCGCGTCTTCGGGGTTTTGTACCAGCATGTTATTTGCTATGTTAAACAACGAATCCTTATTTACATGGCGGCTTGTGCTTATACCGGTCAAAAAATGATCATACAACGATCCTAAATAAGAATTTACCTGCATACGGTTGGCATCGCTCATTTTAGTTAAAAAGTAAGGCTCAACAGCACTTTTATAGGTACCTACCTTGATGATCTGCATATCAATACCCAGCTTATCAAGCGCACCTTTGTAAAACATGATTTGCGAGCTAAAGCCGTGAAAATCAAAAATACCTTTTGGGTTCATGTAAACTTTATCTGCTACCGATGCTAAATAGTAAAAGCTTTGGGTGTAGATCTCGGAGTAAGCCACAATAAACTTGCCCGATTTTTTAAAGTCAATCAGCGCGTTACGTACCTCTTCGGTAGTAGCTTGTCCGCCCATCATGTAGCTCTCGTCTAAAAAGATACCTTTAATATTGTTATCTGTTTTGGCTTTTTTAATATTGGCTAAAATATCGTTCAAGCCTATTACTTTGTTATCGTCAAAACCTAAAAAGCTTAATCCGGCAAACGGGTTATCAGGCGTGCGTTCGTTTATGGGATTGCTAAGCGCTATGCGTAAAACCGAGTTTGAGGCTACGTCAACACTTTTTTCGCTGGCTCCGGCTACTATTCCCGCAATTAACCCCAAAACTATAATAACTAAAATTACGGTTGAAAGAATGATACCTACAATGGTGGCAAAAACAAATTTGAAGAATTGTTTCATGAAAAATTAAAAAGCGTTAACTATGCAAAATTACTAAATAGATATGGTTAAGAGCATTAAACCAGATATTTGTTACAACAATGATTAGTGTTTTTTTACTATTGGGAAGTAACATAGGTGATAGGGCTTTGTTTTTGCAACAAGCCATCACCGAGATTGAAAAGCAGGTTGGTCCGGTGCTTAAAGCATCCACCGTACACCAAACGCTGGCTTGGGGCAAAACCGATGAACCCGATTATTTAAACCAGATTTTAGAGGTAGAAACTTTGCTAACCGCGCAAGCTGTATTACACACCATATTAGGAATTGAAAAGCAATTGGGTCGCGAGCGCATTGTGAAATGGGGTTCACGAACCATAGATATCGATATCCTTTTTTATGGTGATGATGTGATCAGCGAGGATGATCTGATTGTTCCGCACCCGCAATTGCAAAACCGGAAGTTTACATTGGAACCACTTAATGAAATTGCCCCCGATTTTATTCATCCGGTATTAAACTTGAGTATTGCCGAACTAAATGCTGCTCTTGATGTTTAAAAGGTGTCAACTTATGGTTTTAACAAAAAATTTGTAAGTTTGAATAACATAATGTACCCCTATGTCTGAGTTAGAGCTATCAGATCAAAATTTTGATCTTTCGATGTTAATGGAAATTGCCGATGGTGCCGATGAATTTATCGTTGAAACGATAGAACTCTTCCTGAAACAAACTCCTGAGTTGATGTACGCTATTGATGCCGCTATCCGCGATAAGCAGTGGGTTATTGCAGCTCAATCAGCACATAAATTAAAACCTAACCTGGGCTTTTTTGGTATGCTCGAAAGTCAGACTTTAATGCAACAACTCGAGGCTCTGTGCAAAGCAGGAGAGGATAGCCCCGAAATAAAAACGGTATTTATGGATATCGTAAGCAGAGTTCGCCCAACATTAAGCAAGCTCGAAACTATTATGAAAGCTAAACAGGCTAATCTTTAAGCCTCAACCAACTTAAAGCTATAGCTTTCCATAATCAGGTTGGCTAATAAGCTTTTGCAGGCCTGGTCAACTTTTGCCGAAGCAGCTTCTTCGGTATCAGCTTCAATTTCAAGCGTGATGTGCTTTCCTATACGGATATTCTGTATTTCGGCAAGGCCCAGATTTTTCATACTTCCCGTTACGGCTTTACCTTGTGGATCAAGTATTTCTTTTTTAGGCATTACATCAATTTCTGCTTGGAACTTCATTTTGCTATTCTGAATTGTATGATTGACATGGCGATATACACAAAGATGATCGCCGGAATTGCGGCAAATTTAAAAAATACAATGGCAATTACCGATACCGCGAGTAATAAATATCGGTAAATATTCTCGTGCCAATCGGTATTCTTAAACTTGAGCGACATGAGCGGAATTTCGGCCACCAAAAGCGAACACATGATGAGCGTGAAGCAGGCCAAAAAGTAAGGATTAAGGATATATTCCCTGTAAAAAATAGTGTTGCTCATCAGCATCAGCGGGAACGAGGCTATCAAAATGGCGTTGGCTGGAGTTGGCAAGCCTATAAATATTTCGGCCTGGCGCTCATCACTATTAAACTTAGCCAAACGCAGTGCAGAAAATACAGGAATTAAAAAGGCGATATAACTTAAAAATGGACTAACGTTTTCTATTTGAGGTGCTTGTAGAAATAATTCATATAATATAGCAGCCGGTAATAAACCAAAGCTCACCATATCGGCCAGCGAGTCCAGATCTTTACCGATACCCGAAAACGATTTAAGTATGCGGGCGGCAAAGCCATCAAAAAAATCAAATAACGCGGCTAAAAATATTGCGTAAGCAGCAAACAACAGGTTATGCTGAAAGGTAAAAACGATACCTAAACAGCCGCTGAACAAATTTGCACAGGTAATAGCATTGGGTAAATGTTTCTTTACTCTACGCTGCACTTGCTGTGGATGTAATTGATTCATTTGATTTATAACGAAATTATCGTGCCACAAGTGTAATTACCCGCAGCGCAATAATTTCGTTACAAAGCTATTAAGAATTCATGGATATCAGGAACTCTTCGTTAGTTTTTGTTCCACGCATTTGCGCTTGTAAAAACTCCATCGATTCCTGCGAATTCATATCCGCTAAGTGGTTGCGTAATATCCAGATGCGTTGTAGTGTATCGCGGTCAAGCAACAAGTCGTCGCGGCGGGTGCTCGAAGCGGTAAGATCGATAGCCGGGAAGATGCGTTTGTTAGATAATTTACGATCCAACTGAAGCTCCATGTTACCGGTACCTTTAAACTCTTCAAAAATAACCTCATCCATTTTCGATCCGGTTTCAGTCAACGCTGTAGCGATGATAGTTAACGAACCGCCATCCTCAATTTTACGAGCCGCACCAAAGAAACGTTTTGGTTTGTGCAAAGCGTTAGCATCCACACCACCCGATAATATTTTACCAGATGCAGGCGCTACAGTATTGTAAGCACGTGCCAAACGGGTGATAGAATCCAGCAGGATAACCACATCGTGACCACACTCAACCATACGTTTTGCTTTCTCTAAAACAATGTTGGCTATTTTAACGTGGCGCTCAGCCGGCTCGTCAAAGGTTGATGATACTACCTCGGCGCGTACACTGCGGGCCATATCGGTAACCTCTTCAGGGCGCTCGTCAATCAGTAATATAATTAGGTAAACTTCAGGGTGGTTTTTCGCGATAGCGTTGGCCACATCCTTTAGTAACATGGTTTTACCTGTTTTAGGCTGAGCTACGATCAAACCGCGCT
>Ga0116227_10014469_pt1 | contig 12011 bp, 13 predicted proteins | sample S1TSphgellanicum_FD_89693 | JGI IMG/M metagenome (GOLD analysis project Ga0116227, IMG submission 89693) | Host-associated microbial communities from peat moss isolated from Minnesota, USA - S1T2_Fb - Sphagnum magellanicum MG | ecosystem: Host-associated > Plants > Peat moss > Unclassified... | reverse complement strand
GGTTTTTGGGTGTTTTATGTTTTGATTCAGGAAAAAAAGGGGGAAGGTTTGTTTTGTTCTGTGGGGGGGGGGGGGGGGGGTGTTATTGGAGTTGCATCTTTCAGTAGTAATAGTAGTGTAAAAGATAAAAGAAGTCATTTTGCTGACCTACTTTCTTCATTCATGTATTGAGATGGACTGGCATAATTATGTTGCTGCAGGCTGTGGTGAATTATGGAGCCCCTTGGTACGTGTCCCCATCGTTTCTTCTTCCCAAGTGTACCACCATCAAACAATCATTGTCTTGAAACTGAAGCTGCAAAGCATGACTGCATGCTCAATGATGCTGCTTGTAAAACAGAAACAAACATATTGATGGTTTGCAGATTTCAAATGGCGCATGTAGTAGCCAGTTCTTCAAGCAGGGTTCATTATTATGGCCACAAAACACACAATCATACAGAGCAGGCTCTGCTGAGCATCGAGCTGTTCACAGATTTACAAGATCATTCAGTAGTCGTTTGTGTATCTATATTCCGTATGTACAATGTATGCTGGAAAGGATATTTAACATTGACAGGTGGTGCCATCATGCATGATGTGCAAAAACAATTGGCTGCACTTTTGAAAGATCCTTCTGTTTGTATCTATCAGGTGCCATGCATGTCGAAAAATGCTGCCAACATTTTGTAACCTGAGCAATGATCATGCAGATGCACTGTTCATCTATGCTGATGTTGACAAGTGCTCAGAGACAACTCAAGATGTTCGCTACACACCCACATTTCGATTCTACCGTGATGGTGACAAAGTGGACGAGTTCTATGGAGCTGGTCCTCAACGGCTCCGAGACAGAGTCTGGCTTCACACATAGTAGTCCTCCAGCTGTGACCCTAGAATTTCTTTGTTGATCCTTGGCTTTCTGTTCCAACTGTCTCTCATGAACACTAGGACAACACACATGTTCATAGTAAAGGTTTACAACTGAAGTAGTGCTATGTTTACTTCCTTTGGCTTCCAAATTGAGTCTAATTTTACGGTCCTTTTTGGTACTCTTCATGTGTGTTACATGCTTCTTGACCAGAGTGAGAATGAGTCAAGTGAAACTTATGTAAAGTGACCAAAATGAGTTCTATTGAGCTTCATAGAAAGTGGCATAAGCATCATCAGAGTGTTGTGGAGTGCTTCTTTTGAATAAAGTAAGCTGTGTTACCTTCCATCTATGTTGTATCATTTCCTTGACAATCCATAAATCAAATCTGTAATGACAAAACTGTTTCCTTGTATGCCATTTCTGTGTTGTAGACCAAGTTCCCCATCGCCACAACACATACCATTAGAGTTTTCAGCAAATGCCATGACAGTTTCTTCTTGGGTTTTCTCGATCTCACCAGCTCTTGCATTTCCAATTTGGTATTTCCTGAAGACTAGAAGACCTGCTCATCATCTTCAACACAATCTGATGAAAAACTCTTTTTGGTGATTGATGCCCTTGCCTATCTTCTTCTTCTTTTCATCATGAGCTTTTGTCCACTCAAAATTTGATGACATATGGCTCTTGAAATTTGTTGAAGATCCCCAAGAAATTCTCAGTCTTGAAGCATCCTGGAGTATGAGAAGAAGTGAGAATTCATCTACTCAGGATTTCAGAATGGGTATCTTTCTGGAAACTTTCTGAATTTTCTGCTGTTAGATCTTCAGAGTTCGACTTTCAAATTAGTGTAATGCACAAGGTTTTCATTTGACTTACTTCTGGACAGTATTCCTTCCAGTCTCTGATCTCTCAAAGATTTTGCAGGAAAGTGCCAGGATCTCTTTGTGTAATGCTTTAGGAGAGAGCTCTCTCTTGCCTAAAGCCCCCCAATTTCTTCTGTTGTTATGCATTCCTTGTATAATAAAATTGAAGTTGCTGTTGTACAAACAGATCTGTGATGCCTGGAAGCCAATGTTCTATGACTTTTGGGAAAGTTCATGTGTGTTTCAATGGGTTAGTGTGCCAAGTCCATGCTGAGGGGTTTACACCAAACGTATATTTATGCTAATACTTGAGGAGTTGGAGCAAGCATTGGGGTCATGGCTAGACAGCCAACCACAGGTGGATTCCCCCAACAATTGTCCGATACCTTCTGCATCACACCTTGTGCATCTTCCTCAATCTCCAGACCATTTACTCCCTTTGATTTCCTCCTATCTTTTGGTTGGGACTTTTTTCAAGGACCAGATTTCTTTCACCCCAGTTGGCCACTCACTGTAGGGCATTACCTTGATCTGATGACTTGAGGCAGGCCAATACAGTGGGAAATTACAGAAACACAATTTTCCACCAGACAGGCAGGAAGCCCTGTCATATAGGCGTATGGGCTCTGGGCCTACTCTGTGCAGTGGCATTTCATGAAAGGGAAGAACGCCTGACTTCAAAGTCATTACAAATTGCTTGAAATACAGGAGGCACGCCCACGATTTCCTATTCATCAACTGTTTCCCAGCAGTGCTCTGGACTGCTGTACTGTAAACTCTTTCAGCTGCAGGCTTTTCTGTCACCTCTTGGCTGATATTGGAAAAGCATGTCCTGCTCCTGCATTAGTGAAAGACCTATGGGGGCCCATTTTAACAACAATGCTGATCAAAAGAACCAAATGGAAAAACTAGTAATGAGACTAGCAATTGTGTATCGTCTTCTACAGGTGGCACTAGAGCCCAGGCCTCCTCCTGTGCACTCCCTTTGCATTCCAACCATGTACATACAAGTTATCTCTTGCAGAGCTACTCTTGCTGCTGATACATCAACCTATTTCTCATCACACCATCCAATGCAAGCTCACCTTTTAGCATATGAGTACTGACAGAATCCTTGCATATATGTGTGTATGTGTTTGTGGCTGTAAGCCTCGTACACAAAAACACACACACATGCATGGATTCTGCCAGTACTTATGCTTGGTTACATCATCCACTCCAATCAATACAATCTGGCCATTTTAAGAAGAATGAGAATTGTGCAGCTTTTACTGTAAAAAGAAGCAAGATGCTTTTTGGGAGATAGAAGAGAGGCAAGATGGGTTTCAAGACTATCCATGTAATAGTGGAGCACTCCTGAAGAAAGAAACAAACCAAGTTTAGATTTCCAAAACTACAGATTTATTCAACTCTGCGGCAATACAATCTTGTGGTTTTGCTTTCAAGGCAAATCAACTAGAAAGCTTTACACTGAACATTATATAAAAAAAGATTTCAAACCCGTCTCTGATTCTCCCTGCTGCTGCAGCTTCTGAAAACTAGAATAGACTAGAATAGACTAGAATATGTCAACAGGACACATTTATGAGCTCAATTCATAAGTGCCATTCCTGTTGAGCAAATAGATAGAGAGATATTGACCAGATTCTTGCTCACAACTACACCCCCCTTGTACCCCCCTAATTCTTCAACCTGCCATCTCCCCCACCCATGACCAACATGTGATACAAGGGGAGAGAGATGTTGAGCATTGCATACATGATAGAATCTCACAAAATCACGTCTTTCAATATGATCAACAATTGAATGTCCAGAAAATGTCTGAATGCATTTGGAGAAGAGGATTCGAATGCTGGAGTACTGTGCAACTGGTGCAGATTGTTGCTCCTAATTAGATGCAGATTTGTGATGAGGCAGAGAAAAAGAAAAATAGGAACCATGGTGCTGCTGCATCCATCCTGAGCTGCTGCTGCTTTTGATGAAGCTCAGAAGGTATTGACTTTCTTGTTGGGCTCAAAAACATACTTGATGAGAGAATCCTTGATGGATAACATCTCAGGGAACTCATTGTGGAGCTTGCTGGCATCAAGCTCATTGTTGCTGCGAGCGGCAACAATCACCTTGGCTTGCTCCTCAAGAGTGAAGTTTTTGTATGTGAAGCTTGGATCCACATACTTCTTGTACAACTCAAGGATCTCGTTGTGGCTCACGACTCCAGGGTTTGTGAAGTTCCAAATGCCACGCAGGTTGCGCTTCGCCATCTCGATCGAGATGGGCAGCAGCTCATCCAGGATGGTCATTGAGTTGGGGATGTTAACCACCTTCTCGTACCGCGTAATCTTGGTGATGAAATTGCGGGGAGTTGTAAGGTCTCCTGTGATTGGCATCCGCACTCGCAATGTACACACATTATCAAACTCCTTCAAGAGCTCCTCCACCTGCAACAAGCCACCACCACCATCATCCCCAAGACCCACTACTTGATTGCAAACCGCAACAAAGTACACAAAAACATCAACATTGACTTCTTCTTCAGATTGTACACTACCTTGGACAAAGGAGGAGATCAAAGGGGAAGAATGCAACTAACAATATGCAAAAACGTGGTTTTTACAACTGGTCCTTTTGTTGTTGTAGTCAAGTCGAACCCATCACTTATAACATTTTGTGGAGGAAGGAGGAAGAAGGAGATCAAAGGGAAAGAATGTAGCTAACACCATGCCAAAACATCATTTTCATGACTGGTCCTTTTGTAATTGTAGTAAAATCAAACCCGTTGCTTATGACATTTTTGGGAGGAAAGAGTGAGGAGGATATCAAAGGGGAAGAATGCAGCTAACACTATGCCATCATGGTTTTTATGACTGGTCAGTTTTTTTATTGTAATCGAATCAGACCCATTGCTTGTACCATTTTTAGTCATTGTTTTTGCCATGTGTAGTCAGTTGTATAGGACTAATCGTGGATGGAGTAGTGATGTAAGTTTCTCACTCACCATGGCCTTGGTCTTGGAGTAGTAAGAACCATGGAAATTGGGAGTGTCTTCTTCCTTGAACCCAATGCCAGTCCCAAGGGGATGAGCATCATCATACTCAAAGATGCAGCCGGTGGCGTAGTTGACCAAGAGGAGGTTGTTCTGCTTGCATACATCTGCGAGAGTGAGAGTACCAATCACATTGGCTCGAATGGTCTCCACTTTGTGTGTCTCGCACCAGTCCACATTAGGGCGTCCTGTCACTCCTGCAGCATTGAACACATGGGTGGGCTTCACTCGAGCTATGTCTTCTTGTAGCTGCGCTCTGTTCTCCAGTCTACCAGCTCCATACTCATAGCTTATTCCTTGATCTGCACAGAGCTTTCCTAACAATCCTCCAATCCATCCTGTCTTTCCATAGATCAGGAACTTGTACTCTTCTGTGGGTGCTGGGTGGCTTGATCCGTTCACTGTCGCAACCATTTTGTGGTCTCGAAGAAGAAGAAAGAAGAAGCGGATGATCAAATGCGAGATGCAAAGTTATACTCGATCTGGCAAATACAAAAAATGTGCAAAACTTTCAGCTGCCGGGAAAACTGTACAAGATCTAAGATCTGAGCCCTATTCCTGCAACACCCATGCATGATTCCGGCAGCTGCTGCTCCCGGGATCGAGCGTCTAATATTTTCCCAAAAGCGATCTCGTATTCAATATTGCAATATTCTAGAGCTTTCTAAATTGCTAGAAATCACGACATTTCGCATTCCAGAACCAGAAACAAAAGAAGAACTAGCGCTTGTTCATTCTCCATACAAAAACTACTGACACCAGAATCATCCATGATCTTCTTGGCAAACAGGGAGGGAGGCGGGGTTGTCACTTACCAGCTGACAAAAACTTCAGCGACTCCCTGTGCAACAAACCCCAAGCATCTACATCAAAAAAGACTCAACCGAGATCTGCAGAGTGTGGTCACAGATCTGAGATAGAAGAAATTTGCAGCTACGTACCCGCGGCGCCTCGCTGCTGCTGCTGCACGCTGCTTTTCTTCTTCTTCTTCTTCTTCTTCCGATGCACAAAAAACACCACTGTAAAAAAAAATTCCTCGCTTGCCGAGAAGCTCCTTGCACACACAGCGATCTGGATAATGCCACAAAACGCTAGTCTCTTCTTCTCAGATCCAGAAAAAAAGGGGAAGCAACACGAGAGAGAGAGACAGAGAGAGAGTCCAAGGCAAGGCGCAAGCAAGGGCTTCTTCTTCTTCTCCTTCGCAGAGGGGGCAAAAGGCGAGAGCTTTTGTCCTGGCGAAAGCAAGGTGACGCAGTCCGTGGCTTTACCCTCCAGTCCTTGAGTTTCCTACCCTCCGGTTCCTTGCAGTACGTCAGTGTCTTCTGAAACGATCCGTGGGTCTTGTCAATTATCCCCGGGGGACAGTGGGCTGGGACCGCCCGGCCGGCTCTTGGTACGGAGGGTAAAGAGGGTGGGAAAATGCGCCTCTCTCTCTGTCTCTCTCTGTGTGCCAGTTTGGGACCCGCCTCCAATTATTTGCTGCGATTCCTTCTGGCGATTCTGGCGACGTTCCTTCGGTAACATCTTAAATTTTTTTGTTCTGCACAGAACATCAGAACATGAATCGCATGATGTAAAACATGAACATACAGGACATAAAAGAACAAGTCCTTTGGAGTTCAATTTGGCGGGGAGGGGGGGGGGAGTATAACGTCCTGCACTAGCAAAACATGACCATATAGGACACAAAAAAGAAGTCCTTTGTAGATTGATGAGGGGGCTATAACGTCCTACATTACAAAACACAACCATACAGGACACAAAAGAACAAGTCCTTTGTAGATTGATGAGGGGGCTGTAACGTCCTGCATTACAAAACACAACCATACAGGACACAAAAGAACAAGTCTTTTATAGTTCCATGAGGGGAGCATAACGTCCTGCACTAGCAGAACACAACCACATAAAACACAACAAAACAAGTCCTTTCAAGTTCTAGGAGGCGAGCATACCGTCCTGCACTACAACACACGAACATATAGGACACAACAGAACAAGTCCTTTGGAGTCCCATGAGGGGAGCAAAACGTCCTGCAATAGCAAAACACAACCATATAAGACACAACAGAACAAGTCCTTTCAAGTTCCATGAAGCGAGCATAACGTCCTGCACTAGCAAAACACAAGCATATAAGACACAACAGAACAAGTCTTTTCAAGTTCCATGAGGCGAGCCTAACGTCCTGCCCTAGCAAAATGTGACCATGTAGGACACAGAAGAACAAGTCTTTTGGAGTTCAATGAAGGGAGTACAACGTCCTGCACTAGCCAAACATAACCATATAGGACACAAAAGAATGAGTCCATTGAAATTCGATGAGGTAAGTATAACGTCCTGCACTAGTGAAACATGACCACACGAGACGCAAAAGAACAAGTCCTTTGAAGTTCGATGAGGGGAATATAACATCTTAGCAAAAGATGACCATATAGGACACAAAAGAATGAGTCCATTAAAATTCGATGATGAGAGTATAACGTCCTGCACTAGTGAAACATGACCACACAGGACACAAAAGAACAAGTCCTTTGAAGTTCGATGAGGGGAGTATAACGTCCTCACAAAAAATGACCATATAGGACACAAAAGAACGAGTCCATTGAAATTCACTAGGGCGAGTGTAACGTCCTGCACTAGGCAAGAGATCTTGTATTATAAGAAATAGCTAAAGTGCACTTAAGGCATTTTCGGAAATTGATGAACTCAAGCTGATTACAAGACATAACTTACCCATTTAAAAGCAATAGCATAACCGTCCTATTGATGGATGAAAAGTTATGTAACCCTCTTGCAAATGGATGTAAATGTAAAACTAGTTGCAAAACTCACTAGCATGAATGAATGAGCATTGGGTTTTCTTTGGCTTTTGCAATTGGTAAAATCTATGGTTTGATCATCTAGCAATTCTCTAATAAGATGGCATGGGCATCCAATTTTTCGTTGATTTTGTGCAATTTGTCTAATGGTTTAGGGTTTATTAGTGTTCTAATGTGAAATATCATTTTTTGATTAATTTTGTGGCATTAATTAATCCTCAAATTAAATGAAATGAATTTGTGTGAAAATAGAAAGGCGAAGCGAGGTGTTGAAAACCGTCATAATTATGATCACATGTTACATTCTGAATAATTTCACTCCTCATATGACAATATCATAGTCGATGATGAAATAATAGTAATTTTTTATTTTCAATTTTCAATTTTCAATAAAAAAAATTTAATTCAAAATTTTTAATTATTCATTTTGTCGATCTGGAGACTGACCCTAAGCAGCTACGGTATCAGTACCCCCAGTTGGCTTGAAACCAGTACTCAATACCAGTACCTGACTGGTATGTGAAAAGGGACAATTTTCTGGAGGGAAAAAAGAAAAGTTGAAAAATTCTGAACATCATTTTGCCAAAAATCTCAACCATTTTCCTCCCAAGTGCCAAAAAGCAACCACATTCAAAATATTATTATTATTATTATTATTATTATTAGTATTATTTTATTTTATTTATTTTTTGACACCTAGGTGCTGCCCGAAAGCAACCATGTCCCCAAAAAAAACTTTTTTGACACCTAGGTGCTGAATTTCAGACCCAAACATGGGTTAGCTTAACCACACTAGTACTTATTACTCTAAAATCTTAGATTTCAAAACATTGAATGAACCTAGATCAAATTTAATTTGTGAAGGCAAGGAAACCATCTTCATACATGTATGTTGTAACTTGTAACGATTATCATGAATGTTCAAGTTTAGGGTTTAAGTTTTGCTTGCAAAATCAATGTAAGCGAAAGTTCGATGGAAATGTCTTGGTCCAATTTGCATCACATAGATAATCAAACATAATTTCCCATCAAGTATTGGCTATAATAAATAAACATTGAAAGTTTAGCACTTGATAATTGTATTGTAGTTTGGTGCTCTCTAATGTATTATGGGGAATGGTCAAGCACCTGCCCATTATGTTGCGAGTAATGTGCCAAGCAAGCCCATAAGGGTGAGCTTGGCGATGCACCCAACATAAATCAAAACAAGGAAAGACCTCTAGCCCTACCCTTCTCCTATACGGAAAAAAATGGCCATAAAATCTGACCATTAAACCTCACAATGAGGAATGGCCATCACTTGAAACCTTGGACCTAATTGCTCCATGAGTACCTAGTATTAGGGTTCACAACCACCCACCATGGAAAAAGAGGTTGCTGACTTTCTCCCAACCTTTTCACAAGAAGCTCATCCGGAACTCACTCTGGAGTGCTGGATTTGGAGTGGATTTGAGGGTTTAGGGTTTAGGGTTTCAAAGGGCTTGTGAAGCATCAAGACTACATTACACACATATAAAGTGCTAAACTTGCATTGGGGATTGTGTCAAAGGGCTTGTGAAGCAAAAGACCTGCCAAAACAAACAATTGATCCAAGAATTTCCAACACCCACATTAGAGATCAAATTCAAACAGAAACATGTTGGTCTAGTTGTTGAGAGGTCCTCACTTGGCTCAATGATTTATTTTTTTTAAAAAAATTTTGGGTGACAAAATTTGGTCATTTTGTAAGAAAAATGTTTTGGCAAAAGGAATATTCTGTTTTAAAATTCACTTTTATTTGAAGAAAAACAATCACAAAAAATTTCCATAACTAGCTACTACATACATGAAAAGGTGCTTGAGATTTTCTACTTTCATATTTTGAATATTGCCAAAATTTGGCTAAATATTCTTTATGGATGATTGCCACTTAAGCAATATCACAAATTTTTTAAAAAAAAACAAATTGGTGCTCACTCACAATCAAGATTTCCCAAAAAAATTACAACTACAAGTGAATAATTTGTTGGCAATGTAATTTGTAGATGTGATCACCTGAAACTTGAGGTAAGAAAGTTTGATTTTTAAATCTCAAATAATAAAATTGACAACTATATCAAAAATAAATAAGTAAATATAAATAAATAGAAATTATTTCATAAATCCCATAGAGGAATCAAACCCCGACCCTAAAGACCCTAACCCATTGTAGCAAAGATGGAATCGACTTGTGAAGCAAAACAAAAAGGAAATGACATTCAAATTCAAAAGTTCTAACCAAGTGTAAGCAATGAGAAATTAAAATGCATACACAATTTTGCTGGATACACATTCTTTCATTACCATAGTATCTTTACCATTTTGAAATAGTTCGGGCAAATATTTATTTCTTTTTCATTTTTTTTCAATTCAACCCTCCAATCACAATTTTTAAAAAAAAAATGGATGTAATAAAAAAAATTAAATTAATAATTCAACATATTATTGTAAATAGGTACCTATGTAGTTAGGTTGGTGCTAATAAATAGGTAGTTTAAATGTCATTAAACTAGTGAGTCAATCAATTGTGATGATTTAAAGTAAATATTGATTTCGAATAAGTGCTTGTTATTGGAATTGGGGTCAGGAGGTGCTCATGGACGAATGAACACATGAGCCATAAATTTTGAAATTTTAAAATTTAAGTTTTTTGAAACTTTCGACAAGGCAGCTTGCAAAGTTTTCGAAATTTTGAATTTTATTATTAATTATTTAAATTATCGTCGAAATGGTAAAGGTACTACAATATACACATTCAGGGGCTGTTAAGTTGAATTTCTGAAGTATGAGATGTGAGCTTTCTTTTTAGGGCAAAATTTCAAACTGTTGTGATTTTTTTTTGGGAAAAAAGGAATATTATGTCATAAGATTTTATTTTAATTTTTAAAAAAATTATTGAAAAAAAAATCAGTTTTGGTCAGGTTTATCACATTTTTCATTCTTGACTATAATAGATAATCAAACTATAGAAGGATTTTATTTTATTTTATATTTTATTTGGAGACAAATCCTAAAGACTGGTTGCCATTTAATGTTACATCCCTCTTGAGATGTTAGCCACCAAAACAGAAACTAGAAAATTTTAATTAAAATAAAAATTACAAATTACAAATTTAAATAAAATTTATAAAATTAAAATTAAAAATTAAAAAATTAAAAACCCTGGTATAATGAACCCTTTGCAAGATCTACAGTGGGTTTGGGTACCATTGTGTGCCCTGTAAAATTAATAAAATGAGAACCCCCTTTATGTATATATAAGTGTTGAGGGGCCACCAAATCTGGTCAAAGGGTTTTTTTATTTTTATTTTTAAATTTTAATAATGTCCTCTGGGCTCATATCTGGGCTTATCCAATGCACTTTAGATTGCCAAAAATGGTCCACAAATTAAGGAGTTATGGGCCCCCAAAATTGCAGCTCCAAAAATTTTAAAAAGAAATTCTTGAAACACATCATTGCTTATAACTAGATAAATGAAACATTGTTAGCTAGTTTCCACCTACCCTATCACTCGGATGAATTGAATATGAGATGAACATATTTCATGGATTAACATTCACTTGTGTGTGGCCAAGATTCTTCTAAAAATAATACTATAAGATTGATGGTTATGGGTATTTGAGGGTTCTTTGAACCCTAACCCCTTGCACATGCATGGGCGAGATGGAAGTATGTGGGCATGAAGCCCGTCTTGTTTTACTCTGATCCTCTTGCTTCCCTTGGTCTTGTTCATAGGAAAAATTTCAAGCATTTTCTTCTTTCGTTTGAAAAGTGATCATGATGGTCATGGAAGGTTATGAATCTTGAAAGCTTTTCTCTTGGTGATGTTTATGCACTTCTTATGTTGATGGTCCTTTTTTTAATCGTTTATGATTGTGATGTTCATGACCTCTTTTGTTGGTGCTACTAATGCATTACCTATGTTGATTATCCTCTTCATGAACATGATGTTCATCTTTTCTTGGTTCTATTAATCACTTCCTATATTGATCATCCTCTTCATAGTCAATGGTGATCATGTTGTTCATGAATTCTTTTCTTGGTGTTGTTGATGCAATCCTTATGGTAATGGTCCTTTTCCTAGTGTATGGTGATCATGATGTTCATGAGCTCCTTTCTTGGTGCTGCTGATTCATTTCTTGTGTCCATCATCCATTTTCTAGTTGGTCAATATCATGATGTTCATAATCTTTTCTTTGGTGTTGTTAATACACCGCTTGTGTTGATCATCCTCTTCTTGGCCGGTAATGATCATGATGATTGAAAGCTTTTCTCTTGGTGTTATTATTGCACTTGAATCATCTAAATTTGATCTTCTCCTTGGCCCTTCTCTCACCCCCCCCCCCCCCCCCCCCCCTCTCCACATCATCTCCACACCAATTCATTCTACATTCTCCTATTCCTATATACATATTT
>Ga0116227_10014468_pt1 | contig 12011 bp, 9 predicted proteins | sample S1TSphgellanicum_FD_89693 | JGI IMG/M metagenome (GOLD analysis project Ga0116227, IMG submission 89693) | Host-associated microbial communities from peat moss isolated from Minnesota, USA - S1T2_Fb - Sphagnum magellanicum MG | ecosystem: Host-associated > Plants > Peat moss > Unclassified... | reverse complement strand
TCTTTTGTCCAATCCCACTTGGTTACCTATTTGTCTCCAACCTGCTACCTCCAGCGTTGTAACGCTCATATGTAATGGGTGGTAATAATGACGAGGCTCCATAGTGCATTAAATACTTATTAAATGATTGGCAATAAATTAGCCTAATGCATCTAGGTTAATGAACCTCCCTAGCTTGTAACTCCCTAGCGTGCCGGGGCTTTTTTCACTTGATTGTGGCTTCCAAGTCTCTACTCTCTCTGGGGCAGTTGCAACTCCTCATCCTCATGGGACCAGTAGCTTGAGAAAGTTGCCTGGGGATTACCCGGCCATCACCTTTTTTTCCTTTGGAAAACTGGTACAAGAAAGATATTTGAAACATTAATGACAATTGAAGTACAATTTGATTCCTTAGCCTTGTGCAACATTTAACTCGTGATCGTTCTTTAATGCTTGCCCATAATGTTTAGATAAATCTTATCAGAAGTTGTTGGGGCCATCATCATCTAACTCAGGCCCAGTGGAGTTGATGAGTATGTGACGCTGCAAAACTTCCCAGTTGGAGCATCCAAGCAGTGCTGAGTATGTGACGATGCAAAACTTCCCAGTTGGAGCATCCAAGCGGTGCTGAGTATGTGACGCTAATAGGTGGAGGATTACTGATAGCAAACCACCAATCAGACACAGTTAGAACTAGTCAGATCATATTTATTACACTCTTTTATGCAGGTTCCCAGTTGGAGCATCCAAGCGGTGCTGAGTACGTGAGGCTGCAAAACTTCCCAGTTGGAGCGTCCAAGTGGCGCTGAGTATGTGAGGCTGCAAAACTTCCCAGTTGGAGCATCCAAGCGGTGCTGAGTATGTGACGCTAATAGGTGGAGGATTACTGAGAGCAAACCACCAATCAGACACAGTTAGAACTAGTTAGATCATATTTATTACACTCTTTTATGCAAGTGCACAGCTTTGCTTGCATCTGTGCCTTTTACTAGGCACCCAAAACTTTGCAATTATACCATGTATTGCTTAAGCCAAACCAGCATGTTTTCACTTTTCTTTATCCAATTGTGCTATACAGGGTCACATATTGACCATGGCTGGGGATGCTCTTAGTGCAATAATATAGGTACCTAGTACCTAGGTTGTTAGAGCATATGCACCAACTCTTCCCTCTGTATGTGACCCTGCAAAAAATATTTCTCGCATCCAAGTTTTAGTTACTAACTCCTTTCCAACCCCACCCATAAAACTCCAACTCAAACTGCAAGTAGGTTGGAGACTAGTAAATACGTCAGTGCAGATGCTCTTGAGAATGGGTATTACCACAAGCTGACAAATCATTTTAGGAACATAATTTTCACATGGCCATGGAAAGGTTTGACATGCACTCAAGAGTGCCCAATTTTTTTCTTTTAGGTTTGGGGAGGGCTGAAAATTACACATGTCCCTAATGCTAATAAGCATCTATTTTTATTTTTATTTTCCATGAATTTTTTAATGACAGGAAACAACCCAGCTAATTTTATAACCAAAACAATGCTACATGACAGATTTTTAAAATCTACCCCTATCAAACTTCAGATAGTTTTATAAGCTCATTCATTCCATTTCTTCCATTTGCTCATGTACTCACTTTGCTTTGTTTGACAACCATCTTTCCAATTGACTCTAACTATTTTCAAGTTTTCTCTATCATCCTCACTTTCCCATAAATTTCATCATGTTCCCAGGAAATCAAAAGTTGTGCTAAATTAGTGAGAGAAAAAATTGATGGTTCATAAGACATAAGGGTTAAATGAGAAAACAAATAAATTCAAATATATAACAAATTGGAATCTTCGAATATCCTTCTTTGAAAGTACCTGGACCATAAACCTTGTGCACATAATGTTTTAAAACGTTAATGGAAATTAACTAGTTTGTTACCATACGTGAACAACTTGCATTTGGAATTCCATTTTGTGGCAAGTCCCCACAACTTGGGCTCTTTTATTATTCACAAAAAAAAATATAACCCATCCCAAATTCTAGAAGATGTTAGTATCAGCCATTTTCTATTGGCAAAGTTTCATCCAAAAGTAAAACTGAAAATCTAAAATGCCAAAATGAAGTGATTTTAGGGGATTTCAATTTCCACAATTCAAACATACACGTGCTAAATTTCTATGTTTGGTTCGATTGGGTAGCCCCAAAAAACTTTAATCCTATGGATAATCATCACAAATTTCAAAAAGAACAATGTATCTGTGTTGGGTCCACAGTGCTCCACATGGTACACAATGAAGAACTATGGTTCTTGAGAGTTCATTGGATTGGTCTAAAGAGTGGGAGATGCTTACAAGAGTCAAAATCAATCCACATCTTTAAGTACTTACCTTCAACTTTATCCCACATCTTTCAATACAACTTTATGCCACGACCTTTCCTGGATACCTATATGGTGGGATGGTGGCCCATAATATCATGAAGGACTCCAAAGTTTTGCCCCTTTGTATTTGGAAGCACCTCCCTAATAGAAGATACTTTCATTGGTTGAAGGATCCTTTTGCTGATCACATGTTGACCTTTCCCCTTTGAACAAGGGGTGTGTCACACTGTGGCCTTGCCATTTCACATTAAAAAGTATATTATTGCAAAAGAAGATTTATGGAAACTCAACTATTTCACCATGTATAAATATAATCTTCAAAAAGTCCTCTAAAAAAAACTAAAATCTTTCAATATATTATAACGATATTGAAATTAATTTTTCAACACTAAACCTTAAACCTTTCTAGTGCACGAACGAGCTCTTCATCAACGACACTCAAATTTGTCCGCCCTTCTCTATCTAGGGGTGCAGGGACTAGAGAGACCTATGCGTGGTATTATAGAACATGCATAAGGGTGGTGTAAATAAACTAAAAATGGGGGTACAAATACTAGAGTTGTTTCAAGGTGCTGAACTTGTCTTATTAATCGAAACCTGGCATTTCCCAGGCCAATAATTGTCACATGTTGAAGGGTTTGACTCACTTGCGGTAGCGCGCACCGTGCAACTAAGAAAAACAAAAGCAAAAAAACATAGCAGGGGGGTTGTTCCTTATTTTCACAGCCACCTCAACCCAAACATATCACAGTGGAAGGAAGGAAGCCATGATTCTTATCTATGGCTATGGGTCAGCAAGGGTGCTACCCGTGACTTGTTTGTTTGCTTGGTGTACATTACCCCTGTTGGCTCCAAACATGAGAACGAATCCTTGTTCCAAAACTTGTCAACAGATATTGCTGAAATTCAAACTCTAAGGGGCATAGTACTATTGGGATGGCATTTTAATGTGCGAACTACAACGCTACTAAATACCAATGACACTAACAAACTTTGTGAACTACTACAAGCGCATGAGCTCGCTAAGACTGAACAACCAAATGTTGTAACTAAACGACAGAACTACAACTCCAGTGTTGGCGACTAGGGCCGCAAGTTCCTAGACTTATGTTATGACGTTGGGTTGTTCATCCTCAATGGTTAAACACCTGGTGATGAATCAAGGGAGTTCACTTACTTGACAAATGGGGGGTGTAACACTGTCAATTATATTGTTCGCTCACCTGCAATTTGGCAAGCTGCTACACACATCGAAGTGATAATAGATGACACTTGCTACTGTGCGATGGGGGGAGACTCTAACCACATGTCGTTGAACATCAATTATAGCTTTGTTGAGCCACAACATACAGTTGTAACAAAAAAAAATTTTACCAAAATTCAAATATGATAAATCAAAAGCTGAAGAGTATCAACTTGCCCTAATAGCAAATCTTGGAAACCTATGGGTTGTTGATTCGATTGGGCATCTAGGGGCAGACGGGTTCACTGACCTACTGTAATAGTGCGTGGGTGTTGTAGCAAAATTTATTTTTAGCAACAAGCCTTCGAGAGGGAGCTGCAAAAAGAGGCACTGCCATAAACCCTAGTTTGACACTAACTATCGTATATCGAAACATGAGCTAAGGCTCTGGTTGAAAGCCAACCCTAATTCGCATGCCACTAAACATCAGGAAGGTAAACTTAAAAATTTATTAAAAAAGAAAAGAATTTTCTGGGAAACTTTAAAAGTTCAACATATCACTATTAGAAATTTGGCATTTTGTAACTGTCTTATGCAATTGGTTTCCAATTGCATTCGACACATGCAACTGGAAATTCGCCCAGTTGCGAATGACAAGTTGCATGAAATTTGCAGTTGCATGCGATAGTCGTATAATACAAATACATACGGTTGGGTTATACGATTTCATCCACCCATATTCTATACTAGCAATTGGTCATGCGACTGCATGCAACTAGAGGGGTTGCGTTCACACTGCATTGCATGTTAATTAGCTAACCCAATTGTATGTGAACACGTGTACTTTTATTTTGTAATTAAATATTTAGTTTTAAAAATTACTTTGATTAATCTAGACCGTCCAAGTCGTAGCCATGTGTTCATGTAACACCAATTATATGGTGACACGTGGCAATAAAAACCCACCTATTTTTTTAATTTAAAATATTAATCAATGAAATCTAAATCGTCCAATATATGGCTAATAAGATATTGACACATGGTGCATAGGTAAGTAGGTAATAATTAAACTTTACTAAATAGGCTTACTTAGGTATGCAAGTAGGTTAAAAAGTAGCTAGGCTTAGGTTATATAGGTAGGTTTAAAATAATCCGATTTTATTTTTAGGTTTAACCATTTCACAAAGGTCAAGCTTTTTCATTCACTCATCCCCAATGGCACTTAATACTTGGCTAATACATAGCTATTGTTCATACTTATATTCTGAGCCAAATAGAATTTGAAGCCAAAGGATATGGGTTAAAACATTCCATTACAAACCTCATGAATCAACCTAGTTGCACATTACATGCAACTACTGTATTAGATTATACTAGCCAGGGCAGGGCTCTATTGCATTTGGTGTCCAAAGAAAACTTGAAGCCCTCCTCTTGGCGCATCTAACAAACTAAGAATCATTGAAAACAGATTAGAAATGAAAAAGTTATGGCCCCCCAAAGTAAAGGGGGGTCAAAAACCCCAAAAAAAAAACTATTGAACACTACAAAGGCCAGTTCTTAAACATCCAGAAAGTTCATTTTATGTTTTTTTTCTGCTTTTAGAGTTCAAATGTGATTTGTAGGACTTCAGGTGGCGCTCCTATAGCACTTTAAATCGTTTAAAATGAACAAGAAATAAGAAAGTTATGAGGTTTGAAAGTAGGAGGGGTCCAAAGAAAAGAAAAAAACAAAAGCGTTTTGTAACTTGAAAAGCTTATTTTTCTTCTTGTTAGTTCTTCATTACTCCTTTTTTTTTGCACTTCAAAAATGATTATAGGATATTTTAAATAATTATGATTATTTAATTAAAATATTATTTTAATATTATTGTTTAGCTTAAATTAATAATTAACTTAGGATGTTTATATACTTGTAGGTTATTAGTGTAGCCTATTTAAATTAATATTTTAACATAAATAATAAAATTTAAATATATAATACCTATTGAGTATATATACATATAATTGATTATCATTATAATTAGAATAAATGTTTAATTAATAATTACGATTATTTATAATGAAATTTAATATTATCATATTAATTGATTTTGAAAAAAATAAATAAATCTAATTTATATTTTCTGGAAAAATATTCCAAAATAAAATAAAATAAAACATATTTAAACCATGGTTTAATTTAATTTAATTTAATTTAACATAATTTAGCCTAACTAAATTTAACCATTGTTAATTTTAGTTTAATTTAATTTAGCCATACATATTTAAACCTAACTGAATTGAACCATATTTATTTTATCTTAATTTAATTTAGCTTAATTTAGTTTAACCATAAAAACAAAAGTCCTTACAAAACCACCAAACTGTTGTAATGCTTACATGGCAGCTCGATGACAGCCAGCACTTTAACAAAAATGAATGCACAACAATAACGTACAGTCACCATTAAGTGCGGTCTGGAACGCGGGTTTTTCCCTCCAAATTCAATTGGGTCCACTGGCAAGGGATCCTCAGTCTTAAAGGGCGACTGTTCTAGGTGCTCTGTAGCATGTTTACCAACGTTTTGCTACACATGACGAAATAGGAAGTGCCTTGGTTAAGTATGAGACTAGGTTAATTCACATGTTACATTTGCTTTGATACTTTATGTTGTTTTTTTATTTTAAACTTCAAGTTTGTATTTTGCATTTGTTAAAATGTTTGTTTATTATTCTTAAAATTCTTTGCCTGATTTTTTTGTTTGTAATGATTTTTTCTCTATTTTTTGTTTTGGTTTACTTCTTTCTCTCTTTATATATCATAAATGAAAAAAACTGTAACATAAGAAGAATCTAAAATATATATCAAATAGAATCATGTAAGTTGTCACAAAATGAAAAGGTAGAATGAAATTGAATCTTGACAAATTACATGTTCAAAGGAAGAATTAAACACCCCATAATGAAAATGTTTTATGTTGGGTTTTGTTTTTGTGTCAATGATAATAGGGATGTCAATGGTGTTGGTGCTCAAGTCATGTGATGTATATTATGTTATAATAGTTTAGTTACTCATTTTAGTCCTATAATGAAATCAAGGAAAGGTCGAGACCATTTTAAGAAATAATGAAATAATAAAATTGAAAAAAAAATGTGGATGCAAAACATTTAATCATTGCAAAAAAGTTTGGAAAGGTAATGAATAGTTCATTGAAAGGAAGTTTGGGAAAATAACCTACAAAAAAAGAAGACCAAATGTGTTTCGAACCTCAATATATATTTTTAAAAGTGCAAAAGATCCTTTCAAAAAGGATAGTGTGGAACAAACTTTTTTCCAAACCCTTGGCATTTTCAAAATGAAAATTTGTTTACTTTTGTAGTTTGTGAAAAATGTATGATGAATGCATTTGTGTCTTTGAATGGTGTTCCTTTCACAAAAACATTTTTCATAAAAAATGTTGTTTAACTTGATGGAGAATTAAATTAAAAAAATAAGTTCAAGATTTTTTAAATTTTTTATTTAATTCTTGGGAACAATCTGAACACATTACTATTTTTCATGTTTTAAAAAAAAACTACAAGGGATGTAATGGCAAAAAAGTTTAATAGACATATTGGATTAATATGGTTTGGGGAAAAACATGATGGCATGCATGAAAAACAAAAGCTCAAATTTGAATGCTATGATCATTGCAATATTTTGGGAGTTGTGATGTTTTGGAGTTAGAAGAAAGTTTTCAAGAAACTTGTTTGGCCATGTTTTTTCTAAAGCTTATCAATATTCCACTAGAAATGAAAAAGTTTACAAATGGCTCAAATATGTGGATCATGAACAACATTTCTCACATGACTAGTTCCAAAGTTCTATGGATTTGGTGGGGTTAAATCTGATGCGTTGTTGATAGTTCAAGACCTTGAACTTGTCACACAAATGGATTATGTTGGTTTTTGCTTCAAAAAGAAATGTTTCATGGTACACAAAACTAACAAGTGCATTGGAATTATGTCACATTCACTAAAAAAGATTAGCTATCTATGAACCAAGATGTAAATAACCAATGCATTTTTATATCAAGAGGTTTGACCATTGAACTTAATAAAAACGCAAGAGTTCATGATTGTTACTAGCATTATTTACCTTCAATATTGGGTATAATTTAAAAAAAAATTGACATTCCCTAAACATCTACAAATTTTAAAATCATGTTATTTTCGTTGCAAGATGATTCAACAAGATGGTAAATCACACATACTCTTATTATATTATGTTTTATTTGAATATCAATCTAGTTTATTTATGATCGCCATGGAGTCCAATAATGAGGTTACCATGAAACCCCCGCATCACTACAATCCAACCACTTGAATGCGGAAAAAGGTTTGCTTTTAGTGTAAATTTGATATATAGAATTTTTTAATATTTTAAACTTGTTAAACTTGCAATTGTTTATTTGTAAAGGAATCTTAAAGGTGAACCTACCTTTCTACCATCCCTTTCGTGAAGTTCAAATTGAAAAACCATTCAATAACTAATTTGGATTTGGTTTTTATGATATATGCTTAAGATTTTTTAGTTTTGTACATGTTTCCATCACAAATGAAAATGAAGCAAAATCATGGTTTCCGGTTTTGAAGTAGGCGTAAAGTCTGGATTAGAGATACGTGAAGCAAATAACGCGATAAAGCACGAAAAGATGACGCATATGATCTTCATACAAAAATTGTGCTACTTCTTGTTTCACTGATGATTTCAAAGCACGTACTTCTGCAAACTTTGTGAGGTAGTCTGTGGCAACTACAATGAATCAATGCCCTCTCTTAGTCATTGGCAATGGGCCCATTAAATCAATTTCCCATTTTTCAAAAGGTCCTAAAGGGGGTATGGGATGTAAAGGGCCACTTATAGTTGACCTGTGTGCATAAGTTTGACACACATCATAACTCATGCAATAATCATGGGCATCCTTGAAGAGGGTGGGCCAATAATAACATGCTTGCAAAATCTTTTTTGCAGTGACTCGTCCCGCAAAGTGGCTTCCATAGAATCCATCATGAAACTCATACAAAAGACGGGAGGTGTCACGTTTTCCAATGGTTTCTTGTAAAACACTATCCCTTCCTTGGAAGTAGAGTTAATCGTCGATCATCAAATAATTTCGATTCTTGTGCGCAATTCTTGTTCATAATGCTTTTGTGGCTCCATTTGGAAACCTCATGTCATTTAAGTATTGAATGATTTCTCGATATTCTTCAGGTGTTTCTTCTGCATTAATGGACATGGTTGTAGCATTCGGAAAGTCGTCATCCTCTGAAACAACACCCACTCCTTCGTATGCTCTTGTAAGGCCATTAACATTACCATGCCGCCTTCCTGGACGATGGACAATGTCAATGTCAAATTCTTCCATCAAGAATAGTCATCAAGTAAGTCGACCACTTTAGGTTAGGCTTATTGACCAAGTAGGTTAAAGCCTTGTGATTTGTCACAATTTTGGCCTTGTACCCTAACAAATAGTGGTGAAACTTCTTAAGAAAGAAAATAATTGCAAGACCTTCATGTTCGGTCACCGTATAATTCTTCTCTACTGAAGTGAATCGTTTGCTAGCAAAGTGAATGGGATGGTCATGCCCATCTTCATCCAATTGTGATAGTGTGCTCCCCACTGCTTCTCCAGATGCATCACAATATACTAAAAATGGTTTGTTCCAATCTGGAGTTCGAAGGATTGACGCAACTTGAAGAGTTGACTTTAGTTGTTCGAATGCTCGTCTTAACATCTCGTCCTCCAGGGTGCATCTTCATGCAAGTGAATTCAACTATAAGCTTGACATGAATGGAATCATTTGTGATAAACAAATACACATTACCACAATAACAACATTTGATCTAGGGGAAGCTGCACCAACAAAGCTAATGAGTGATTCATTTGGATGGTACCAAAATCCCTTGGAGGTTTCCTTGAGAAATTGTGGAGATGCTAAACTTCATTCCTGTCAATTAAAAAAGACCCTCAAAGAGACAAAGATAAGTGTCAAAACAACACATGCACATTCAAAGAACTCCACATTATAACGTGGAGCACAAGTTGAAGGAGGTTACAAAACTTTCATTCAAGTCAGAGGGAGTGCGAACATAACAACAAGCAATGGAGAGACAATTGCAAAAGAAACAACATCTGAAAACTCGGTTTCTAAGGTGTTGAAAGGTTTTCAACATCGAGATTTGCGTGTAGGCCTAAACTCTTTACTGAAGTATAGGTTTTTCAGGTGGGATCTTTCAATCCCAGTTTTAAAAGACCCTGAAAAACGACACAAATATCTTAGCACGGGGATGTGTGAAGCAGTTATTCCAACTTGCATTGGGACATGGCTCATCACAGTTGAAGACGTTAATGAACACTCACCCTACTTGTTTGATACAAAACGAACTTTGAATCAGATTTTCAAAGTGAATCAAGGTATTAAACGAAGGCAACATTTTTTCAAACGAACTTTGAATCGCATTTTCAAGGTGGGTCACGAAGGTGGGACATGGCATGATTGACATAAATTGGCACACGATAGTGTTGGACAAATTCTTCATGACAACGTTAGACAAATTTTTCCCTTTGTTCACTACCTTGACCCACCTTGAAAATGCGATTCAAAGTTCGTTTGAAAAAATGTTACCTTCGTTTACTACCTTGATCCACCTTGAAAATGCAATTCAAAGTTCGTTCTGCATCAAACAAATAGGGTGAGTGTTCATTAACATTTTTAGCTGTGATGAACCATGTCTCAATGCAGGTTGGAATAACTGCTTCACACATCCTCGTGCTAAGATATTTGTGTCGTTCTTCAAGGTTTTCTAAAACTGGGATTGAAAGATCCCACCTGAAAAACCTATACTTCAGTAAAGAGTTTAGGCCTACACGCAAATCTCGATGTTGAAAACCTTTCAACACCTTAGAAATCGAGTTTTCAAATGTTTCTTTTGTAATTGTCTCTCCATTGCTTGTTGTTATGTTCGCATTCTCTCTGACTTGAATGAAAGTTTTGTAACGTCCTTCAACTTGTGCTCCACGTTATAATGTGGAGTTCTTTGAATGTGCATGTGTTTTTTTGACACTTATTTTTGTCTCTTTGAGAGTCTCCTTCAATTGACAGGAATGAAATTTAACATCTCCACAATTTCTCAAGAAAACCTCCAAGGGATTTGGGTACCATCCAAATGAATCACTCATTAACTCTATTGGTGCAACTTCCGCTAGATCAAATGCTGTTGTTGTGGTAATGTGTATCTGTTTATCACAAATGATTCCATTCACGTCAAGCTTGTAATTGAATTCAAACACAAGGGTGCGATCTATTGATGTAATGCCCAATTCTTGTGGTGTGCCTGCACGATCAAATGAACCTCCAGGACCAAGGTGAACAATTACCCGACAAAAGTTCCTTTCGAGTCTTTTATGGTTCACTTGGTGTGGTCCCTCCCTAGAAGGCAAAGTCTCATCATCATCATCATCACTACCACTAGTGGGTTTTTGTGCTCCATGGAATGGGAAATAGCTCATGAGCAATGATAGGGTTGATTGACTGGAAGACCTACCCCCAATATCTTGTTTTGTGCCATTCACTCCACTGCTGGATCCTTCTCCTCCATCCCCATCACATTGCTTGTCCACAATAGCATCTATGACCTTCTTCAGCACTAAATATTCCAAAACATTGTCAAGGATGCAGGACCAATCACTCTGTGGTTGGACATCTGTGGAATTTACATGAGCTGTATTGGATTGATCCTGTAAACCTACCCCATATTTTGTTGCACTTTGTTTCGCAGTCAAATACTCAACGTTGCTGGGGTTTTCAAGTTTTGCTCCTATTCTTCTGACCCCACCAATGCTTACTATGTCAAAGACATCATCCTTATTGTTAGAGGAGTCTTGCCATAACGCATTCCAGCTTGCGTGGCCAATTCCAATGATCTTCCTCCAAACTTGCAGGGACCACGAGAACTTTTGCAAACTCAACTCCAACCCCCAAAATACTTGACATGCCTGTTTTGCTTCGGAAAAGCAACTCCAATGCATTTGCTTCAGATGCTACTCTCCAGCCAAAAGTGATGACTGATTCAGAATCCTGTTCAACACAATGATCTTCTACTACGTAGTCTGCAGGAGTTGGAATTACACCAATTGCCCTTTCCAGACCTTGCAACCTCTGATGAATAGATGAAAGCAACTTCTGTGCCTGTCTTCCAGCAGCTTCATCCTTACATTGTTTACCATTACCATCTTGCTGAACACATGCTTCCAATTCAATATCAATCTGCTCAGATTCTGTGTCTGCCTTGCCCAGATTTGTAGTCGCCCCAGCTGTCTGTAGAGACAAGGATTCAGTGTCAGCAGTTGAATATAGATTGATTGATTGCCAGACAAAAAGGGCTACCCCTGTCAACCAAAGTACAGCAAATTATCCACATTCATTGATCGGTAACCAGTAAGGAATCCGCTACCAACTGT
>Ga0116227_10014465_pt1 | contig 12016 bp, 3 predicted proteins | sample S1TSphgellanicum_FD_89693 | JGI IMG/M metagenome (GOLD analysis project Ga0116227, IMG submission 89693) | Host-associated microbial communities from peat moss isolated from Minnesota, USA - S1T2_Fb - Sphagnum magellanicum MG | ecosystem: Host-associated > Plants > Peat moss > Unclassified... | reverse complement strand
AATGTGTGGGGTGTGGCCCCATAAGAGAAAACAAATTTTTTTATCCCCCTTATATAAATTTTGGTTAAAAAATTTTTTTTTTAAAAGATTTTTTTTTGTGAAAAAATTGGTGGGGTGTTGGGGGGGGGGGGGGGGGGGGGGAGGGGGAGGGAGGGGGGGGGGGGGGGTGGGAAGTGGTGGGGTGCGATAGAAGAAACCTTCGCATGATCTTTTTGATGTCCACCGTACATAATACACTCTCGATCAAACAAATTGCTTCAGTGATTTTATCTTGCTCTGATTGCCCCCCAAAAAAAATAAAATTTAAATAAAATGCAATTTTAACTATGCCGAACAAGCAAGCAATCCCATCTTCACATAGTGGATTCTAAATGCCCAAAATGCATTGGGGCCAGGGGGGGGGGGGAGGGGGGGGGGGGGGGGGGGGAAAGAAAACAAGGATTGTGTCCTTGCCATTTACATTAAAAAGTAGGTATCTTCAGGCAAAACAAGAATTATGAAATCTCAAATATTTCACTATGCCAAAATATAATCTTCAAAAAATCCTCTGAAAGAAACCAAAATCCTTCAAGATATTATCATAACTCTATAACTGAGCTCAAGTTTCAACACAAGCCAAAATACCATCTTTCAAAAATCCTCATTTAAAAATAAACTTATTACCTATTAGGGGCCAAAATCCCTTAAGAAGCCACCTCTATACTCTATAATGAATCTAAACACAATATCCTTGCCTTGGTAGGCAAGGCCAATAAACACTAATTATCTTCTTCCCCTTCTTGAGTGAGAGCTTTTTAGTGGCCATATTTCACTCACCCAGGGACATTTTAACTTTGGACTCAGATACTCTTTGATTTGATATTTGTCATGGTTAGACAAAACTATAAAAAAAAATTGAGCTTTTTTTTATACAGTTTTTACTATGGTTTTTACATGTTGTTGGTTCACCCAAGGCTGTTTATCCCCATTCCAGTGATTTATTTATTTTTGTGACAAGTTTTTGCCATTTTGTGAAAAATATTTTGAAACAAAATGTATTTTACCAAAATTTCCCTGTTTTTAATTTTTTTTAAATCGCCAAAAATCACCACAATTTCCTACAATATGAAAGGGTGCTTTACATTTTCTACTTTCATATTTTGAATATCGCCAAATTTGACAAAATATTATTCCAACTGATTTCCACTTGAGCAACATCGCAAAATTGAAAAAAGAAAATCTTTAAGAAAATCATTACCCCTTCCTGTCCATAAATATGAAAACATCGATAGCATAAACTGAGAGACTATTTAAATGTCAGCATACAGGTGAATCATTATGGTTGACCAATCAGAAATAATCATTTCCTTTTGAAGGCTCTTTGAGGGCATCAGGAAGTGTATGAAGGGCCATCTTTTTGGGCCCAAAGTTCAAACCGAGTTTGGCACTGTTTGGATGCTGTATACTTCATCCAAAATATACTGTACATGGTCATGTTAGTGCTTATGGTGCTGAGGCTGGAGATGCTCTTCGAACTCGCCTCACTTTAGACAAAAATTCCCCAAAAGTTGTTTGGAATTGTGTAAAAACTCATGGGGCTCCCAAAAGTGTCATCAGTGGTTGAGTACATAAGATATGACTTCTTTGATTGATATGTACCTGGGTGAGCTCAAATTTCAGTGGTTTCTCCGCGGTGCACAATAACCAACACACACAATGGCAACATCGAGTGTGCCTTTTGAAGCATAAAACATGAGCACATTAGACTTATCGGTAAAGTAACCCTCTCTCTTCACCCTCTTTTTGGGCCTCTTTTCACCCCCTGTCCTCTCTTCAAATGTATCTGCAGAGTAGTAAAGACATTTCAATAAATCTGAGTATGAAATCCTGATACTCGGCATTTAATGCACAAGGGTTGCTACTAGTTATAGTAGTTGTACAGTTTTAGGAGCAGTGAATATATATGTAGCAGCAACAGAGGGCGCTCAGGAAAAAGGGAAGACAGGATGAAACTCAGTTTACCACCAAAATCAATGGTTTTCTGAGTTTCATCCCCAGCGAATGCAAATGTACTTTTTTGCAGGTTTTTTTAATCTCACCCTGTGTATGACAAAACTCAGGGTTCTGGTGCTGTGTTTTTCTTACTTTACGGATAACTCTATTTACCTTCAAGAGTTGCACTTCTGACCAAAATTTTAGAAAAAGAAGATGAGAGTTGTCTTGCATTCTCCCATCATTGCTAAATCCACCTTTTTCAGAAGAGAGAGAGAGAGAGGCTCAAAGCTTCCCTCATGGTTCCCACTTTGGAATAAGGACAATAATTGTTTCCTTGCTTATGAACCCTTGGTAATGGGTTCATGGAGCAAGCTTACCATTAACACCTTAACCTTCCCAAAACTGTAATATCTTGAAAACATGTCTATAAAAGTACACCCATTTCATGCATTTTCAACATGCATAAGTTGTAAAAGGATTCAAAACAATTTAATTGTTACACTTGTAACCAAATTCATTTTTAAAAATTTTGTTAAAATTTTGTTTTTTCAATTTTGGTTTTAACATCATTAACAAGCACCCAAACAGGGATTTAGCAATAAATGGTAAACTTTTCCTAGAACCACTTTCCAAAAGAAAAATTCACAACAGTCTGAAATTTCACAATGTTGTGAAACGATGTGAGAAAAAAAAAAAAAACACATACACATACACATACACACACACATCACATGGCATATACCTACTTCCAAAATCCCAAACCTTGGAAGAGTGAAGAAGTGATAATTCTGAGTCGAAAACCATACCTCAATTATGGTTGAAAAAGGGATTAAAAACTAGCTTGGGATGGGCCTCCAACATTCAAACTTGCTAATGAGCTAAGAAGAGAATAAGCTAATGAGGTTTAAGATGTCACACACCATGCAAAAAAAAACACATTCTTTTCTATCTATCTATCAAGGTGTATGCATTAGAAAACTTTTTTCTTGTTTGTGATTGCTTGTGCTCCTTCTCCAATGGAAGTATGTGTACTATTAGTACTATTATTATGATTCTTCTTGTTTTTCTTTTGCTCTCAAACCCGCGAAGACCAGGCTCTTTTTGCCTGTGATATGTAAGAGTTGGTAAGATTGCCCAAATGTTTTGTGAAAACCCTCTTTTTCTGGTTTGGTCAAAAGCTCTGGTGAAGGTATCCTGGTTTTTAGTGTGGATGAGTCACTCACTAGGATGAGGAGAATTCCCAGAGTTCAAATCATAAGGTAGTCAGTCAAGGATCCTGGCCATTTTGCCTTGGGTAATGGGAAGTAGTCAGAATAGCCAGAGGATTACAATCATGGGTTCCATATCATGGTGTATCAATGACCAAAATGAAAGGTAATGCCAAGCAATCAATCCCTTGTTGGGATGTTTGGATTATGCCCATGTATGTTGGCCATTCATGATGATCCCTTGGGGTGTTGGGTTAAACCCATTTGGGCAACCATGATTCCTTGGGGTGTTTGGGTTATACCCATCTTGGCGATCATGATCCCTTGGCATGTTTGGGTTATACCCATTTGGGCAACCATGAGTCCTTGGGTTGTTTGGGTTGTACCCATCTTGGCAAATCATGAACCTTGGCGTGTTGGGTTATACATCCCATTTTAGCCAATCAAGATTCCTTGTGGTGGTGATATACATGCCATTTTAGCCAATCAAGATCTTGAAGCAAAGGCCATATAACAAAATCTTAAAGTTGAAGAGCCTCCAAAGGCCAATCAAAGCTAGTGGGGATTTTTCACGGCTCCCTTTATTCTTCATGTACACTATACTTTTGTATTTTGAAGGAATGGGTGCATTGCTTTTAAACAAACCTTTCACCATTACGTGTTAGGAAGAGTGTGTTATTGCTCCAATACAACTTGGAGCATCACTAGACTCCCACGTTTCCTACCCTTTTGAACTACGGTTATAGAGAGCAAACTAGGCCCACCCCATCCCCACAATCATTATTCATACAAACACTCCTTTCAATATGGGAGACCTTGAAAAGTGTTTCAACCCCAACAGCTTTTGCTCTCATCAGCTTGTAAGGGAGGGGGCATAAACCCCAAATCCTAAACCCTTACTTTTCATGCGAGGTCCATCTTTCTTGACAATTTTTGGCATTTGCATTCTCAAAAAGCTCACAAGTTTTGTCACATTTTGCAATTTGTGCAGCCCCATGAGAGAGAGAGAGAGAGAGAGAGAGGGTTAGTTAGATGATAACCCCCACAAAAGCCAAGCCAAATGGTGTTGCATGTGACAATTGACAATGAAAGCGTTTCCTCCCCCTCCCCTTTTCCCCTGAGTGGAACTTTTGGGTAGGTTCAAGGGAGGAGGAAAGAAGAAGATGAAGCAGAAGACAATGCATGCACTCCACATGTGTACTAATTCAACAATTTTGTCTTCCCCTCTACAGCTCCAAAGCAAGGCGGCGCCGCTTAAGTACTTTTGGTTAAATAAAATGTTCCTTGTTCCTTCCTTCCTTTCTTCCTACTACTTGGACTGACTGGCTTAGTAGCCAACAAGTGTGCTTTCTTAGCTACTTATCTACCCTTAAACCCTAAAACCAGCTGGCCAAAGTGGCTCAAGATGTGTCTTTAAAAGACCTGCCTTCCACAATTCATTATGGACCTCAATCTAATACATGCTAAAAGGAATGTAGAGTACAAGAGCCCAAAGAAGGAACCTACTTACCTACCCATCTGCTTCACTCTTCTTGGTTGGCCTTGCGTACCAAGGCAATGATATTGTGCTTAGAGTACAGTAGCTTAAGGGATTTTGGCCCCTAGGCAATAATAATAGGTCTAGTGTTATATGAGAATTTTTGAAAGATGATATTTTGGCTTGTGTTCAAACTTGACATTAAGGATTTTGGTTTCTTTTACAGGCTTTTTTTGAAGATTATATTTTTGCTATGGTGAAATATTTGAGTTTCCATAATTCTTCTTTTGCCTTTAGATACTATTTTACTTAAATGGCAAGGCCACAGTGTGACACACCCCTTGTTAGTACAGTTATGATAAATTTTCGGTGGCCCACACAAAGAGTGAGCTCCAACTGTATATACCCTAATAGCCTAGGGTCAGTTTCCACATTGAGAAAATGAATAAATTTTTTTCAAAATATTATTTTTTAAATTATTAAATTATTAAAATTTTCCATGCTTTACTATGATATTTTCATACCAGTTATGAAATTATTTAGAGTGTAACCTATCATAAAATTATGATGATTTTCAACGTGTCAACTTCATATTTCCCCAAATTTCATTTCACTATTTTGAGGATTATTTAACGACAAGACTGACCCTAGGGTAAGGTAGTTCCCTCTCATACGGCCATAGTGAACTAGTGCACCATCCCATTGGATGCCTGTTATTACTCAGTTGTGGATGAACCTCAACTGAATTAATTAACCTTGGTAACCAATTCTGGAAGAAATAGGTCTTGTTTATAGGTAGATAGGTAAGAAAATAGGTAACTACCAGTAGGCAAGTAGATGGTTTATATATAGGTAAAGGGGTTTTTCTTACTACCTACCTACTAACTAACAACCTGCTTGTGGGTTGTTTGTAGGTAGGTAAGAAGAAAAAAAGGCAACTGAGCTAACTAACCACCATGGTTAACTTAGGGAACTGGAACCCAACAGAAAACTGTTTCCTGACCACTTACCATTCATCCTTCATGGTGCACTGATATGAAAAAAAATCAAATTTTAAATAAGAACTGATTTTGAAAAATAAATAATTACTCATTTTGTCAATGTGGAAGCTGACATTATGATACAGTAGCATGAAAATGGATTTGAACTTTGGACATGTACATAGAGTGGACTCCACAAATCCCAGTATATCATCAAAAGAAATGCTTCTGATTGATTGTCTGATCATAATGATTGGTCCAGGTGGTAACATTTAAATTGTCTCTCACCTTACACTATCCAATTCTTTGTGTTTATGGGTGAGGTTTGGAAAATAACTAACACTCTATTGTTGTCCAATTTTTCATGTTTATGGGTGAGGCTTGGAAAATAGGTATAACTAACACTCTATGCTATCCAACTTTTCATGTTCATGGGTGAGGCCTGAAAAATAATTAACACTCTATGTTGGATGTGATAAACCAAAAATAGAGACCCAAATAGGTATGTGAGTGGACTTGCTCTAAGCAAGTACAATGATGGATTTGAATGAGGTTGAGTTTGGAACACTCTGAAGATAATAAACCCTATTTGATGGCCACAGCTTATCAATATCAATATCAAGTAATTGGGTGTCAGGAAGGTTATCAAATAACCGCTTATTTAATCAGCATTAGTTATAACCAGCTCCTCTCACTGATTGCCCAATACATATCAGTATCTCTACCTTCGACGCCACCAGATTTGAACCCACAACCAGTTCAACAAAGTACTAAAGCCTGTTCATCAGTCTAACCAAATGCACAACAGGAAACCTCACATTAATACAGTTATTGAATTTAATACTCATATGCTGAAATTTTTCAAAATCAGAAACTCAAGCATGAAATCAGCATCTTCAAATTATATTTAATTATTCGGCACATTAATGCTGAACCATGAAAAAGGTACTACAGTAGAGTAAGGACCAAGCCCATATACAAAAGTTTTAGAAAAGATCCAATACCAGTAGTACCAGGATTGGTATGAAAATTTTGAAAAGGATCCACTACTAGTACCATCATGATGTTATGAAAGCTTTGAAAAAGATCCAATCCCAGTACCATGTTGGAATGAATTCTCTTTGAAGATCCAATTACATATATTACTAGTACAAGCTGGTATGTTCAAAAGTTGATTGTAACTTCACTTGTGTGCAGTTTAAGTTCTACACTGGTATCAACTCTTTGTATCTATATCTATCTAGATAGTTTAGGGTTTAGGGTTTACTAGTGTCAGGCTGTGCAAGGTTTGGAGGGCCTCTGACCTCTCAGGCCAGCATATTTCTGGTTGCAGGATTTCCACCCCCCCCTCTCCACTCCCACTCTCTTCTAGGATTTCTAAGATTCTCACTGTGGCTGTGCCATTGTAGTCTCTAGATTTTGTCCTCCAAATAGGCACCCAGTTTGCAGAGTTCAACGTAGTGCAGGTATTTTTGCATCAAATTTTTAGTGCATGGGTTTAGTGTTCTGAACACTAAACCCACAACACAAAAGGCCGGAGAGGTAAAAGCCATATTAGTGAAGCAAAGATTTTTAGTGTTGGGCAGGTATTGGAAACAGCATCAAACCCACCCCTCCACCCCTCCTCCCCAGTTCTGGTCCTTAATTCTCATAACCATGGTTCTCAAAAAGTTGAAGAACCAGTTCTGTTACAAAACCGCAGTTCTCGAAAATCAAAGAACCAGTCAGATTGTGCTTCTTTACAAAACTGTCTGTTCTTCTCCAGCATTACACAAAATTAGGGTTCAAGGTTTATGCAGTGTGAAAAGTGCCTAGTTAGGTTTATCATATCCACCCTACTTTCAGCTGAAGCAAAGGAGCTCTACAAGCGGTGCATGTTTGTGTGTGTTTGGTTCTCATAACCATGTTTGTGGGTGTTTGTTGCTATGGTGTTTTGTGTGTTATAGAGATGTAGGAATCTCATGGTGTGAGGTGCTTACATATCCTTGGTGTGTGGTGTTGAGTGTGGGAGCTCAGGAATAAGAAGGATGGCCATTGCTAACGATAACAAATAGATCAAGGAGCCTTCTGATTTTTCTATCTTCTAGGATTTTTGCATAGGATCATGTAGAAGTTGAGCAACAACACACTAGTGGTTGGGGAAGAATTTTCATTGTGCAATCTCTAGAGACTTTGTATCAAATGCTCAATAAAACAATAGGGAATAACAAAGAAATGATATTAGATGTGAAGAATCCCCTGGAGTTTTGTAATAGTTCTATGGTGGTGAATTGTTGAGAATCTCATGCGAATTGAGAAGGTTTTGCCATTATGTCATAGGGTTGAGATCTAAGCATTGGGATCAGTTATCTTTTCTATTTGAAAGATCTTCAATGTTTTTTAGAGTGTTTGTATTCCAAATGGATGAAAGGAGCAAAATTCCAAGGTCCTAAACAATAAGAGATCTTATCCAAGTTATTCTCACAATCAATTTCTTTGATTGATGGTTGAAATAAATAATAAAAAAGAGTCGCCAACATAATTTAAGATCTTAAGTTTGTGTACTTCAATTTTAAAATTAGGTTTAGATGTTGAACATTATTGTTATGAAAATAGACTCAAGCAGGTGCAAGCAGCATGCAAGAAATGTGGTGAAATTTGTGTGTTATGAATTCATTGTTGGGGATTGAACACAATGCAATCAAAAGTGTCTTCATGTATTCTTGTCACAATTCAATTTGTTGCTATCAATTTTTGGTATCAAAGTTGGTTGATTTGATCAATGTCTTATGAGTGGGATATGGCCCTCATGGAACTAAGGTTTATGTGTATAAGGGCTAGTGATAGCTATCATGTGCCAAAACTTCAACTAATGTTTTTTAGTATTTTGCAACACAAGAAAGACATATGTAAAATGTTATGTTAATAGTTGTTGCATATTAGGAAGAGATAGTTGACAATAACAACTAAGTGACCATACATTTCAAAAAAGTTGTGAACAAGTTTGAAATTGCGTTGAGAGGAGAATGGGGTCTAAAATCAAGGCTACAACATTTGACCATCAAAGTTTTGTAAAGGATCTTCCCTCAAATATTGTTATACCATGCATCACAAGTTTTGTTACATCGAGATTATAAGTTTTGATCCAAGGGTAATAAAGGCTAGTGACATTGTTATGGGTGTAACTTTTATAGGTATTATATGAGAGTTGTCATTTGGTTGAAAATTGTAAAGGATAGATGGAATTGGGTATTTTTAAACTCTAGCAAAACTAAATTATTTTTCACATTCACCTAGCCTTGTGGTACAACTTGAACAATAAAAAATAATTCATGAAAACCCAAGGTCCAATATCCCTAAATTAAGAGATTTTTTAATTCAAGTATAATTGAAGGAGGTGCACATTTCTACAAACTTGAATTTAAAGATAGATTGAAAAGTAGGGATAAAATTGTGAGAGTAAAATTTTCAAATTATGAAGCACATTTCTTATATAAATAGGCTGGAACAAAGGGCCCAACAATTACCTTTCGACTTAGTGGTAATGTTGAAGAAGATAATAAACCAAGGAAAGTATTATTGACTTCTCATTAATGTACTACAACTACTCAATAAATAGGATAAATGAATTATACATAAAAGGGAAAAAATCCCAAATCCTAAGGGTGGTAATTATGTTCTATAACTAGATTATTTCTTAAACTTTGAAAACTAGTCTATCATTATAAGAAGGTAGAAAAAATGAAAGGAAACAAATGAAAGGCCAAAAGAAATTTTTTTCAAAAATGGTAATTCTACCTTATAGTAGAATTACTTCTTAGGTTTTGCCATTCCCAAGTGTGTCAAACGGGGGAAAAATAACAAATGAAAAGGAATAATGGGTAAAGGGAAATTCTTCCAAAATACCTTATGTCATTTACTATCTAGCTTCCTAGATTTCAAAAACACTTCCTGATGGCAAAGTTCCCCCTCCCCCTCTTCTAATACTAATATCCACATTCATACTTAAAGTCCATGGAAATCCTTGTAGAAATTTTTTTTTTCCTGTATTATGCTTTCATGGATGAAAAAAATGCAACAAGTTGCCCTCCCTATGGTAATATATTAGAAGAATGAATGAATGACTAGAAAAGTTCAAAGGGGGGAAAAGAGGGAAAAAAATGGATAATTTTTTTTAATTAAATCTAACTAGATAAAGAAAGCCAGAAAGGTCACACCCCCTCCTTAAATCACCAAATTTTCCCCCAACCTTCCCATGAAAATATCCATTCTCCTCTTTCCAAAGATGTCCATAGAGTAGCTCCTATTTTAGTAACACTAATTAACCAACTAACTTCTTATAGAACATTTAACCCATTGATTTTCTACTTACCATTCCCTAAAAACTAGCTAGCATCATCTTCACCATTATTGGAAATAGTGAATATATTCATTACCAATCATTTTAGAAGTTACCAAATTACCCTTCTAGGTAAATTAACCCTAGGTAAAAGTAGAAAAATTTAACCACCTTTCACAAGTTGGAAGTACTATAATAGTTTAGACAATAGGTTAAAATGTTAGCTTAAAGGTAGATAACAACATACTAAGGGCTATCAAATTTGAGAAAGAAAATAAAAAGAAGAGGAAAAGATGGACATGTAGGTTGAATCGAAAGAAGGATTGCTTTTATTCTTAAAATTTGGGAATTTTAACATTTGTTGGATTATCTTAGTGAAGTAAAATGACAAGTCCAAAGGGGATGCACAAATTGTTTTGCATCTAGGATTATGAAGACATGAATGTTGGGCTAAAGGATTGGCCATGGTTGTTAAAGTGCAAGAATTGAATGTTGACAAGTTATTCAAAATTGCCAAATTGAACCTTCATGGTAAGGCAAAAAAATGGTTCAAAAAATTAAATCCCACACCAATAGATTAGGCAACTTTTAAAACTTTTAGGATCCAAAAATATGAAAACACTAATGAAGATGATATTAAGGTCAAACTTGATGCTATTAAATAAGAACTCAAGGAAAAAGTGCAAAAGTATATTTATGATCAACTAGACAAACTATTCTAGCAAGGGAGGACTCAAGATGGTGAACAATAACAAAACTTTATGGCTAAATTGACGCCAAAAATTAAAAAATTATGAGTAGTCAAAACATATGGGGTGAAAGCACACTAAACAATCCATTTTTTGGTGTCATACTACAATATTCACAAGGAGATATTTTTTAAGTCTATACAACTTTTTAACTATAATCAAATGTTGGAAAGGTCCAATTTTTCAATTGTAGGGTACAAATTGAAGGCATTACAAATAATAATAATAATGATATTATGAATTCAAAATGAACTTTGTAAATTAGGATAGTGGTCATAGTCCATAATTTGTGTTGTGAATTCATAAATGCATCACAACCAATACCAATGGATGCATGTTTTTTGGAGTGGAATGGTATCATAAGTGTAAATTTAGAATGAACTAGTTCATTGAAAAATAAATATTTTAAAAATTTATGGAAATGTGTAAACCAAATGTTGAATTTAGTCCTTAAGTAGAAACCTTAGGCTTTTCCCTACCCAAATTCCCCATGTTTTCAATGAAAAGGGACAAAGTTCACTAGCATGTAACTTGTATGGTTTTTGTAAAAATGACTATCTAATTAGGACATTTTTAATAAAATGGTTTTAGTCATTTTGATTAGTGACATGTTGCACTAGATAATTTTTAATTTCAAAATTTCGACATGGACATTATGAGGTCCCAAGGTAATGTGACGTGCACTAATGTGCCATATCATAATGTAACTTTTAAAACATTTTTTAAACCTTTTTTTAAGGTTTTTATTTATTTTTATTTTATTTTGGTCACAAACTACAATATTTTCATAGCATGATGTAATTTTTTCACTTCAAATAACATGTTGTGAATAAATCCAAAACTTTACAATTCAACAATCCAAAAATATAACGATCCAACAATTTAACAATCTAATGAGTCAACAATCTTCATGAATGGGGATAAATCAATATGAATTCAAAAGTGCATCCATTAAGTCTTTAACAAAATTATTTTCATTATGTAAAATATATGTCCAATTTTTTATAATTTCAAGTTTTTTTTCCCCAATTTTTTTTTTTTTTTACTTTTGTGATGTTACTAAATGGTAATTTTTTCCATAAAACCTTTAAGCCACATTTGGCTATAAAAGAGTTATGGAGTTGCAAACTTGTTTAAATCTTTCAATATTATGTTGAAAAAACATCAATTTTAAATTTGAAAAAAAATTATTTTATTTTTGAAAAAAAACCCTTTGTTCATCCCTCCCCCCCCCCCCTTCCTCACCCCTCCCCACCCTATTTCTTCTTTTTCTCTCTCCTTTTTCATTTTTTTATCTTATTTTCTTATTT
>Ga0116227_10014464_pt1 | contig 12016 bp, 10 predicted proteins | sample S1TSphgellanicum_FD_89693 | JGI IMG/M metagenome (GOLD analysis project Ga0116227, IMG submission 89693) | Host-associated microbial communities from peat moss isolated from Minnesota, USA - S1T2_Fb - Sphagnum magellanicum MG | ecosystem: Host-associated > Plants > Peat moss > Unclassified... | reverse complement strand
TTCTGTTGCCAAAATCCGGCGTTTAAGATCAATGAGTTTTTTTTCCGGAATGTTCACATGGAAGGGACGTATAGCACCAGGAGACTGGTTTTTAGCCGCGGCAAGCGTTTGTGCGAGACCTCTTGTACTAAAAAATAGTGCGGCAATTACAATTATAGCACTTGCCATCTTTTGTGCAGTTTTTTTCATCTGTCTTCAATTATGTTTATTACAATTAATATTTATTAATAATCCTATCCAAAGATATTTTGACCCAGCCTATAGGACAATGAACAAATGGATTAACCAGGCAATCTGAAATGCGAACTTGGCATTTTCTACCATGAGTTTAATTTTTCAAGAAAGCCTCCCTGATTATTGACCGTCTAAATCCTGGAAATCGTCAAATTATTACAGGTATAGTTATAAATGAGCATCCTCAGATTCCTTTTTTTCAACGAAATAAACTGAGACAAGAAATGTACTACATTAAGCTTTTTGGATTTGAGAATCATAAAAAACACTCTAAAATAAAGAAGGCAAATTATTTGGAACACCTGCTCGGAAAAATAAATTTTATCGTTCAAATAAATCCTCTGGATAACGAATTCATTGAATATAAAAACTACTGAAGACAAAAGAAAAATCATCCAACTGATATTTGGCCAGCAAATGCGCTACATCGATCAACAATTCGACTTTAACTTAACAATACCAGCAAAACACATTTTCAAAAAAACTGTAAAATAATCCTGGTTTAACGGCCTCAATGTGGATAAAAACACAAAGAAAAATCTGGCTACGGCACTTGAAATTGTTTAAATTAATGGATTTCAAATCCAACCAGTTATGAGTAGTACAGCAGTTTTATATGTGCGTGTGAGCACCGATGAGCAAGCCGAAAAAGGCTTTTCCCAACGCAACCAGGAAGAAGTGCTCAGACGATATTGTGAAATCAAATCCATACTAATCGCCCAGGTCTATTACGAAGACCATTCCGCCAAGACATTTAACCGTCCGGTATGGAATAAACTTTTGGTAGACCTCCGCAGAAGTAAAGGACAAACAGACCTGGTACTTTTCACCAAATGGGACAGGTTCAGCCGCAATACTGGGGATGCCTACCACATGATCAATGTACTTCGTAAGTTTCATGCGGATCCGCAAGCGATCGAACAGCCACTAGACCTGGCCGTACCGGAAAACAAAATGATGCTTGCATTTTACCTGGCGGCCCCTGAAGTCGAAAACGATAGACGGGCTATCAATGTCTTTGAAGGAATGCGAAGAGCGAGAAAAGAAGGCCGCTGGATGGCCTCAGCTCCCATGGGATATGCCAATCTAAGTACGGAAACTGGTAATAAATACATTGCTCCCAAACAACCGCTTGCCGGACTGATTCAATGGGCATTTCAGGAAACTGCTTCTGGTAAATATGCAATTGATCAGGTCTGGAAACAGGCAAAAGATAAAGGACTTAAAGTTGGACGGAATCATTTCCGGAACATTATGCAGAACCCGGTCTATTGTGGTAAAATCGTCATCAACAAACACAAGGATGAAGAAGAGTACTGGGCGCAGGGTAAACACGAGCCACTGATTTCCGATGTTTTATTTTTTCAGGTACAGGAAGTTATGGAAGGAAAGAAAAGAGATCTGGGCCCCACAACCGTAGCGTCTATGGACAATCTTCCATTAAGAGGCTTTCTAAAATGCTCTAAATGTAACAGAATGCTCACCGGAAGTGCGTCCAAAGGAAGAATGGGAACTTACTATTCCTATTACCATTGCAGCTCATCTTGTGGCGTACGTTATAAAGCTGTTGAAGCTAATCAGTTATTTGAGGAAGAACTGAGCAAGGTAACAGTCAGAGAAGGAATGGAAGACTTCTACATACACAGTTTACATGAAGCTTTTAAAGAACGTTACGACGACGGGCAGGAAAGTCAGCGTTCACTGCTCAATAAAATTAAGGCACAGAATACCCGTATTTCAGAAGCCCGAGATTTGTTAATGTCCGGATCTTTTTCAGGAAATGACTTTCATGCGGTTAAATTAGCTTGCGAAAAAGAGATCAGGTTGCTGGAATCAAAGCTTCCATTGCTCTCCATGCAAGCCAAAAAAGTGGAAAACAACCTTACTGTACTATTCTCGAACCTAAAATCGGCACTGGAGACCTATAGAACGCAGAATATGGAGGGTAAGCGCAGGCTGATAAGTTCGATGTACCCCCAAAATCTCGTATTTGACGGATCACAACATCGAACTTCCAGATCGAACGAAATTGCATCGAATATCACGCTGATTACCAAGAAGTTAAAGGGTAAAAAAAAGTGGTCAAAATCTGAATTTTCAGACTTGACCACTTGGGTGGGCCATGATGGGCTCGAACCATCGACCAAAAGATTATGAGTCTTCTACTCTAACCAACTGAGCTAATGGCCCTCGAAAATCTGTTTGATTTTGCGAGTGCAATGTTACATATTTACATCCAAATTTGAAACAATTTTATGCAAAAAATTAAAAATATTATATTTGACTACGGCAACGTTATCTTTGAGATAGACTTCAAAAAGACCCAAAAGGCTCTATTACAACTTGGTATTACGGAAAGCAAGGCGTTTTTCGACCATAAAAATCATCACGAGCTTTTTAGTGATTTCGAAACTGCAGCAATCACACCTGCCCAATTTAGGGATGGAATACGCCATGCAGCAAACAACAATAACCTCACAGACGATCAAATTGATGCAGCATGGAATAGTTTGTTGATTGGAGTACCTCCCGGAATTCATGAGGTACTACTTAAAGTAAAGCAAAAATACCGCACCTTTTTGTTGAGCAATAACAACGTTACTCATTATAAATACATCGTTGATTATCTAAAAAAGGAATATGGTATGGAGGACAATAGTGAGCTATTTGAAAAGGCTTACTATTCTCAGGATATGCTTTTGCGTAAGCCCAATATAAAGATATTCGAACAAGTGATACAAGAAAACAATCTTGTTCCTACCGAGACTTTGTTTATTGACGACAGTCCGCAACACATTGAGGGAGCTAAATCGGCTGGCCTGAATACTTTATTGATGACCAGACACCCAAAAGACCTGGAGCAGGTGCTAATTGAGAATGGTATTCTGTAGCTATAAAAAAATGTTTTCTGCTTCACATGAAGCAGAAAACATTTTTAAATCAGATCTTTGCTTAACTAGATCTTTCTACGTTTCTTTTCTCGGATAATCAACCCAAGCTCCCTGCTTGTTGCACCAGCAATAGAGGTGTTCTCTTGCGCCCGCCTAAATAAATAGGGCATTACCGCTTTAATCGGGCCATAAGGCACGTACTTGGTTACATTATAACCTGCATCAGAAAGATTAAAGCTCAGGTTATCACTCATTCCCAATAACTGGGCAAAATATACATGTGGATGGCTATGACTTACCTTATACTCATTCAGCAATTGCGCAAGTATCCGGCAGCTTTCTTCATTATGTGTACCACAAACAATCGCAATATCATCAATGTGAGCCATGCAGTAACGCAAAGATTCATTATAATCGCGGTCTGATGATGCCTTATCAGGCTGGATCGGCGATGAATATCCCATTTCTTCTGCCCGTTTACGCTCTTTCTCCATATAGGCACCGCGTACCATTTTTACGCCCAAAATAAACCCGGTTGCTTTGGCAATCAGATGATCTGCTTTCAGATCCGCCAGTTTATCGTGACGGTACATCTGGTAAGTATTGTAGACGATGATTCTTTCCTTATTGAATAAACGCATCATATCAAGGGCCAATTCATCAATGGTATCTTGGATCCAGGTCTCTTCCGCGTCAATCATAATGGGAACATTATGATCAAATGCAGCCCTGCAGATTTGCTCACACCGTTGTTTTACCTTAGCGAATTCCACAGCTTCCGAATCTGAAAGCACCTTTTTAGCGTCCAGTTTCTCCAGTAATCCGAAACGTCCTATGCCTGTAACTTTAAACACAGTGATCGGAATGCGCTTGTCGCCTGCCGCACGCTCAATGGTTCTAATAATCTCTTCGCAGGTAAAATCAAATACCGCTTCCTCTTCCTCCCCTTCAACAGAATAATCTAAAATGGTTCCAACGTTGCCCAAAGCCAATTGCTGAATGGTATGTTCACATTCTGCAATGGTTTCTCCACCACAAAAATGCTTAAAAATGGTTGCTTTGATAATACCTTTAATAGGCATACCTATGTTAAGAAAAAAATTGGTGATGGGCGGACCGACTTGAGTTAAAAAATTACTGCTAATGATCTTAAAAAGCCAGTATGCTGAGTTTAATTCGCCATTCGACTTATTGCGAAAAGCAATCTCAGTATCATCGAAATTCAATGATTTTTTGGGGGAAATGTCCATTTATAAATAACAGTTAGTAATGTTGCATGCAAAAGTATAAATTCCCTTGCGATTGGTGGTAAAACACTTTATAAATAATTGTAAGTTTGCTGTATAATGATAGAATTCAAATTAGAGGGTGAATTTATTCCCCTGATTCAGTTGTTGAAAGCAACTGCACTGGTACAAAGCGGCGGCGAAGCGCAAACCGTTGTTGAAGACGGCTTAATTAAATACAATGGTAAAGTGGACTACCGTAAAAGATTAAAGGTGCGCGTTGGCGATGTCATTGATTTTATGGGACAAAAGATAAAAGTAATTTGATGAGCAAATTAGATAGCGCCGGACATTCCATCCATTTTGAAACGCGTTTAGCACCCTTAATGGAAATCCTTGAATCCGGGAAATACAGTAAAGTATTTGTGTTTGCAGACCGCAATACATCTGAACATTGCCTGCCTTTGTTTCAGGAGATGCTGGACGATTTCAATGGTTTTGATCTGATTGAAACCGATCCTGGAGAAGAAAACAAAAACATTGATTTCTGTATCGGTATCTGGAAAACTTTACTGGATTTTGAGGCCGACCGCAAGTGTTTGATGATCAACCTTGGGGGTGGTGTAATAACGGATATGGGTGGCTTTGTAGCTTCTACTTATAAAAGAGGCATTGATTTCATCAATATTCCAACCACTTTATTGGCCCAGGTAGATGCTTCTGTGGGAGGAAAAACTGGAATTGATATGGACAGTGTGAAAAACATGGTGGGTACATTTGCTTTACCCCAAGCCGTATTTATTGAAACTGAATTTTTAAGGACTGTGCCTGACAGAGAATTGCTTTCTGGATTTGCAGAAATGATTAAGCATGGTTTAATTGTAGACCGCAACTACTACAATGAGCTTAAAGAATCTAACTATCTGGACGTGAACCCTAAGGCGATATACAATTCAGTAGTTATTAAAAATGATGTCGTTACCGAAGATCCTCAGGAAAAGAGCTTAAGAAAAATCTTAAATTTCGGGCACACCATAGGACATGCTGTAGAAACTTATGCCCTGGTTAAAGACGCCAGCCCTTTAACCCACGGCGAAGCGATCGCCATCGGGATGATCTGTGAGGCTTATCTTTCCCAGAAAAACAACACCCTGACCGCAACCGATTTGGAAGACATTAGCAACTACATCTCAAATCTGTATCCGGCTTATCATTTAAAAACAGAAAGTTTCACGGAACTTTTGGCTTTGATGCAAAGTGATAAAAAAAATGAAAATGGACAAATTATGTTTTCCCTGCTGGGCAGTATCGGGAAGTGCGATTTCAACTGCAGGGTAACAGAAAGCGACATTTTAGAGAGCTTTCACTATTACAATGCCACCCAACAAAAATAAATAGACTGGCTATTGTTTGGACAACTGACAAACAAGCCATGATCAACAAAAAAATATTTTTTTAAATTAGCTATTGACAAATTAAATTTTGTTAGTACATTTGACAAAAGAAAAATAAAAAATGCTGGTTTTCAGCCTTTCAAATACAAAAAGATGAAGAACGTTACAACATATTGGTTTGGTTACTTTTACTACTTTAGTAAGAGCCGGGACTGATATGCAAATAAAATCATAAAGATATAATGTATACGAAAAGTCCCGGTCTAAAGCCGGGACTTTTTTTGTTTAATCCAAAACAAACCAGTAAAAAAGAAAATAAGATCACACATGAAAACAAAAGGACCACGCGTAGCAATTCAAGGTATTAAGGCATCTTTCCACGAAGAAGCCGCTTTCAAATTCTTTGGTAAAGAGATTGAAACCGTGGAGTGCAACTCTTTTAAAGAGACCTGCGAGCATTTGCAGGAAGGCAAGTCTGACTTTGTGATCATGGCGATTGAAAACTCTATCGCAGGTAGCCTTTTACCAAACTATACCCTGATCAGGGAATACAACTTCGCTGTTGTCGGTGAGGTTTACATCCCTATCCAACTGAACCTGATGGCCTTACCTGGTGTGAAATTTGAAGATGTGAAGTATGCCATCTCCCATCCTATTGCCATCCGCCAATGTGTAGACTTCTTTTACGATTACCCACACATTCAGATCATTGAAGCAAATGACACTGCAGCCTGTGCAAAAAGAATCAGCGACGATCAACTGAAAGACACTGTAGCAATCGCCAACACACTGGCGGCAGAACTTTATGGCCTGAATATCATTGAACGCAGGATAGAATCTAATAAAAAGAACTATACCCGCTTCTTAATTTTGAAGAACGATAAAACGGAAGAGTTGAAAGAAATTAATAAAGCCTCCATTTGCTTCCAGGTTGGAAACTATGTAGGCGCACTATCTAAAGTGCTGAACATTTTTGCAGAACAGGAAGTTAACTTAACCAAAATTCAAAGTATGCCTGTTCTTGGCAAAAGAAATGACTACTACTTTTATGTAGATATGGAATGGAAAAATACAGAACAGTATGATAAAGCCATTCGTCAGGCCCTCAAATACACCGTAAACTTTAACATCATGGGCGAGTATCTTAAAAACGACAAAGTATAAAGATACAGTCTTCGTAAAATAACACTAAAATTTAACCCCAAACCCCAAACAATGAAATTACAATTAAACATCCAGCCGCTAAACACCTGGTTAAACACCAACAACGAACCTTTGATCATCTCTGGTCCTTGCAGCGCTGAAACTGAAGAACAACTGCTAACCACAGCACATCTATTAGCTGCAACTGGAAAAGTATCTGTTTTAAGAGCAGGAATCTGGAAACCGCGTACCCGTCCGGGAGAATTTGAAGGTATTGGAAGCATCGGTTTAGAATGGTTGAAAAAAGCGAAAGCGGAAACTGGACTACCTACTGCTGTTGAGGTTGCCAATGCGAAACACGTAGAAGAAGCTTTAGCTGCAGGTGTAGACATCCTGTGGATTGGTGCCCGTTCTACTGTGAATCCATTTACCGTTCAGGAAATTGCTGATGCGTTGAAAGGTGTTGACATTCCGGTATTGGTAAAAAACCCGGTAAACCCTGACCTTCAATTGTGGATCGGTGCTCTAGAACGCATCAACAACGCTGGTATTACTAAATTAGGTGCGATTCACCGTGGTTTCTCTTCTTTTGAGAAAAGCTCTTTCCGCAATGAACCAATGTGGGAACTGGCCATTCAATTGAAAACGTTATGCCCTGACCTTCCAATCATAAACGATCCAAGTCACATCTGTGGTAACCGTGAACTGATCCCTTACATCTCTCAAAAAGCTTTAGATCTAGACATGCAAGGTTTGATGATCGAATCACATGTTGATCCTTCTGTAGCCTGGACTGACGCGAAACAACAAGTTACTCCAGCAGCATTGGCAGAACTGGCCGACCGCTTAACTGTACGTGAGCCTGAGTCTAAAAATGAAGCTTTCACTGATCAATTGGCTGATTTACGTAAACAAATTGACAAAATTGATGATTTATTATTGCAAAAATTAGGTGAGCGGATGGCTATTGTTGGCAAAATAGGCGAGTTTAAACGCGATAATCAGGTAACAATTTTACAGGTTAACCGTTGGGACGCTATTGTGAAAAAGGGCGCTTCTTTTGCCAAAGCCTTGAAACTGGACCTGAACTTTACTGAGAAATTCTTAGAACTGGTACACGGCGAGTCTATACGCAAACAAACTGAAATCATGAATGCGGGCAAAGCAGAAAAAGGCATTGCAGCAGAAGCACATATAGAAGTTAAGTCTTAACAATGGGTAAAAACGCAATTGTTTCTTTTAAAGGGATTAAAGATATAAATGCTGAAATCACCTTAACGGGTTCGAAAAGCGAAAGCAACAGGGCGCTGATCATCAGCGCCCTCTCTAAAGGACTGGTTAAAGTGAATAATCTTTCCGACGCTGTAGATACAGTAACCCTGAATAACATTCTTGATCAGGTCAAGAAAAAAAATGATGAGGATACTTATTTTAACATCAATGTGGGGCATGCAGGTACCGCTATGCGTTTCCTGACTGCGTATCTTTCCATTGCCCACGGATTGTTTCATCTTACGGGTTCCGGAAGGATGAAAGAGCGTCCGATTAAACTATTGGTTGAAGCTTTACAAAAAATTGGTGCAGACATTAAATATTCTGGAGAAGAAGGCTTTCCACCCTTAAATATTGGCTATAAATTTAAACAAAATACCCGTAGCGTTAAAATTCAGGGCAATATCAGCAGCCAGTATTTATCAGCACTTTTGATGATCGCCCCTGCGCTTCCATTGGGTTTATCTTTAGAAATTGAAGGGGAATTGACTTCGCGACCCTACCTCGAAATGACTTTGAGCATGCTTGAAGAGGCAGGGGTTAACCATACCTGGACAGGAAATACCATCCACATAGACAAGCAGGATTTTAAAGACACTGAATTGATTGTGGAACCAGACTGGAGCGCTGCTTCGTATTGGTACAGCATTGCAGCATTGGTTGATCAGGCCGGAATTGTATTGCCAAATTTAAAGGGAAAAAGCCTGCAGGGCGACAGCAAGATCAGAGAAATTATGGTTCCTTTTGGCGTACGTACCTCGAGTGTCCCAAATGGCATTGCTTTAAGGTCGGGCACTTCGGTCGCCATAACAGAAGTATTGGATTTAAAAGACTGTCCTGATTTGGCGCAGACCATTATCGTATGTGCTGCTGCAAAGGGACTAAACCTTTCCTTTACAGGTTTAGAGACGCTAAAAATCAAAGAAACGAATAGGGTGCTTGCCTTACAACAGGAATTGGTTAAAATTGGCGTAGTTTTAACAGAAAAAAATGAGGTTTACACCTTAAATTGCGATCTGTTGAGTTTTCCGGAGAAAGTTACCTTTGCCACTTATGATGATCACCGCATGGCCATGGCTTTTGCACCTTTAAGTTTATTTATCCAGGAAATAGAAATGGAAGATTACCAGGTCGTAGAAAAATCGTATCCTGATTATTGGAAAGATCTGGAAAAAGCAGGTTTTACAGTAAAGGAAGTTTAGCTTCTTGAAATCTAAATGGTACATTTAAAATCTAAAATCACAAATAAAAATGGCAGGTAATACATTCGGTCAGTTATTTCGCCTGACGACTTTTGGTGAGTCACATGGTTTGGCAATTGGGGTAATCCTTGATGGATGCCCGGCACAACTCCCTATAGATTTAAATTTTATTCAGGCTGAACTGGACAAAAGAAAACCAGGACAATCTAAAATTACGACCCAGCGCAAGGAAAGTGATACCGTACAAATCCTTTCAGGAACATTTGAAGGAAAAAGCACAGGAACACCGATTGCCATGCTGATCCCAAATGAAGATCAGCGGAGTAAGGATTATAGTCACAATACAGACGTGTATCGCCCTTCTCATGCCGATTATACTTATGATGCCAAATATGGCATACGGGACCACCGAGGTGGTGGCAGCTCATCTGCCAGGGAAACGGCCGCACGTGTTGCCGCTGGTGCTGTTGCCAAATTGTTATTGAAACAGTATGGCATAGAAATTTTTGCACATGTATCTTCAGTTGGTAAAATACAGGCACCAAACCTGGTCGGTGATAATATTGAAGCATTACTGGCAACTCGCGAACAGAATATTGTGCGCTGTGCTGATCCCGCCACCGCCAATCAAATGATTGAATTTATCGATGGCATCCGCAAAGATGGTGATACGGTAGGGGGTAAAATCAATTGCATTATTAAAAATTGTCCGGTTGGACTGGGTGAGCCTGTATTTGATAAATTACATGCTGATCTGGGTAAAGCCATGTTGAGCATTAATGCTGTGCACGGATTTGAGTATGGATCTGGCTTTGCGGGCAGTGAAATGACAGGTTCTATACACAATGATATTTTTCTGGCTGATGAAGAAGGAAACCCGAAAACCCTGACGAACTTTTCAGGCGGTATACAAGGTGGAATCTCTAATGGCATGGAAATTAATTTCACAGTAGCTTTTAAACCAGTTGCTACCATCATGCACAACCAGCAAACGATTAATGCAGCTGGTGAAGCCGCAGAGATTAAAGGCAAAGGCAGACATGATCCCTGTGTTGTACCCCGTGCCGTAGTCATTGTAGAAGCTATGGCTGCTTTGGTACTGGCAGATCACTTACTGAGAAACAAAACGAGCAAGCTTTAATAGCTTGCTCGTTTTGTTTTATTAAAATATAGCTGGATATCGACCAGGATTACTTTCATTCATCATCTTATAAACGGCTTCTACCACATCATCTACAGATGGTTTACTAAAATAATCACCATCAGAACCATAAGGTGGACGATGTGCTTTAGCACTTAAAGTTCTAGGCTGTCCGTCCAGGTGATAATAACCATTTTGTACTTCCAGTATTTCCTGTAACAAATAAGCAGTTCCACCCCCCGGTACATCCTCATCCACAACCAGTAATTTATTGGTTTTAGACAAAGACTGTGCGCATAAATGGTCGGTATCGAAAGGCAATAGAGTTTGCGGATCTATAATTTCAACCGAAATACCAAACTGTGCCAATTCTTCGGCAGCTTCCTCTACTACCCTCAGTGTAGAACCATAGGATACTACCGTAATGTCTGTACCCTGTTTTACGATTTCGGCCTTTCCTAATGGTACGGTATATTCACCAACATTTTCAGGCAGTTTTTCCTTCAAACGATAACCATTCAAACATTCAATAACCAATGCGGGCTCATCCGATCTGAATAGCGTGTTGTACATCCCTGCAGCCTGTGTCATGTTTCGTGGTACACATAGATGTAATCCCCTGAGTGAACCTAAAATCATACCGATCGGAGAACCGGAATGCCATACTCCTTCCAATCTATGACCGCGGGTTCTGATAATTACCGGTGCTTTTTGTCCAGCCTTGGTACGATAGGACAAACTAGCCAAGTCATCACTCAACACATTCAAGGCAAAAAGCAGGTAATCTAGGTACTGTATTTCGGCAATCGGTTTTAAACCACGCATTGCCAGGCCTATACCCTGCCCTACTATAGTCATTTCTCTGATCCCTGTATCTGTAATCCTGAGATCGCCATATTTAGCCTGTAAACCAGCAAAACCCTGATTCACATCTCCAATTGCCCCGAGATCTTCACCAAAAGCCACCAAACGCTGATCCCGTGCAAAATTAGCATCAAAACAAGCATTCAACAACTCGCGTCCATCCACCATTTTACTTTGATCAGCATACTGGGCATCAAGAACCTCGACAAGAAAAGGACTTTCCTTGCCATCTGTAAATAATTTAGAATTGTATCGGTCTTCGTTTAATGCGGTTTGCTGATGATACCAGTTGAGCATTTCAGCCCTTGGTTCAGAAGGATTCTTGACACTCAAGCGAAGTGCCTTCCGAACTGAAGAAATGACTTCCTTACGTAAAGCATCTGGCGTGGAGGCTAACTGCGAAGCTATTTTCAGCAGGGCAGGATTACCATTGGCCGTATGGTTGATCATTTGAACAACCTGATCTTTTTCTTCTTTTATAGAAGCCAAAAATTCATTCCAGGCTTCTTTCTGCGTATCTCTAACTAGTTTTTTAGCTGCATTTTCCAATTCCAGAATCTCTTCTTCAGTAGCAATGGCTGATTCAATCATCCACTTACGCATTTGGAGAATACAATCATATTCCTTCTCCCAGGCTAATCTGTCTTTA
>Ga0116227_10014463_pt1 | contig 12017 bp, 8 predicted proteins | sample S1TSphgellanicum_FD_89693 | JGI IMG/M metagenome (GOLD analysis project Ga0116227, IMG submission 89693) | Host-associated microbial communities from peat moss isolated from Minnesota, USA - S1T2_Fb - Sphagnum magellanicum MG | ecosystem: Host-associated > Plants > Peat moss > Unclassified... | reverse complement strand
TTGTTTTCATATGTAACATAAATAACACCAAAATAATTTAGTCAAATAACCCCCTTGGCTTATACCTTGGAATAAATTATAACATTGATGTGACAAAAATTTTTTGGGGGGGGGGGGGGGGGGGGGGGGGGGGGGGAACTGAAGAGCCAGCTTGCCGGCCAAACAGTTTAATTAGGTATCTTACTATTGAATTCATGTCCCCCTTTTGTCTGGTTGCAGAAATGCCAAAAAAAACCAAAGTATTAATTGCTCTCTGGAAGTCACCGTAGCTAATATAATGCATAGAATTCAACAAGTTTATTGTTTTAAGTTCTAAGAGCATCTTCACCCCCAAAACTGAAAAACAACTCATTTAGTTTCAAATACAATACCATCTAATGAAACCCTAAACCCCACCCACAAATATCATAAAAGTCCCTTTAAACACTCAAAGACCACTTATGTCTTTTTACCTCTGGACGAGTAAGTAATCGGTAGTCACTGTCCAAATCCATAGTAGAAAAAAAATATTTTAAAGGAGTTAAAATGACCACTGCAAAATGGACCATCCGATACAGACAGCAGTGTAGCATAGCTATGCTATCCTGCTGCAAGATTTAATGAAAGGGGTGTTTGCTGGTGTGGGGTGGAGATGCTCTAAGAGCTTCTTCTTTTGTTTGCTCTACATGCAAAAGGGCAGGGAGAGAGAGAGAGAGACTATATAACTCTGATATGCGAGTAGTTTTCGTTTGGTACCACATTTAGACGAAAACATGGTTGTTGTTGCTGTGAATTGTGAGTTCATTTTTTTGGGGAAATTTGTGGAATCATTTATAAAAAGAATTAAACTGTTTGTGTGTTGTGGGTTTGTGAGTTTGACCTTTCTATTAAGAGACACCCACTATCCATCGGATGCAATGCATTGAGTTGCTTGTGTTATACTTGGTTTCGATCAGAGTTTGGTTTTTTTTTTTTTTCCTTGACAATTTTTGTCGTTTTCACAGCAAGCAAAACGATCGAGAAATTATTGGAATTTCTTTTAAGGTAATTTTTTTTTTTAAATTTCTATTTTTTGGCAATGCTTTCCCTGTTACCAATTATTGTTTTTAATGTGAAAGGGAGAATAAAGCTGAAGAAGAAACTTGATTCTCCAACCCTAAAACTAAGTGGGTTTCCTCTTACCCCATTTGTCATCTTTTTAGTTTTTACATAGTTAATAATAATAAAGCCTTTAAAATAAATAAAAAATCCTAACCTTTTTTACGCTCTATCTCCCCTCCTGGCTTCATTTTTTGGATTCTGCACTTCATAACAGAATTAAAGCTTGCGATTGCCAGTATGTAAGGAGGGTGGCGGACGTGCTGTTGCAGAGCTCACCAGTCTGCTACTGCAGGCTCCTGCACGAGCTCAAACAACAAACCACCGAACAAAAACTCCAGCATCTTCAATTTTCATCACTTCCTTTCTCACTTCCACCAGATTTGGTCTCAAAAAATTAGGTCAAATTATTAGTGTTATAACAAGGAGTGTGTCACGCTGCGGCCTGCCTTGTCATTTACATTAAAAAAGTATTTTAAGGCAAAAGAAGAATTATGGAAATTCAAATATTTCACTATGCCAAAATGTAATCTTCAAAAAAAATCCTCTAAAAGAAACCAAAATCCTTCAAGATATCATAACTCTATAACTAATCTTGAGTTTCAACACAAGCCAAAATATCATCTTTCAAAAATCCTCATATAAAAATAGACCTATTATTATTACCTAGTATGGGCCAAAATCCCTTAAGCTAGTATACTCTATAATGAATCTAAACACAATATCCTTGCCTTGGTAGGCAAGGCCGACAGATTGTGCTGATACAACTTACACTCTCAACTCCTTGCCAGACTCAACTCCTTGCCAGAATGAACCGCTGTTGGGCACTTAAGCATCAACTTTTGAACATACCAGCTGGTACTCATATCAAATCTTTCCCAAAAAAAAACTTCATACCATCCTGGTCCTGGTATTAGGGTCCAAAGCTGATCCTTGCCTTGTATGTGATAAGGGCGACTTTAGACAAGGGTCCAAGGTCCAGGGGACCAATGAACTCAAGCAATCTTACTGGTCAAAAGCTTTAAATTGGTCCCAAGGCCTTTAGACAAGGGTCCAAGACCAAAAAAGTGGCAAATTGAGGCTAAACCTACATGGCACTTGTTTTGGAGGGGAAATCAACCGGTTCAGACGAAAAAACAGTGTGAAAAGGAGAGCACCTGATTTGGAGAACCAAGAATCAGGGTAGGGACCAAGGTATAGTCCAACTCAAAGATTCAATTTGCTTCAAATCAGTCCAAGGTATAATCCAACTCAAGGATTCAATTTGCTTCAAATCAGTCCAAGGTATAATCCAACTCAAGGATTCAATTTGCTTCAAATCAGTCCAAGGTATAATCCAACTCAAGGATTCAATTTGCTTCAAATCAGTCCAAATTGGTTCCTTGGAAATTGGACCCTGGATCCTCGTCTAAAGGAGGCCTAAGTATATATACTTGATATTGAGATCAATAATAGCCTTGATATTAAACTGATATTACCTACCTCAAGTCTCTACTTGGGTTAGGTACTGGTACAAGAGTGATATAATCCCATGTCACACCAGTCTGGTTTATTCTTCTTCTTCCATACCAGGACAAGTACCAGCCTGGTACCCTCCCCAACATGGAAGTGAACCAGCACTCGGCCAGTCCACCTTGTAAGGATGGATGGTAAGTTGTCAGGAAACAGTTTTCTGTTGGGTTCCAGTTCTCTAACTAGCCTTGGTGGTGGTTACCTCAGTTAGTTGGATTTTACCCTTCATACTAACAACCCTCATCCGTGTTGTTAGTAGGTACGTACTAATTACATTTACTTTACCTTGTAGTCACCAATTTTCCTACCCATCTACATACGTATGCATAAGCCTTACTTCTTACACATTGGGTTGCCAAGGTGAAACCGGGTATTAACTCAGTTGAGGTCCATCCACAATTGAGTCATATCAAGCATTGGCAAGTGAACGGTGGCTAGCTCACTTCAGCTCCCAACTCACTCCCCCCCCCCGTCCTCCCCTCCATGGATGGAAAAACTTCATAGACTTCAACTTGTTCTTCCAACTTTGTATATACTTTAATTACGTGAAGAGGCTCCACCAGCTTGTAAACAACAATTTGGATGATATTTTAAAAACTCAAACGATTGCACTTGTAATAAACATTTATCATCCCAATTCACACATGAAGTCCAACATGCAATTTGTGTTTTGCCCGTAACTATACTAGGCAACTTTTAACACACACAAGACAAGGTACAAGCCTCCAGCAAAAAAGAAAGAAAAACCACTTCTCAAGTGTAAAAAAACCACAACGACAAAATAAAAACACACACACACACACACACACACAAAAGAATAGAATAGTAAGTAAAATAGTATCACCCAAGTGTGTGCCCATAACATAAATCCCCAATGGGTGTGAAACTTGAGCTTTGCCAGCTGCATATGGCAACAAAGGACCCACTCTTATTATTCCTCAATTATTGGGTTCTCTTTTTCTTTGCACCTCACCCTCCTTCTCCTTCCTCCCTCCCTCCTCCTGCCATCATAGCAGCTAAGCCCAACCCATCCAAAATTGTGGTCCACCCTTTCCTCACCCCCTTTGGTGATTGGGAATTATAGAGAAAAACAAAGTCCAAAACAACAACAACAATATCAACAACACAATGAATGAATGAATGAATGAATGACTTGCATAACACCTGAATGACTTTTGGTTGGATCATGCATGCCTTTTTAGGCAAGGACTATATGCAATCCACTTGGGGTCTATGACATTATGTAATCTAAAATGCTATGAGCTTGGAGCTTATGGGACAAAAATAGGTGATTTTCAAACACACCCATATCATATAACCTAACCATCTTAGAATAGATTAAAAAGACTTTGTTTGGACTTTAAGCTCTAGAAGAAGTAGGTAAGGAGGGGAAAGGAAATGATTTGATATCTATCCCACTTATTTCAAAGGTTTTCTCCATTGTTATCAATTTTTATTTTTATTTTCAATTTTTTTTACTTGCAAAATATGATTTCAGCACATAAAAATAGATTTTTTGGGTGAAAAATCACTATATTTTGATTTTTTTTTTTAATCTCATATTTTTACAATAGGTTCCAATAGGTAAGCCAAAACATAAAAGAATTTTTATTTTTGTGCTTTCATATATAGTTTATATCCAAATTTGGTTAAAGCTTCTTGTGAATGATTGCCAAATTGGCTACATCACAAAATCGAAAATAAAAACTTTGATTGATAAGCATCTCATTTTTATTTTCCCTCTTGTGCAATTTTGAAATAATTATGATTTTTTTTATTTTTATGTCAGGAATACACTTTGTTATGTATAAAGTAAATGAGGTAATCTGAAATGCAAATATGTTTAATTTTAAGTTAAATTAATTGCAAATATAATCACATGGACCTTATGTATTTTACACCTTCATTTTGAACTCATAAGTGTTTGGGTAGTTTCATTTCAATTAATTCATTCCCTCGTCCCCTTCCATCACATACCACTTCAACATTTCACATTACTAACACTATTCTTCCTATGACCCATGGAGGTGGTGGTGATTTGTGGGGGAGAGGGTGGTGAAGGGTGGCTTTTGTTTATTATTCCTTCCATGGTCAGGCTATCCTTTATCAAACCCGGGTTACTTACACTCCCATGTGTGGGTTTATTTTCTTTCCTTTTTTTGAGACTTTGGAATCAAATAAACAACAAAGCAAAGAAGGAAACAACCAATGGGTGGTGGTGAGATTTGTTGGATGTATCCTTTTGCAATCAAAGAAAAACAACCAAATCAAACAAAGTTTGTCAACAAAGTGGTGAAGTTTTTGTCAACAAAGTGAGAAGAAATAGTTGATTTTGCGTGTTGTGTTGTGTATGCACCCTTTGGAAACACCCCTTTAGAATTATTGATATCGTTCCCTCGTTTCAAGAGAAAACTAGTGTTTGGGGATGCAATTTTGGAAAGGCACAATTTTCAAGACATAATTAGGGTTTGGGGATGCAAATTGGAAAGGCACATTGTTCAAGACACAATTAGGGTTTGGGGTGCAATTTTTGGAAAGGAATGTGTCCTATACATTCCTATCCATTGCACTTAGTGTATATGAACATGAGCAATCTTGAGTAGCTTGATATAAAATACCTCTTTCCCTCTCCCACACAAAAACAAACAAAATAAAAAGAAGGATGTTTGGCCAGGTGCCTAAGGGAATCATCTACACCACCATAGCACCTGAGCAACTACATAATAATTTATAATTGGTCAGTCACTAGTTATCAACACCACCCAAAGAGGATGCTCAATGATAACCCTATCAATTGTTTTCATTTTATTTTTCCTTTTTTCGAAAAAGAATTTGGAATTAAAATCTTTTAGTCCAAGTTATGGAAATCACAACTAGGAATATCATAACAATAGACAAAATCTAAACATAAATTGTTAATTTTTAAAAAAAATCTCTTAAAACCACCATATTTCTATACATCCTTCAATTAGTTAGCCAAAAATATACAAGGATGTTCAAAAAAATTCTTTCATATTTTGTTCATAGCCACATTTGGCTAAATCAGATTATGGATGATTTTCACCTTAGCTACATCAAAATTGGAAAAAAAAAACACTAGACTATACCAATATTAATTTTTTCCAATAGCTGGCTAATTTGGCTTTTTTTCAAAGAAGCAAGATGGTTCTATAAATTTAGTTTTACAATTTTTATATCCTTCACATGGTTTTTAAAAAAAGATCCTAGCAGAAATCTAGTTTTTTCCCAACTAATTCTTATTCATGCATATTAGTTGACAAATTTTTTAATTCAAACCACTTAAATACAAAATATTTCAAACTTTCAAATATTTGATAAGTTAACACAAAAACTAACATCTTTCAATACAAGTTTTAAAAATTAGCACAAAAAGATCAAGTCTTGAAATATTTGAATGGTTGAAGCTAAAATTATTATTATGTTTGATAGTAGATTTCTTTTCAATTCATTTGTTCAAATGAATCTTGAAATTTTCCCTTTAGCTTTATTTGAGAATGTATATATTTTCGATCGAATTATAAGAGGCATTACATCAAAATTTTATATCATTTGATCAATTTTTATTCACAAATATCAACTTTTCAATATTATCTAACTATAAGCAATATCTCTTCAAATTAATGAATATATTAACAAGGAAAATTATTATTTTAATTTCAATTTGGGAATTAACAATCCCCGATATTACTTGAGTTGAAAACCCAACATTTGGGAACATATATTCAGTTTTTTCCACCATTTCAAATAAAACTTCATATTTTTCACATCCACTAAATATTTTCAAACTATCGACAATTCTCAATTGACAAGCTCCTTGGTAGGTTCATTGGTTTTTGTTGTCATTTCAAAGATATCCAAATTATAATTTTCATCACTTTTATTGATAAAAAATATTTTAAAACTTAATATAATAAATGATGCAAATGATGGTAAGACTTCAAGAGCATATGACACAAAGATTTTTTAACATACTCTTCAACTATGGCTAGCCTTTGTTCACAACCAATAAAAGAAGAGATTAATCTCAAAATATTGTATATAAAACCCAACAATTTAGGACAACATATTGTGAACTCTCATTTCATCATATTATGTCAAGAATGAAAGAAAAAAGTCCTCACATTCTTCCTTCTTCATTGCAAAACTTCCCAACTCCAATCCACACCAAAATCATCTTCCATCGAAGTATTCAAAAGATTGTTTATTTTTTCTTTCAAAATAAAAGGTTTATTATTATGGTTGCATGCAAGGCATCACTAAACAACCAAGGACCCCATGATTAGTTCAAAACACATGTAATGACAATAAGAAACAAATGATTTACAATAATTTGAAATATAAGTCATGTGAGAGTAAGGAGCACACAACTAGTGAACTTGGCACTAATTTGACTATTATAGCATAGAGCAATGGGTTATCACAATTACAAAGCTTTTTAGAACATGATTATTTTACCAAGATTTTCAAATCAATTATGTAATCACAAATTAAAAATGTAAAGGTAATAATTGAAAATAATAGAAAAAACACAAATCAACTTTGCAATCAAAAACTTGGATTGTAAATGAAAAGAGTTGAAAATAATCTAAGGAGACAACTAGAATGGGGCAAATAGGAATATCACCTTGTTTTGATAGGCATGTTCAATTTTTTGGGATGAAGACTTACATCAATGCATGTTTTCATCCATTCATGTCACCCTTTCCTTGATTTTTAAAACCAAATTATACATTTTAATAAATTTGCTTAAGTAAATTTGATGGAAACATACTTGAAGCTTTTGCACACTGGTTCATTAACAAATGCATATTGACAAACCTTGGAAAGACACGTTGAAAACTTTTTTACAAAACCAAAATCTCACCACTAACTATTAATTTCAAAGTCGTTAACATTATATTCAAATTGGAAAACCTCAACTTTCATTTATATAGTGATTTTTTGGTCAAACCATGCTATTATCAAAAGTCTTGCAATTTTTTTTTGTTAATGTTGCCTTGAGGTTTCAAATGTTTCAAACAAGCCAATTGTAATGTGTTTTGTCACCCAAAATTTATTCCCAAAAAATTCACAATCAAATTAAAGATGTCATCTACCCCTTTGGACATCGAAAAATCAAAGTTAGAAGTGGCATAAACACAATTTGTTAAAACCGTCAAAATAAATGTTTGTTTTGTCTTTTCAATCAAGTTTAGTAATGCTTCATGATTAAACTCTTTTTAGAAAGGAACATAACATGAAAACACAAACACATCACCAAACACTTTAACTAAATGATCTTAACAAATTGAATGCGAAGATGGTTATTAATAAAAAGAAGACCCAAATTTTTCAAAAGATATTTTTGGTGCACATTATCCTTTTTGAAATCACGTATGGCTTTAAAAAAAGTTAGAGAGAGTATTTGAACTTATTGTTCATGCCCTTTTATTTGCAAGTTGTTTTCCCATTGGAATTTTCATGTTGTTGTTCACTCCTTTTTCAAAAAAAATCCCATTTAATCCATCATTTGCATGCACATGTTTTTTCAATGTAATTATATCATTATTCTTAAGGTAAGAAACCAAACCTTTACTACACATTGTTGTTTGGTTGAAAATTATAAACCCCACTAAACTTACTATAACACACAATACAACCCATCATTTGTGGGATATTCACGATCACTTATAATTCACCATTGACATAGTAAAACACAACATAAAAAAAATTCTACCACGAGACTTCCATTTGATTCTATATTCATGCAATTTTTTAAGATTAAATACAATGTTTCATCAATTTTTGACAATGAATTTAGCAATGTTTGAAACCCCTCAAACTTTTCTCCTTCATTTTTTTCTTCCATTGCAATTTCATTTTCATTCATAAAAATCTCACAATTTTTTTCCACATGAATTAGTTCCATTTTTTTAAGGATTTGTACACAAACCAAGGTTGAGAAAGCTGAGCAATTTAACATTTTTCTCATTTTTTCAGTTGTGATGTATTTGTGTTTTCATTTTGTATTTATGTACTATATTTGCAGTAAATTTTTGAAATGCAAACAACGAAAACAATTACAAACATTTACAAGCTTATCATTCACTCTTTTTCAAAATGATGCATAATGCAAAATACGTATGTTAATAAAAAAAATGCAAATGCAAATGAAGTCAAATGTCGAGTCATATCTTTGTTTACAAATATGAGTTTAAGGAGTGCAAGTCAAAAAAATAAAATAAAATAAAAAAATCTCAATTAAAATTAAGGTTATCTAGTTTTTGCAATAGATGATTTTGCATAAACAAATCACAAAAAATAAAAAATAAAAAATAAACAAAAGCATACCAAGGTTGAATAATATAACCTACATGAGGTTCAACAGTGGAAGGGGTCTCAAGGGAATCCTGGTTCTCTCAAATCTGATACCCGGAAGGAAAGGGTATCACTCTGGTTGATACCTGTATGTTATTTTAAATTTTTTTTGCACATGCTGCCCTAACCTTTGGCAGTTAACAAGCAACCAGAAAGTTAACCATTGGTTGGGGCTTTTCTTTTTTTTTTTTTTCCAAATTAATTTGTCATAATCCTGTAGCTTTATTAAACCACATTTAACCAGTTGTACAAAGTCATTTGACCAAGGAAAAAGAAAATTTATTCCTAACTCTGAAACTTATTAATAAACCCAGCTACTCATTGCCAAAAAAAAATGAAACTCATGTGAAATTGATGAAGTGATTAATTTTATTTATACTAGTTTATGATGTTTATTATAATAAGTACCACTGGGATGGAAAGCATGTGTCATAATTAATCAAAGAGGGAGAAATAATTGCTATTAAAAATTTCAGGGACTAGCAATAAATTTCAGGGATTTTTCTTTTTAGTGTAAAATTGACTAATCTTGAGGTTTTTTTTTCAATTTTTTTTAATTTTCAGAAAAAATTTCCAAATCACAAATTTGAAAAAAAAGGAAAAAACAAAAAACCCATATTTAAGGTCCTTAACCAAGGGAAAGATTTTGTAACATTTTAAAGGCCACAATTTTGCTAAGAAGCAGAGGAGGCATCTTATTATGCATAAGGTTCGTTTACATGTAAGGTGCCTTCCAAATATACCTAGAAAAGTTCTAGTGGTTCTTTGAGAGTATTTTAAAATGGGGGAGTTTGCATACTAAATTAGAGGAAACTAAAATATTTCATTTTGAAATAATAAAAATTATTTATTTATTTATTTATTTATTTATTTTTCAGGTGGTGAAGCTTTTCTAGAATTTGGAAAGAACACATATGTAGTAAGAAACTTATTTATATGTAGGAGGAAAAAGAAGAGGTTTCTAATAGTTTCTAACTTAATTCAAGATCAAATCCAATCGGCCTTACAAACAAATCACTTAGAGTTAACATTGGAGCAAATAAATGAGACTCAAATCACTTAGGACTTAATGTTGGGAAGGGAACACATAAATGAAGTGCAATTTGAAGCCTACTTTTGTTTTCCATATATTAGTGTACATCCCTTAAATTCTAGAAAAACCCATAATTGCAATGATATACCCAATGAGCCATGAAGCTCCAAAGGGAAGGCCCAAAGACATGGCCAACTTTGCTCAATTGGTTTGGCATCTTTAGGCTTAGAAGATTAAATTAGGATGAATGACTCAAACAAGTTGTCTTAAATGTAATTTAGAGTGGGTTCCTACTTTGTTGAGGCAAACTTCCTTTATGTAAAACACCTTGAGACATTTTCCATTGTATTTTAGAGTGTGCCCCTTATATCCATTATTATCCGTCTTCGAAAAGAGGCGAGATCTTACACATACCCCTTAGTAGTAGTAGTGGTAACGACCTTATGCCTAGTTCTAGGCATAAGAGCCTTCCCCCCCTCGTATGCCTTATGATCTCCATGAGTTAATAATGTTCATTTAGCATTCACTTCATACTTCATGATGGGTATAATAAAGCCCATGGGTGGGGCACATCGCCCAAATGTAGGACCACGCTTGGTTGCCGTGGTGTTGTTGTAGGGCTCTTATTTTGGGAAGAGGGGTTTGCCCTATACCCAATCCCTTATTTGCTTCTTGTTACTTAGTCCATCACTTACTTCATAATTTGTGGGTTTTGTTGTATGAACCATTGAATTGCAACATCTAAGCTACAAAGAGAAGAGTTGATTTCCCCAAACAAGATCCATGAGGCTTGAGACAACATTGCTTGCTTGCTTGCTTGCCTCGTTTGCAACTACTCTTCTTCTCCTCTTGCAAGTAGGAACTACGACTTGCGAGAAACAATAATGCACTCACTTTTTGTGATGGTCCTACTATGAACTACTACGCTTTGCACTTTTTGGTTGGGGACATAATTCTTCGTTTTCTTTTGTTTGGAGCTTCGAATGTGAGGGAGCCAAGCAATCGCCAAATGAAGCCTTCAAAGTAACATCTATGTTGTGATGGACCATGAGAAATAATGTCATCCTTGAATCAAGAGGGGCCGGGGGTTGGGGGAGGGGGTTTGTAGTGGAATTCAGATACCCACCCCCCCCAAGCACCATTATTATAGAGCTAGGAATTATCTAGTGAGGATGATGGGTTGGCCCCCAAGTTCCTATTGTGTTCCCTTGTCCGTTCTTCACTTGCATTATTTGTTCTTTGTCCCCACAAAGCCCCATAAATAAACACACAACGGATAATGGTCATATTTGGAATGATAATTCAAGAGAAAATAATTATTTTAAAAATAAAAATCTGGTTCTATTTATTTTTCAATTTTATTTTTAAAATTTTATTTTCATGGATTGGGATCCCAATAAATTATTAACGACATAAATTCATTTATTTTGCATGCGATGAAAAGAGGGGGGTGTCTAAGGTGGGGAGGGGGGGGTTGGAGTGAGGGGCCAAAATAAGGAGGCCAAATGAAAAAAAATCCTATCCAGCTATTTTAGGATGGTCAGCTGACGGCTCGGAAGTGGTCGGCTTTAGGATCCCGACATTTTCAGGCTGGAAACGGACTCCAATGTGAGCCATGTGGCGAAAAAAAAAATCCCCTTCAGGCTTCCCACCCCTCAAACTCCCCCCCCCAAACACCCCAAATGTTTTTGTAAAAAAAACTTTATTTTGGTATCATCGAGTATTATTAGGTTTTTTTGGTATACCATGTTTTGAATATGTGAGAAATCCAGGGACCAAAATTGGGTCCCAAAACATGATATATTTCGGCATGGTTTTCGGCAATTTTATCCAACTTTTGGGAGTTTAAAGCCACTAGCATTCCAACTACCCTCCAAATTTGGCCTCATATGGGGACATTTTTCTTTTTAAGAAAAAGGGGTAACCACCATAGGGTTTTTTTAGTTTGGGGGGGGGGGGGGGGTGGGGGGAAGGATTTAGTTTAATCAATCATGGGGAAATTATGGGGGGAAAAAAC
>Ga0116227_10014459_pt1 | contig 12018 bp, 10 predicted proteins | sample S1TSphgellanicum_FD_89693 | JGI IMG/M metagenome (GOLD analysis project Ga0116227, IMG submission 89693) | Host-associated microbial communities from peat moss isolated from Minnesota, USA - S1T2_Fb - Sphagnum magellanicum MG | ecosystem: Host-associated > Plants > Peat moss > Unclassified... | reverse complement strand
GCTGCGGCCCGGCATTCGCTGCGTCGATCTCGGCGCCGCGCCGGGCGGATGGAGCCAATACGCCGCCCGCATCATCGGCAGCAGCAGCCGCATCGTGGCGACCGATATATTGCCCATGGACGCCATCGTCGGCGTGGACTTCGTACTCGGCGATTTTCGAGAGCCGCATGTTCTGGAAGAGGTATTGCAGTGCGTCGGGGCGGACAAAGTCGACCTTGTATTGTCGGATATGGCCCCCAACATGGCAGGCATAGATGCCGTGGACCAGCCCCGATCGATGTACTTAGCCGAACTCGCCATGGAGTTTGCCGACCGCGTTTTGGCGCCCGGGGGGGATTTGCTGGTGAAATTATTTCAAGGATCCGGCTTTGATCAGTTCATCAAGGATGCCCGCCGCCGCTATGGCAGAGTGGTGACGAAAAAGCCGAAAGCGTCACGGTCCCGCAGTCCTGAGATCTATCTGTTGGCGCGGCAGTTTGGGATGGTGTAAGTTGGGTCAACGCCCATCTGGCTCGAGTGTCTTAATGTGTTACGGGTGTAGGTGAAACTTGAACGATCTGACGAAGCAAATTCTCCTCTGGGTCGCATTGGCGGTCATTCTGCTCGCGATATTCAGTCAATTCGGCATGCGTACGGGGCAGCCTTCGACGATCGACTACTCGCAGTTCCTGACCGAAGTGAAGGCCAACAACGTTGACTCGGTGACCTTGAAAGGGGAAATCATCGAAGGCAAACGCCGGGACGGCAACCAATTCGTCACTTATAACCCCGAGACCAGCAACAGCGCCTTGATCGGCACGCTGCAGCAGCAGGGTGTGAAATTCCGCGGCGAGGCGCCGAAACAGCAGTCGGTGTTCCTGCAATTGCTGATCTCCGCCTTTCCGATCTTGATTCTCATCGGCTTCTGGGCCTATTTCATGCGCCAGATGCAGGGCGCTTCCGGCGGCCGTGGGGCCATGTCCTTTGGCAAGAGCCGGGCGCGGCTGCTCGGTGAAGACCAGGTCAACATCACCTTCGCCGATGTGGCAGGGGTCGAAGAAGCCAAGCAAGAGGTCGTCGAAATCGTCGATTTCTTGAAGGATCCTGGCAAGTTCCAGAAACTTGGCGGCAAGATCCCCAAGGGTGTCCTGATGGTCGGCTCGCCCGGCACGGGCAAGACTTTGCTGGCCCGCGCCATCGCCGGGGAAGCCAAGGTGCCGTTTTTCACCATTTCCGGCTCGGATTTCGTGGAAATGTTCGTCGGTGTCGGCGCCTCGCGCGTCCGCGACATGTTCGAGCAGGCCAAGAAACATGCGCCTTGCATCATATTCATCGACGAAATCGACGCGGTCGGCCGTCATCGCGGCGCCGGCTTGGGTGGCGGGCACGACGAGCGGGAACAGACCCTGAACCAGCTGTTGGTGGAAATGGATGGCTTCGAGGGCAATGAGGGCATCATCGTCATCGCCGCCACCAATCGCCCCGATGTGCTGGATCCGGCGTTGCTGCGTCCGGGCCGCTTCGATCGTCAAGTCGTGGTGCCGCTGCCCGATGTGCGCGGCCGCGAGCAGATTCTCAAAGTTCACATGCGCAAAGTGCCGCTGGGTGACAATGTCAAGCCAGCGGTCATTGCCCGCGGCACGCCGGGGTTCTCCGGGGCGGATCTTGCCAACCTGGTCAACGAGGCGGCCTTGTTTGCCGCCCGGGGCAACAAACGCTCGGTGACCATGGAAGAGTTCGAGCGCGCCAAGGACAAGATCATGATGGGCGCCGAGCGCCGCTCCATGGTCATGACCGAGGAAGAAAAGCGCAACACCGCCTATCATGAATCCGGCCATGCCATCGTCGGCTTGAGCGTTCCTGAGCATGACCCCGTGTACAAGGTCACCATCATTCCTCGCGGGCGCGCGCTGGGCGTGACCATGTTCCTGCCCGAAGCCGATCGCTACAGCACCAGCAAGCGACAGCTGGAGAGCCGCATCGCCACCTTGTTCGGCGGCCGTATCGCCGAGGAATTGGTGTTCGGCGCGGATGCCGTCACTACGGGTGCTTCCAATGACATCGAACGCGCCACCGAGTTGGCACGCAACATGGTGACGCGTTGGGGCTTGTCCGATCGCCTGGGTCCGCAGACCTATAGTGAAGAATCGGGCGAGGTGTTCTTAGGCCGCAGCGTCACGCAGCACAAGCAGGTCTCCGACGTGACCGCTCACGTGATCGATGAGGAAGTGCGACGCGTGATCGACAATAATTACCAGCGCGCTTACAAAATCTTGCAGACCAACATGGACAAATTGCAGACCATGTCGGAAGCGTTGATCAAGTACGAGACCATCGATGAGGAGATGATCAAGGACATCATGGAAGGCCGTGCGCCGCGTCCGCCTCGTGATTGGGACGATACGCCGACGCCGACCCCGCGCGGACCGTCCGCCGAGAAGCCCGCTCCTCCGCTGGTGAATCCGGCAGGACAGCACTAGAACCGTAGTTTCGACCTCACGGCCGATGGCATCCCATCGGCCTTTTGTCTTTAGTCCGAAACGACATGTACTGGCGTTGCATCAATCGGACCATCGATCTCAGCCGCCCCGTGGTCATGGGGATACTGAACGTCACTCCCGACTCCTTTTCCGACGGGGCGCGCTACGCGTCACCGGCAGAGGCGCTGGATCGTGCGGCTCGCATGATCGAAGAAGGGGCCGTCATCATCGATGTGGGCGGCGAGAGCACTCGCCCAGGCGCGCAAGCCGTCGATGAGGCGGTGGAATTGGCCCGCGTGATACCGGTGATCCTAGGGTTGGCGGCCGCATCCCCGGTCGCCATATCGATAGACACGTCCAAGCCGGCCGTCATGGAGGCCGCCTTGCAGGCGGGCGCTTGCATCATCAATGACGTTTACGCTTTGCGGGCGCCGGGTGCGCGGGACGTGGCGGCGCGGTTCAGGGCCGGCGTGGTGCTGATGCACATGCAGGGCGAGCCGCGTACCATGCAGCAGGCACCACACTACGATGATGTCGTGGCGGAGGTGTTGCAATTTCTCGAGACACAGCGCGATGCCTGCCTGCTTGCCGGCATCGGCCCGGAGGCCATCGCCATCGACCCAGGATTCGGCTTTGGCAAAGGATTGCCGCATAATCTCGCGCTTTTGAGGGATTTGCGGCGCCTGGCGGCGACCCACTTGCCGTTGCTGGTGGGTGTGTCCCGCAAGAGCGTCATCGGCAAGATCCTGGGTAGGGACGTCAACCATCGTCTCTATGGCGGTCTGGGCTTGGCGGCCTTGGCGGTGGCCCATGGCGCGCGCATCATTCGCACCCACGATGTCGCTGCGACGTGCGATGCCATTGGCGCGGTGAGTGCGGTGCTACAGGGACTTTAATGCTTGAGTAAGTATTTCGGTACCGATGGGATTCGCGGACGCGTCGGCAGCGAACCGATGACGGTGGACTTTGCCTTGCGTTTGGCGAGCGCGACCGCGCGCGTGCTGGCGCCGGGCGGCGGGCGGGTGCTCATCGGCAAGGATACCCGCCTGTCCGGCTATATGTTCGAGTCGGCGCTCGAAGCTGGTTTCGTCGCGGCCGGAGTCGATGTCTTGCTGATTGGGCCATTGCCGACACCCGGCATCGCCTATATGACGCAGCGCTTGAGCTGCAGTTTTGGCGTCGTCATCAGCGCCTCGCACAATTTGTACGAAGACAACGGCATCAAGTTTTTCGACGCCTCCGGCAGCAAGCTGTCGGACAAGGTCGAGAATGAAATCGAATGTCTGCTCGATTTACCCGTGGTCACGCAAGAATCGCCGCTGTTGGGCAAGGCGATTCGCATCGACCGCAGCCGCACGCAGTATCAGGATTTTTGCGCCTCGACCATTGCACATGGCGTGAACCTCAAGGGCTTTAAGATCGTCATCGATTGCGCCAATGGCGCCGGCTATAAGGTCGCGCCGCGCATCCTCACCGACTTGGGCGCAGAGATCGTACCCATCGGTTGTTCGCCGAACGGGCGCAACATCAACGATGGCTGCGGATCCACCGCGCCCGAACTGCTGCAGCTGACGGTCCCGGGCGTGCGAGCGCAAGTCGGCCTGGCCCTGGATGGCGACGGCGATCGGGTGGTCATGGTGGATGAATTGGGACGCACCGTGGATGGCGATCAACTGCTCTTCATCTTGGCCACTGCAGGGCGTGCCAGTGGCGAGCTCAAAGGTCCGGTGGTCGGCACCGTCATGAGCAACTTGGGGTTGGAACATGCCTTGCAGGAACGCGGCATCGATTTTCGGCGCGCGCAGGTAGGCGATCGTAATGTCTTGAACATGCTCAACGAGACCGGCGGTACCCTGGGTGGGGAAACCTCCGGACATATCCTGTGCCTGGACAAGACCACCACCGGCGATGGGCTGGTCAGCGCTTTGCAAGTGCTGGCGGTGATGAAACAAACCGGCGCGGGCTTGGCGGAGCTGGCTGCGCCGATGCGCAAGTATCCGCAGGTGATGATCAACGTGCCCTTGCCGGAGCGTTTCGATCCGTTGACTTCCCCCGGCGTTACTGCGGTCGTTGCGGAAGTGGAGCGCCGCTTCGGCGGTCGGGGGCGCATCGTGCTGCGCGCCTCAGGGACGGAACCTGTCATTCGCGTGATGGTCGAGGGTGCCGAGGCCGCAGAGGTCAAAAAGGCCGCTCGACAAATCGCCAACGCCGTGGAATCGGCCGGCCAGACGGCTTCCGCCAAAACCGCCTAACCCCGCGCAGGACTTGCAGTTAATGGTGCGCGCGGCTAATCTTCGCCGCCTTTCCCGTAGGGCACAGCCCGAAGGTGAGCTATGCGTCGTCTGATGGTCGCGGGCAATTGGAAAATGCACGGCTCGAGGGCCACCAACCGGGTCTTATTGGCCGAATTGGAGCGACAGATGCTGCCGCAGTGGGACATCGATATTGCGGTGTTTCCGCCCTATGTTTACTTGGGTGATGCCGTCCGCGCTCTGGAAGATGGTCGCGTGGCGGTCGGCGCGCAGGACGTTTGCGCAGAATCCGGCGGAGCGTTCACCGGACAGGTCAGTGGGGCCATGTTGAAGGATGTGGGCTGCAGTTATGCCATCGTGGGGCATTCCGAACGAAGGCGTTGGTATCACGAGGATGACGCCTTGGTAGCGCGCAAGTTTGCGGCGGCGCTCAGCGTGGGTTTGACCCCGGTACTTTGCGTCGGTGAAACCCTGGAAGAGCGCGAGTCGCACCGAACCGAGGCGGTGGTCGGGCGGCAAGTCGATGCCGTCATCGCCATGCACGGTGTGGGTGGCTTTGGGAACGCGGTGTTGGCCTACGAGCCGGTTTGGGCCATCGGCACGGGGCGCACGGCGACGCCTGCACAGGCGCAGGACGTGCATGCCTTCCTGCGGCATCGGATTGCTGGCCATGATGCTAAGATGGCGGGCCAACTGCGGATCCTGTATGGCGGCAGCGTCAAAGGCGGCAACGCGGCGGAACTCTTCGCCATGCCCGACGTCGATGGCGGATTGGTGGGCGGTGCGTCATTGAGTGCCGATGAGTTTCGTCAGATTTGCGCAGCGGCTGCTTCCGCCGCTCATCATTGAGAGATCGATATGTTGCGTGTAACTATCTTAGCGGTGCATTTGTTGCTGGCGTTGATGATCATCTTTCTGGTGCTCATGCAGCGCGGCAAAGGTGCGGAGGCGGGTGCCGGATTTGGTTCGGGTGCTTCGGGCACCGTGTTCGGCGCGCGGGGCACCAGTACACTGTTCTCCAAGTTGACCGGTATTTTTGCGGGATTGTTTTTTTGCACCAGTCTGACATTGGCGTACCTGGGCAGCCATTCGCCGTCGGAACCGACCTCGGTATTGGAGCGCGCGGCTAAAGCAGCGGCTGCAAAAGCTGCGCCGGCGTCGCCGAGCGGTGCGAACGCGCCTGCAGTGACGAACGCACCGCCTGCAACGGCACCTGGATCGGTCCCCGCGCCGGTGCCCGTTCCGGCACCCGTTCCCGATCCATCACCAACGAACAAGTGATACAAGCCGACGTGGCGAAATTGGTAGACGCGCTAGTTTGAGGGGCTAGTGGAGCAATCTGTGCCGGTTCGAGTCCGGCCGTCGGCACCATCACCTGTGCGAAGGGAGGTCCTTTCACGCCAGCAACTCGCGACGCAGCATGCTCGCGCCTGTTACAATTATGGTCAATCCGTGTTGTGAACGGCTGACCATGTTGCGACAGTATTTACCGATTCTGATCTTCCTCGGCCTGGCCACGGTGTTGGGCCTGGCATTGTTCACTCTCGGCTGGGTGTTGGGTCCGCGTCGTCCCGATCCGGAAAAACTCTCACCCTATGAATGCGGCTTCGAAGCTTTCGAAGATTCGCGCATGCGATTCGATGTCCGCTACTACTTGGTGGCCATTATTTTCATCGTGTTCGATTTGGAAATCGCCTTCTTCTTTCCCTGGGCGGTCTCGCTGAAGAACACCGGCAGCTTCGGACTGGTCGCGATGTTGATTTTTGCACTGGTGCTGGTCGTGGCGCTGGTGTACGACTACCGCAAGGGGGCGTTGGAATGGGATTAGAAGCCGTGTCCGCCGACACCGACACGGTGCGCGGCTTCGAAGTGACCACCCTCGACAATCTGATCAACTGGGCAAGAACCGGGTCACTCTGGCCCGTGACGTTCGGCCTGGCTTGTTGCGCGGTGGAAATGATGCATTTAGGTGCCGCACGTTATGATCAGGACCGCTTCGGCATCATCTTTCGCCCCAGCCCGCGCCAATCCGACGTGATGATTGTCGCCGGCACCTTGGTCAACAAGATGGCACCGGCTCTGCGCAAGGTGTACGACCAAATGGCCGAGCCGCGTTGGGTGATCTCCATGGGATCCTGCGCCAACGGCGGCGGCTATTATCATTACTCGTATGCGGTGGTCCGCGGCTGCGACCGCATCGTGCCGGTGGACGTGTACGTGCCGGGCTGCCCGCCCACAGCCGAGGCGCTGCTCTACGGCATCATTCAGCTGCAGAACAAGATCAAGCGCAACAAGGCAATCATCCGATGAGCGCCGAGCTTGGCAGTCCCGCGGCGGTTGCGACACCGAGCCGCCTCGAAGCCTTGGGCGCGGCCATCCTCGCCGCGATTCCCGCCGGCTTGACGCCCGTGGCCAATCATTGTGGCGAGCTGACCTATGAAGTGGCCTCCGAACAGTGGCTGTCGGTGGCCAAGACGCTGCGCGATACGCCGGGTTTGAAATTCGAAATGTGCATGGATGTGTGCGGCATCGACTATCTGTCGCACGGCCGCAGCGAGTGGCTCACCCAAGATGCGACTTCATCGGGATTCAGTCGCGGCGTCGCGCGCGGCGCACAGCGCCAAGGTGCCGTGGCACCGGGTCGACGTTTCGCGGCCGTGTATCACCTGTTGTCAATCTCCTTGAATCAGCGCCTACGCCTCAGGGTCTTCTGCGCCGACGACGAGCAGCCGATGGTGGACTCCGCGACGGATATTTGGAGTGGCGCCGATTGGTTTGAACGTGAGGCCTTCGACCTGTTCGGCATTCTGTTCAAGGGGCATCCGGATTTGCGTCGCCTGCTGACCGACTACGGATTCATCGGCCATCCGTTTCGCAAGGACTTCCCGCTGTCTGGCAATGTCGAGGTTCGCTACGACCCCGAGAAGGGCCGGGTGGTGTACCAGCCGGTCAGCATCGATCCGCGCGTGCTGGTGCCCAAGGTCATCCGTCATGACAACCGTTACGATCCGCAACTGACCAACGCACCGGCTCATGCCACCAGCCTCGCCCTGCCCGATAAGGCACAGAATGGCTGAGATTCGTAACTACACCATGAACTTCGGCCCGCAGCATCCGGCCGCTCACGGCGTGCTGCGTCTGGTGTTGGAACTCGACGGCGAGGTGATCCAAAAGGCCGACCCTCATATCGGTCTGCTGCATCGCGCCACGGAAAAACTGGCCGAGAGCAAGCCCTTCAATCAATCGATCGGCTACATGGACCGGCTCGACTACGTGTCGATGATGTGCAATGAGCATGCCTACGTGCTGGCCATCGAAAAGTTATTGGGCATACAGCCGCCGCTGCGCGCGCAGTACATCCGAGTGATGTTCGATGAAATCACGCGCATCTTGAATCACCTGATGTGGCTGGGCGCGCACGGTCTGGATATCGGTGCGATGACGGTGTTTCTCTACTGCTTCCGCGAGCGCGAAGATTTGATGGATTGCTACGAAGCCGTGTCCGGCACCCGCATGCATGCGACCTACTATCGCCCGGGCGGTGTGTATCGGGACCTGCCTGACTCCATGCCGCAGTACCAGGTCTCGCAGTGGCGCAGCAAAAAGGACGCGGATCGGTTGAATGGACGCCGCTCCGGCGGGCTGCTCGAGTTCATCGAGAACTTCACGCGACGTTTTCCGGCCTGCGTGGATCAGTACGAGACGCTGCTCACCGACAATCGCATCTGGAAACAACGCACGGTTAATATCGGCGTGGTCTCGCCGGAACGTGCCATGCAGCTGGGATTCTCGGGGCCGATGCTGCGCGGCTCCGGCGTGGAATGGGACATCCGCAAGAAGCAGCCTTACGAGGTGTATGGCGAGATGGATTTCGACATTCCCGTGGGCGTCAATGGCGATTGCTACGATCGCTACCTGGTGCGTGTCGAGGAGCTGCGACAGTCGAATCGCATCATCAAGCAGTGCGTGGAATGGCTGAAGGCGAATCCGGGTTCCGTGATGATCGATGACCGCAAGGTGCGCCCGCCGCGGCGCGAAGAGATGAAGGGTGACATGGAATCCTTGATCCATCATTTCAAATTGATGACCGAGGGCTACTGTGTGCCGCAGGGCGAGGTGTACTCGGCAGTGGAGGCGCCCAAGGGCGAACTCGGCGTGTACCTGGTATCCGACGGCGCCAACAAGCCCTATCGCATGAAGGTACGCGCGCCAGGATTTGCACACCTGGCATCCCTCGATGAGATGGTCCGCGGACACATGCTGGCCGACGTGGTGGCCGTGATCGGCACCCAGGACATCGTTTTCGGGGAGATCGACCGATGAGCGCCGTGCTGTCCGCTCATGTGCGCGAAGAAATCGATCATTGGGTGGCGAAGTTCCCGCCGGACCGAAAGCGCTCGGCCGTCATCTCCGCGCTGCACGCCGTGCAGCATGAAAACAATGGTTTTTTGACCACCGATCTGATGGACGCGGTGGCCGAGTACTTGGGCTTGCCCAACATACAGGTGTACGAGGTGGCCTCGTTCTATTCCATGTTCGAGACCAAACCGGTGGGCCGGCATCACATTTCGGTGTGCACCAATATTTCCTGCATGTTGCGTGGCTCGCAGGAAGTCGTTGAGTACGTGGAGAAGAAGCTCGGCATCAAGACCGGAGAGAGCACCGTGGATGGCCGCATCTATCTCAAGCGTGAAGAAGAGTGTCTGGCGGCGTGCACCGGCGCGCCGATGATGATGGTGGATCATGTGTACTACGAGAACCTGACGCCGGCCAGCATCGACAAGATTCTGGATGATCTGACTTAAAGGACCGCTGATGGCTTACGAGCAAAATCTGGTGTTATTCGAAGCGCTCAAGTACGAGCGTCCTTGGACGCTGGAAGGCTATCGGAAATTTGGTGGATATACAGCCTGGGAGAAAATCCTGCGCGAGCTGCCGCCGCGCGAAAAAATCATCGACGAAGTGAAAGCCTCCGGCCTGCGTGGCCGCGGCGGGGCGGCATTCCCTACCGGCGTGAAATGGAGCTTCATGCCGCGATCCTCGCCGGTGCAGAAGTACGCCGTTTGTAATTCGGACGAATCGGAGCCTGGCACCTGCCATGACCGCGACATCCTGCGCTTCAACCCGCACGCGGTCATCGAGGGCATTGCCATCGGTGGTTATGCCATGACGGCCACCGTGGGCTACAACTACATTCGCGGCGAGTTTCTGGGCGAACCCATCCCGCGTTTCGAAGCGGCGCTGGCGGAAGCCTATGCGGCGGGCCTTTTGGGCAAGAACATTCTGGGCTCCGGCATCGATTTCGACCTGCATATGTTCATCGGGGCGGGCGCCTATATCTGCGGCGAAGAGACTGCGCTGCTGGAGTCGCTCGAAGGCAAGCCGGGTAAGCCGCGCTTCAAGCCGCCGTTCCCGGCGAATTTCGGGTTGTTCGGCAAGCCGACGACCATCAACAATACCCAGAGTTTTGCGACCGTGCCCACCATCATGCGCAAAGGCGCGGCCTGGTTTGCGGCCTTGGGTCCGCCCAATTCCGGCGGCACCCTCATCTTCTCGGTGTCGGGTCATGTGGAGAAACCTGGCAATTACGAATTGCCCTTAGGCATACCCTTCAAAGACCTGATGCAGTTGTGCGGCGGCGTTTGGAAGGGCCGCAAGCTCAAGGCCGTGATCCCTGGGGGATCGTCCTGCCCGGTGTTGCCGGGCGAGATCATGTGGGCCACCAACATGGACTACGACTCGGTGAAAAAAGCCGGCTCCTCCATCGGCACTGGCGCGGTCATCGTGATGGATGAGACCACGTGCATGGTGCGCGCTCTCGAGCGTCTGGCGCGATTCTACATGTCCGAGTCATGTGGCCAGTGCACGCCCTGCCGCGAGGGCACCGGCTGGTTGGACCGGATGTTGAAGCGAATCATCGCCGGCCAGGGGCGCTCCGAGGATTTGGGGTTGCTGCTCGATGTCGCCAATCGCATCGAAGGGCACACGATTTGTGCGCTGGGCGACGCGGCCGCTTGGCCGGTGCAAAGTTTCCTGAAGCATTTCAGGCCCGAATTTCAATACATGATCGAACACAAGGGCCGCTCGTTGGTGGACGGTGCCGTGGGTGCGCCGGCCGATACGGCACCGGTAGCGGCGTAAGCCACCATGAGTGACGATACGGTCAACATCGAAGTCAACGGCGTTAAGCTGGTGGCCCGCAAGGGTCAGATGATCATGCAGGCCACGGATCCGGCCGACATCTATATTCCGCGCTTCTGCTATCACGACAAGTTGAGCGTCGCTGCCAATTGCCGCATGTGCCTGGTGGAAGTCGAGAAGGCACCGAAGCCCTTGCCGGCCTGCGCCACGCCGGTCACCGAAGGCATGAAGGTGTTCACCAAGTCGCCCAAGGCCGTGGCCGCGCAACGCGCCACCATGGAATTTCTACTGATCAATCATCCGCTGGATTGCCCGATCTGCGATCAGGGCGGGGAATGCGAACTGCAGGATCTCGCGCTGGGATACGGAAGGGACATTTCTCGATTCAGCGAACGCAAGCGCGTGGTCAAGGACAAGAACCTGGGTCCCTTGGTCTCGACCGACATGACGCGGTGCATTCATTGCACCCGCTGCGTGCGTTTCGGCGCCGAGATTCAAGGCTATCCGCAAATGGGCGCGACCGGGCGCGGCGAGCACATGGAGATTGGCACCTACATCGAACACAGCGTTGATCACGAGCTGTCGGCCAATATCATCGACCTGTGCCCGGTGGGCGCACTCAACAACAAACCGTACCGCTACCACGCGCGTGCGTGGGAGATGTCGCAGGCGGCACTGGTGTCACCGCATGATGCCTTCGGCACCAACCTGTATGGGCATGTATTGCGTGGCAAGCTGATGCGCGTGGTGCCCCGCGACAACGAGGCCATCAACGAGACCTGGATCGCCGACCGCGACCGGTTCAGCTACGAGGGTGTCTACAGCGCCGACCGCGTCGGTGCGCCGCTGGTTCGCGAGCGGGGCAGCTGGAGCCAGGTGAGCTGGGAGTCCGCGCTCGCCGCAGCCGTGGCCGGACTGCGCACGCATGCCGGCGGCCTGGGCGCGCTCGGCAGCGCCTCGGCAACCACCGAGGAGCTGTACCTGCTCAACCGTCTGACCCGGGGCCTGGGGTCGCCGAACCTCGACCATCGCCTGCGCATGCGTGACTTCAGCGACCAGGCAGCCGATCCGTTGCATCCGAACCTGGGGATGAGCATTGCGGATGTCGATCATCTCAACGGCCTGCTCATCATCGGTTCGAACCTGCGCCGCGAAGTCCCGGTGCT
>Ga0116227_10014457_pt1 | contig 12019 bp, 12 predicted proteins | sample S1TSphgellanicum_FD_89693 | JGI IMG/M metagenome (GOLD analysis project Ga0116227, IMG submission 89693) | Host-associated microbial communities from peat moss isolated from Minnesota, USA - S1T2_Fb - Sphagnum magellanicum MG | ecosystem: Host-associated > Plants > Peat moss > Unclassified... | reverse complement strand
GGCTCTCCGTGGGCGGCGGCATCGCGATCTGGCTGACCATCGTGAACTCCGCGCCGCGACTCCGGCTGCCGATCCGCAACGGAAAGGCCTAGCCCCTGCACGAGCGCGGCGATGCGCCGGAACGCCCGTTCAAAGTGCTGGTCGTCGAGGACGACGCGCAGATTCTGCGCGTGCTGAGGCTGGAACTCGAGCATGAGGGTTACGCGGTCGAGACGGCGACCGACGGACTATCGGGCCTCGAGAAGGCGCTCAAAGAGCCCGACATCGTGATCTTGGATCTGATGCTCCCCAAGATGGATGGTCTCGAAGTGTGCGCGCGGGTCCGTAGCAAGAGCACCGTCCCGATCATCATGCTGACGGCCAAAGACCGCATTCCGGACCGGGTGAGCGGCCTCGACCTCGGGGCCGACGACTACTTGACCAAGCCGTTCTCCGTCGAGGAGCTGCTGGCGCGCGTCCGCGCCCGGCTGCGCGAGCGCAACCCGAAATCCAACGTGCTGAGCGCCCTCGACCTCACGATGGACCGCGACCGCCACGAAGTGACGCGCGGCGGTCGAGCCATTTCGTTAACCGCCAAAGAATATGCGTTGCTCGAGTACCTCTTGCTGCACCGCAACAAAGTCCACACGCGCGACGAGCTCTTCAACGGCGTGTGGGGCAGCGACTTCCTGGGCGACTCCAACTTGATCGACGTGTACATCCGCTACTTGCGCGGAAAGATCGACGACGGCTTCGAGAGCAAGCTGATCGCGACCGTGCGCGGCGTCGGGTATACGCTGCGCGAGTGACGTTTCGTTCGCTGCGGTGGCGAATTGCGAGCTTCTACGCGATTCTGTTGCTCGGCGTGGTCGCGGCGGTCACCCTGGTCCTCACGCTCCGGCTCAAGGAGATCCTGCTTGACGAGGCGCGGGAAAAGGTCAACAGCGTGGGCGGCGGCATCTCGGATACCGTGCGCGACACCTCGAGCCTCAGCGCCTTTCCCGACGCGCTCCCGATCGACGATTTTCTGTTCAGCAATCTCGAGCACTGGTCGAGCCCAACCACGTTCGTGCAGATCGACAATCCGTCCGGTTACCCGGTTGCCAAGAGTTCGAACATGGGCAGCGCCACCTTCTCGCAAGCCGCGGTCGACGACGCGCAGAAGATCAGCTACCGCACCGAAGACGTGAAGCCGCTGGGCCTCGTGCTCGTGCGCGACGAGTTCTTCCGCTTCTCGCCGAGCTCGGCCACGATCGTCGAAGTGGGCGAGAGTTTGACGATTTACGACCGGACCGTCCGGGCGATCCAGCTCTTGCTGCTCAGCGTGCTCGTGGTGGCGGCCGTGGTCGTCCTCGCCGGTTCGTACGCGATCGCCTCGAGTGCGATCGACCCGATAAACCGCTTGATCGCCGCGATGGGCGAGATTCGCAGCGACCAGCTGAGCCAGCGCCTGGGCTGGTCGAGCCGCGAGGACGAGTTGGGAAAGCTGGCACAAAGCTTCGATGCGATGCTCGATCGGATCGAAGAGGGTTTCGCCCGCGAACGCCGTTTCATTTCCGATGCATCGCACGAACTGAAAACACCGCTAACGGTCATCAACGCGAACGCCCAGATGCTCGAACGCTGGGCCGACCGCGACGCGGAGATCCGCACGGATAGCCTGCGCGCGATCCGCGAGGAAAGCGCTTCGCTGGCCGCCATGGTCAACGGCATGCTCCTACTAGCAAAGGCCGAATCCGGCGACGACATCCCGCGTCAGCCCGTGGAACTCGACGCGGTCGTAGCCGAAGCCGTTCGGAGCGCCCGCCCGCGCGCGGACCAGAAGGGGCTCGCGCTGCGGTTGGAATCCTCCGACGGCGAAGGCCCGACGGTCGTGCTCGGGGATCCCAACCTGCTGCGGCAACTGTTCACCAACTTGATCGATAACGCGATCAAGTTCACCGAACGGGGCGACGTGACCGTCGAACTGACGACCGGCGGCGGAAAAGCCGAGGTCGCCGTGCTCGACAGCGGACCCGGCATCGACGACGAAGCGCTCGAACACGTCTTCGACCGATTTTACCGGGCCGATGCGTCGCACAACCGCGCCGTTCCGGGAACGGGCCTCGGCCTGGCAATCGTGCGCAGCATCGCGCGCGTGCACGATGGCAGCGTCAGCGCCGGGCGCCGCAGCGCGGGCGGGAGCATCTTCCGGGTAACGTTGCCAACGCTCACCTCGCTTTCATGACGCCGCCGCGCCCGGGAGGTAGCGTTAGCACGTGATCAAGAGCGTGCCGGGTTCCGTCCGCGGGGCCGTCGCGGCGGTGCGCGTTTGTGTGTTCGTCGTCGCCGGGTTGGCCCTCTTGACGTGGCCCGCCGCAGCCGACACGACGATATTTCGGGGGACCAACTCGCCGATCGTGCGGGTGACCCTACACCAAGGCGGCGTGATGATTCGAACCTGGGATCGCGAGGAGGTCCAGATCGATGGCGACTCGTCGCTGACGATCGAGCAGCGCACGAGCGTCCTCACGGGCGAGCCCGTGGCGATGCCGATACCGGCGACGAGTTCGGGACCCGACGAGCACGCGCTCGGCCTGCCGATGGAGAGTTTCGTGCCCGGACCGATTCCGGCCGGCGCGCGCGACGTCGTCCTCGTTCACGATTCGCCCGACGTCGATCCCGGCGTCCCTTCCGGCGACGTCGTCGTCACCGTCCCGAGCGACGCCGTCTTCGTGTTCGCGGCCACGATGCACGGCAATGTGGAGGTCCACGACTATCGGGCGGGCACGCTCGTCGCCATGGTGGGGGCGGGCAAGTTGACCCTGGCCTCGGTCGGCGGAATCGCTTTCGTCCAGAGCCGGCGAGGACCGATCCTGGTGCGCGATTCGGACTTCGACCGCGTCCGCGCGCGGTCGCTCTTCGGCAGCATCCGGTTCGAGCGGTGCCGCGTGCGGCAGATCGAAGCCACGACCGGCAACGGGTCGCTCGTGTACGAAGGTGGTGAGTTCGAACCCGGGCTCGCCCGGTTCGAATCGGAACGGGGCAACGTCGCCATCGGCAGCAACGGGCCCGTCCAAATCAGTGCCCGCGCGTCGTCGGATGACCATGTCTTCACCGATTTCGCACGTGGGGCCCACGTTGAAGGCGATAGCGGCGACGCCCAGGCAACCGTCGGCAACGGCGGACCCGTGGTCACCGCCACCTCGCGCGCCGGGAACGTCTTGCTCTACGACGGGTTACTGCGCGCGCACCCGCGACTGCAAGGTCAATGGCGCGCCCCGTTCGCAACGCCGCCGCAGGCGATTGAGTTGCCGCACCATCCGCCGCGCCGCCTTATGCCGCGTCCCGTCGGTCACAGGCCGCCTCCCTTCGTGCGACCCCGGTTCGGAGCCGAGCCGTTCGGCGCGAAGTTTCACCGGTAGGCCCGGCCCCTTCGACAGCCGCAGGTGGATACGTTACAAGAGGAATTTGCGCATTACGGCGACGTCGAGCTTCCAGGTATGTTGCGGTAGGATCGCTTCGACTTTATAGCCGCAAGCTTCGAAGAACGCGCGTGCCGGTAAGCCGGCCGGCGCTTCGAGCGTCACCTTGTGGCAGTTGTAGTAGTTGGCGACGTTTTCGGCACGCTCCAAGAGACGGCGGCCGATGCCCGCGCGGCGCCGCTCCGGGGCTACGACGATGGACTCGACGTGCGCGAGCGACGCCGCGATGCGCAAGCCGAGCGCCGCGACGACTTCGCCGCCGGCGGTCGCGGCGATTTCGTGACGCTGCTCGTGCCAGATGACCCGAAAATTCCACTCGGTGGAAAGCGCTTCACGTTCGTGCGCGCGGCGGAAATCATGCGTCCGCTCCGGCTGCACGTCCTCGATCTCAACGGGCACGGCCAGGTCAGGCACGCGCGCCGGCCGCCGCGGCGATTTCCGTCGTGGCATCGAGCGTCCAACCGTCGTGCGCGGCGAACACGCGAAAACCGAGTTCGTCTTCCAGCTCTTGGGCAAGACGCTCGGGACCTTGTTCGAGCATCTTGGTGCTGAAGTGCGTCAGCACAGCGACCTTGGGCTTCACGAAAGCGAGGATGCCCTTGGCTTCGTCCAAATTCAAGTGGTCGACTTTGAGCGAGTCGCGATAGCGCAGCACGTTGCAGATCATCACGTCGGGCGCGTGCGAGGCGTAGTCCGGCGCTAGCTCTTCGAAGTAACGCGTGCACGGCATGTACGAAACGGTCGTGCCGCGGTAACGGAAGTGCATGCCGTAGGTCTCGACGCCATGGTGGTGCTGGATCGAGGTGCGCAGCTCGACGTCGTTGATCGGATACGGACCGCCGTGCTCCTCGAGGTAGTGCCGGGTGGCCACGAAGCGCGCGGCATACGGAAAGATCACCGGCTCGCCTTCGAAGGCATCGCGCGGCGCCAACAGCGCGCCGCGCCGCCGGAAGCCACCGCTGGTCATCGCTTCGACGATCGCGTTCACGTCGCCGGAATGATCGAGGTGCTTGTGGGAGAGCGCGATCGCATCGAGCGCTTCGAGCTCACAGGGCGGCACGGCCGAGGTCGCGCGGACGAGCGCGCCGGGCCCGGGATCCACATGGATCTGAGTGACCGGTCCCGGCGCTTCGCCCGGCGAGGGACCGAAGCGGTACCATTGGCCGCCCGAAGCGCGGATCTGCTTGGCGACCACGAACCGGGCGCCGCCGGTGCCCAGGAAACGAACGGAGATCATTCCGGGGGGTTCACCACCCCATGTAGACGCCCCCATTGATGTTGAGCGACTGGCCGGTCATGTAATCGCCCTCGACCGCGAAGAAGCGCACGCCGCGCGCGATCTCCTCGGGCCGCGCGACGCGGTGCATCGGAATGCGATCGAGGATCTTCTCTTGGATATTCGGGGGCACCGAATGCCACATCTCGGTCTCGACGAAGCCCGGGCAGACCGCGTTGACCGTGATGTTGTAGCGCGCGAGCTCGATCGCCAGCGTCTTGGTGAAGCCGAGAATGCCCGCCTTGGCCGCCGAATAATTCGCTTGGCCGAAGTTGCCGAGTTGGCCGACGAACGACGAGATGTTGATGATGCGGCCCCAGCCGTTATCGAGCAACATGGGAACGCCGAAGTGACAGCAGCTCATGACGCTGGTGAGATTGGTCGAGATCACCTCGTGCCAGTCACCGATCGACATCTTCTTGAACGTGCGATCCCGCAGGATGCCGGCGTTGTTGACCAGGACGTCGAGCCGCCCATAGCGCTCCTTGATCCGCGCGAACATCGCTTCGACCGAAGCGTGATCGGCCACGTCGCCTTGTTCCGCGTGGGCGCTGCCGCCGGCCGCCTCGATCTGCGCCACGATGCCCGATGCCGCCTCGGCGCCCTTGACGTAGTTGACGACGATCGTCGCGCCGCTGGCGGCCAATTCGCGCGCGATGGCCGAACCGATCCCGCGCGAGCCCCCCGTGACGACCGCGATCCGGCCCAGGAGGGGCTGCGGATGAGTAGGATCGGGAGCCGTGGTTGGTGCCTTGGTATCCATGTCGCAACCTCAGGACGTCTTCTGTTTGGTAGCGATGGTTTCGCAGCGCCGAGTAACCGCTCCTTAGGACGTTTCGCACATAGAAAAAGAGACCGGCTCCCGCCGATCCCATTCTCCAGGAAGCTCCCGGGCTTAGTTGTTGGAGACCGGGGCCGCTTCGTGCGGCTGCAGATCTTCGATACGCTTGGCGGCATCGTCGATCTGTTTCTCGGCAACGTCCTTCATGTACTTGAGGTTGGACACGCCGGTGTCGATCGCGCCGCGCAGCGACTGGACGTAGGTGTCCTGAAGCTTCGCCGAGTGCGCCACGAGTTTCTCGGCGAACTCGGCGGTCTTCTGGCCGTTCGCCTGCAACTCGTCGATGGTCAGCGAGAAAATCTGGTTGCTACGGTCGACGTTCTCGCGCAGGGCCGCTTCGATCGCCGTCGCCGTGTACGGACGCGACAGAATCTGCCAGAGGGACTTCGAGTAATCGAGCGCACGCTGGTTGGCCGACGCGAAGGCGTCGACGAACATCGTGTAGGCTTCGGTCGTCAGTTCCGCGTAGCCGGTGGTCTTCTCTTTGCTGGTAACCAAGTTATTTCTCCTCATCTTTTCTGGAACGGGTGTCCTTGACCCACGTCCCCGTGTAGAGGCTGAAGAACGCGTCGAGATTGGTTCGGTACTGTTCCAACGCCGCGCTCCACATCTTCAGGGCGTCGCTGCCCGAATTGGTGAGCGTGTAGATGCGGCGCGCCGGACCTTGCTCTTTCGGATCCCACCACGAGGTGATGTACCCGTCGCGTTCCAGTTGGCGGAGGGCGCGATAGACAGTGCCCGGATCGGATACCACGGCGAAGTTTTCCTTGAGTGCCTTCATGATCTCGTACCCGTGGAGGTTGAGATCCTTGAGCATCACGAGGAGCCAGGCCATGAGATAATTTTTCGGGGTGCCGCGCGGCGGTAAACCCGCGTCGGCCTTGCTATGAGGCGCGTCGATGCGATCTCCATCGTCATCTTCCGGAGTTAGCCCCCGGTTGCTCACAGCGTTCTTCATGCCGATAGGTGCATTCTACACATAAGTGGTTCCTTCGTCAAGTTTCTTAACCGGCAGCGGCGCCGGAGCGGGCGACGGGCGGGGCGGCGACGGATTGGGCAACCACCGCGTCGCCGGCAAGACAAACCGCCTCGCCGAGCAGGACGGCTTCGCCGCGCTGGTTCGTGACGGTGGTTTCGAGCGTCACGACGCCGCGCGCGGGACGGTACGCGGTGATCGTGGCCGAGACGGTCAGCGTGTCGCCGATGAAGACGGGTTTGGTGAATTTCAACGTTTGGCTAAGGTAGACCGAGCCCGGACCCGGCAAGCGGCTCGCGAGCAGCGACGACACGTACGAGGCGGCGAGCATACCGTGGGCGATCCGCCGGCCGAAGCGGGTCCCCGCCGCGTAGGCCTCGTCGAGATGGATTGGGTTGACGTCCCCCGTCGCGCGCGCGAAGGCATCGATGTCGGCCGCGGTCACGGTCCGTTCGAACGAATCGGACTGACCGACACGAAGAAGCACGCTTTCCCCCATACATGCGTATCTTCTTTATAGGACGGGCAAGACCCGTCAACTCCGCGACAAAAGTCGAGAGGAGTCAGCGGGTCGTCGCTCGCTTATCCGAGGATAGATAGGGGTTGGAAGCCGGCCGCCAGCACGCCGGTCGACGGCCGGCCGAACCAACGCTCGATCACCGTCGCGTAGACGCTGCGAAAATCGACCGTGAACGTCGCGTCGCCGTTGTCGAGGTGGTCGAGCGAGGGGTGATCGCCGTACACGCCGCCCTTGACGCCTCCGCCGATCAGGAACATCGGGGCCGCCTCGCCGTGATCGGTTCCCCGATTGCCGTTTTCCGCGACCCGCCGGCCGAACTCCGAGAACGTCATCGTCAGCGTGCGCCCGTCGTTGCCGTGGGCGGCCAAGTCGGCGTAGAAGGCCGAGAGGGCGTCGGCCAGCTCGCCGAGGAGCCGGTCTTGCGTGGCCTTCTGGGAGACGTGCGTATCGAAGGAGCCGTGCTGAACGTAGAGCACGCGGGTGCCGAGCTTGCTGCCCACGATCTGCGCGGCTAGGGCCAAGCTGCGCCCGAGCGGCGTCGCGGGATAGTTGGCTTGGGTTTGGTAGCCGGCCACCAGCCGCGGCAGCTCGGCGGCGCCGCGCTCGGCGTGATCCTCGATCTCGGCCACCGTCTGCAAGTACGGCGAGCGGAAGGGCAGATCGTCCGCGCCGGAGAGTGACTTGAACGCGCCGCGCTCGGCGGCATTCCGGTCGCTCGCTAAGCCGTAGCCGCGCAGCGCGTCGACCGCGGGAACGTCGACCGTGCGCGCGATCAGGGCTTCGGGAACCAACTGCGAAACGGCGACCGCATTGAAGAGGTTGGCGGCGGGCAAATCGGCCTCGTCGAGAAAGCGGCCGAGCCACCCGGTCGAGGCGTAGGAGTCGGGCTCCGCCGTCTGCCAGATTTCGGTCGAGCGAAAGTGCGAATGATCGGGCTTGGGGTAGCCCGCGCCCTGCACGATCGCGACTTGGCCCTTATCGTACATCGCTTTGAGCGGCGCGAGGGCAGGGTTCAAGCCGACGTTGCCGTCGATGCGCAGGACGTCGCGCGCCGCGATCGCGAGCGACGGCCGCGCGGCGTAGTATTGCCGCAGCGAATACGGCACGACGGTGTTGAGCCCGTCGTTGCCGCCTTGCAAGTTCACGACGACGAGCACGCGCTCGCCCGCCGCCGCGGGCAGTCCGGGCAACGCCGGTTGCGCCAGGGCTCGCGCGAAGAGGTGGCCGGCGTTAGCCGCGACCGTGAGGCCCGAGACCGCGCCCAGGAGAAAGCGGTTACGATTCATCGATGAACTCCGTTCAAAGCGGGCGTCAAGCGAGCTGGTACGCGGGCATGGCCATCGCGAGGTAAGCGCCCCCGCGCATGCGCTGGTCGAAGTTCTCGACCGAGAGTTCGGGCAGCGCCGCCGCGCCGTCGCCGCGCAGAAAGCCCTGCAGCCGGGCCGTCGCGGCCGGGGACGCATCGCCTTGCAACACGTTGTCGACCAGGTTGCGCGCGGCCACGACCGGATCGCCGGGACCGCTCGCCAGCAGCCAGCTGGAGGCGTCGACGTTCTTGGACGTCATGACGGAGTTGGCGAAATTCGCGCGCGCCAGAACCGTCGAGCTATTGAGCCAGGTGCTGCCGCCGGGCCAGCCTTTGACGTTAGGCGGGTAGAGCAGAACCTGCCCCATGCGTCGCAGCGCCCCGAGCGAAACGAGGGACGTTTGTCCGACTCCGAAGAGGCGGTAGGTGCCGACGACGAACTCGACCGGGCTCTTGACCAGGGCCCGGTACGCGCGCGGCGAGTAGAAGACGTTCGAGCGCAGCAACGTCGACATGACGGGCCGTAAGGCAAATGAATTCTTGCGCAGCAACGCGGCCGTCGCGTCGACGAGCTCGGGCTCCGGATCGTTGTAGACGAAGAAGTTCAGCAGTTTAGCAGCAAAAAAACGAGCGGCCGCCGGCTGCTGGAAGATGATGTCGACGACGTCGCCCCCATCGAAGTTTCCGGTCTGATTCAAGAATGTCTTGCGGCCGTCATCGTGCAGGCGGGTGCTCAAATACGGCTCGCCCGTATCGCGGCGGAGGCGGATGCCGGTCCACGCGCGCGCCGCTTCGCGCACGTCGTTTTCCGTATAGTTGCCGATGCCCAGGGTGAAGAGTTCCATCAGCTCGCGGGCGTAGTTCTCGTTGGGATGCGAGCGGTCGTTGCGCAGGTTATCGAGGTACCTGAGCATCGCCGGATCGTAGGAAACGCTGCGGGTCAGGACGCGGACGTCGCCCAAGGCCAAGTTGCGAAAAAGCGCGTTTTGGTTCGCCATCTCGCGCGGCGTTACGCCCTTGCCCGGCGCGCTCGTGAAGTGTCCGTGCCAGAAGAGCGTCATCTTCTCTTGCAAAGGCGCGGGCGTGGCGAGCATCCGGTCGAGCCACCACATCTGGGTCGCGATGAAGCCCGCGCGCTCCGCCCGGCGGCGCTCGGTACGCATCTCGGTCGTCAGCGTCGTGCCGCGCATCATCGGCTCATCGTCGGGCAGATCGGTGGGCGCGGCGGGCAGCGCGTCGGTCGCCGGAAAGGTGATCAGCGCGTCGACGGCCGCCGCCATCGTTCCGGACGCGGCCCGGCGGATCTCATCCGGCGTACCGCCGAAGCCCGCGCGGCGCAGCAAGTGGGCCGCCGCGCGCTCGTCGAAACGGCCGCGATAGGGCTCGAGCGCGGTCGCGATATCGAGCGCGCCGGCGGGGCGGAAAGATGACGCCGTCTCGTCCATTATGGAGATTGTAACGGGCAGCAAGCCGGATGCGGCGCACAATCGCCGCAATCTAACCGCAGCTTAACGGCCGCGAGCGGACCGCGGGCAGCCGCCGGGAAGCGCCTGCCGCACGGCCGAAGCCGAGCCACCATGACACGGTTGGAAACGCGCGTCGACGCCGCGAGCGAAGATTTTCGAATCAACGCTGGGCACCAGCGGGAGCTGGCGGCCGACCTGCGCGCGCGGCTGGCGCGGGTCCGGGAGGGCGGCGGGCCGGAAGCCGTGGCTCGGCATCGCAAGCGCGGCAAGTTACCGGCGCGCGAACGGATCGATCGGTTGGCCGACCCGCTCACGCCGTTTCTCGAATTCTCCGCCTTGGCGGCGGATGGCGTCTACGGCGACGACGCGACGCCGTCGTCCGGCATCGTGACCGGAATCGTGAAAGTCGAAGGCCGGCACTGCGTCGTCATCGCCAACGACGCGACGGTCAAAGGCGGCACGTACTATCCGCTCACGGTGAAAAAACATCTGCGCGCGCAAGAGATCGCACAGCAGAACCGCTTGGCGTGCATCTACCTCGTCGATTCCGGCGGCGCGTTCTTGCCGCGACAGGACGAGGTCTTTCCCGATCGCGACCACTTCGGCCGCAGTTTCTATAACCAGGCGCGCATGTCTGCCGAGGGCATTCCGCAGGTCGCAGCCGTTATGGGTTCCTGCACGGCGGGCGGCGCGTACGTGCCGGCGATGTGCGACGAGACGATCATCGTCGCGGGCTACGGCACGATCTTCCTGGGCGGGCCGCCGCTCGTGCAGGCGGCGACCGGAGAAATCGTGACGGCCCAGGAACTCGGCGGCGCCGACGTCCACACGCGCATCAGCGGCGTGGCCGACCACTTCGCGAACAACGACGAACACGCGCTGGCGCTCGTGCGCTCGATCGTTTCGAATCTGCCACCGCCGCCGGAGCGCCGTCGCGATGAGTCCGAACCCGAACCGCCGGCCTACGATCCGGCCGAGATCTACGGAATCATTCCGCGCGATTCGCGAATCGGCTACGACGCGCGCGAGGTAATCGCGCGTCTGGTCGACGCGTCGCTCTTCCACGAGTTCAAGCCGCTTTACGGCGCGACGCTGGTCTGCGGCTTCGCGCGCATCGAAGGCCATCCGGTCGGAGTTTTAGCCAACAACGGCATCCTCTTCAGCGAAAGCGCGCTCAAGGGTGCGCACTTCATCGAGCTCTGCGCGCAACGCGGCACGCCGCTGGTCTTCTTGCAGAACATCACCGGCTTCATGATCGGCAAGGAGTACGAGAACCGCGGCATCGCCAAGGACGGCGCGAAGCTCGTGATGGCCGTCGCCTGCGCAGAAGTGCCGAAGTTCACCGTCGTCATCGGCGGCAGCTTCGGCGCCGGCAACTACGGGATGTGCGGGCGGGCCTACTCGCCGCGCCAGCTTTGGATGTGGCCGAACGCGCGGATCTCCGTCATGGGCGGCGCGCAAGCGGCTTCGACTCTGCTGACGGTGCGCATCGAAAGTGAGAAGGCGCGCGGCCGGACGCTCGACGCCGAGGAGCAAGAGCGCTTCAAGGCCCCGATCCTCGAGAAGTACGAGCGCGAGGGCAGCCCGTACTACTCGACCGCGCGAATTTGGGACGACGGCGTGATCGATCCGCTCGACACGCGCCGCGTACTCGGGCTAGGCCTCGAAGCCGCGGCGTACGCGGCTCCGAAGCCCACCCACTTCGGCGTGTTCCGGATGTGAGCTAATTGTCGCGCGCTTGACTTAACGCGCGCCGCTGCAACGCTGGGTCCCTTGCTCGGGTCGTACGGCGAGTGGAAAGAGCGAAGATCGTGCTCGCCTACGCCGCGTGCGTGGCGATCTGGGGCACGACGTGGCTGGCGATCAAGTTTTCGTTGCACGGGCTGCCGCCGCTGGCCGGCGCGGGCGCGCGCTTCATCATCGCCGGAACCGTGCTGTACGCACTCGGCGCTGCGCTGCGCGTCGACCTTCGCCGGAGCGCGCCGCCGCTACATCTCGTCGCCGTTCTGGCGGTCGCGCTGTTCGGCGTGAACTACGCGTTGACGTACATAGCCGAAGCGCATCTCGCGTCGGGCCTGGTCGCCGTGCTGTTCGGGACGATGCCGTTCTTCATCTTCGCATTCGCGCACACGATGATCGGCGAACGCGCGGGACGGGGCACGATCGTGGGCGCGCTGTTCGCGTTCGCGGG
>Ga0116227_10014456_pt1 | contig 12019 bp, 11 predicted proteins | sample S1TSphgellanicum_FD_89693 | JGI IMG/M metagenome (GOLD analysis project Ga0116227, IMG submission 89693) | Host-associated microbial communities from peat moss isolated from Minnesota, USA - S1T2_Fb - Sphagnum magellanicum MG | ecosystem: Host-associated > Plants > Peat moss > Unclassified... | reverse complement strand
CGACTCACTGGGGCACGATCTAGGTGTAGAGCTCAGGGCTCGGGCTGTTGGCAGTGCTCACCAGTAAGTGGCTCGGTGAAAAGTCTTTCTCATCCAAGAATGACCTTCCAGTCCCATTAGGCTTTGGGCACGTGCGTGCTCTCTGGTTGAGGTTCTTGGTAATTTTCGCGGTTGCGGCGGCGGGCTTCGTGAACGGCGTGACGTTCGCGCCTTCCGGTTCCGCGGCATCGAGTGGATCGGCGTCGATTGGCTACGACGTGAGTTATCCCCAGTGTGGCCGGACGCTACCGTCGTCGGCCGGATTCGGCATCATCGGGGTGAACGACGGTCATCCCTATTCGACGAACCCGTGTCTCGCCAGTGAAGTCAATTGGGCGAGCACCACCACGAGCGGCGTTCCCTCCTTCTACATGAACACCGATAGTCCTGGTCCCGCGGACACGTCGAACTGGCCGACGAACGTGACGTCGCCCAAGGTCTGCTCGGGAGCGAACTCCTCGGCGTGTTCCTACGACTACGGCTGGGGCGCCGCCCGCGTCTCGTTCGCCAACGCCATCGCCGCCGAGACGACGGACGGCTCCGCGTCGCCCACGACGGCGGTGACGAGTGCGCACTGGTGGCTCGACGTGGAGACGGGCAACCACTGGGAGTCCATTGAGTCCGCGTACGGACCATCGACCGCGTCACGCGCGATCGACCAGGAGATGTTGCTGGGGGCGGTCGCGTACCTGACGAGTATCGGCGTCACCAACCTCGGCATCTACAGCACCGCACAGCAGTGGAACACCATCACCGGGACGCCGCCCACCTTGTTCAAGACGATCCCGGTGTGGATGCCCGGCTACGCCACCCTCGCCGCCGCCGAGGCGGCGTGCGCCCTGACGTCCTTCACGGGCGGGCGCGTCGCGGAGATTCAGTATCCGTCCAACGGACTCGACGGCGACTACGTGTGCGGCCTCGTGACGACGCCGGGTGCCGCGTCGATCTCGGTCGCGGCGTCCTCGACCTTCACCCAACAGTTGAGCGTGAGCGGCGCGACCAGTACGGTCACCTACGCGCAGCTCACTGGCGCGCCGAGTCTGGTGGTCTCGGCGACGGGACTACTCAGCACGTCGGGCGCGCTCGCGCCGGGAACCTATAGCGCGACGGGTTCGACCAGTGACACCAACGGTGACGTGGGCCTGTTCAGTTTCATTCTGAGTGTCGGGGTGATCACCCAAGTGGCGCCGCTCACCGCCACCATCAAGACGACGCAAACGCCGACGTACAGCACCCAGCTCATGGTGAGCGGCGCCTCGGGCGCGGCGACCTTCAGTCAGCTCACGGGATCACCCAGCCTCCTGGTGTCGAGTTCTGGTCTCCTCACGACCAGTGGCGCACTCACCTTCGGCACCTACAGCGCGTCGGGCACGACGAGTGACGGTGCCGGGGACCTCGGCACCTTTCACTTCACGTTGAGCGTGGGTCCGATCACCCAGAACGTCCCGACCACGGCGTCCGTCGTCACGACGGCGACGCCGACGTATTCGGTGCAGTTGAGCGTGAGTCGCAATGACGGGCCCGTCACCTTCACCCAACTGACCGGCGCTCCCAATCTGGTGGTCTCCACCACCGGCGTGGTCTCCACCAACGCCGCGACCTTGCCGCCGGGTACCTACAAGGTCACCGGCACGACGACGGATGCCTTTGGCGATCAGGGGACCTTCGTCTTCACCCTGACGGTCGGCTCCGCCGCGGCGCCACCGCCGGTCGTCGTCGCGCCGAGCGCGACGTACGTCGTGGGTCACGCGAGCGCCGGAAAGACGGTGACGCTCCAAATCATCGGCACCGGTTTCTACGGTCGACCGACCGTGACGAGTCACGTGGGTACCAGTGCGCTCGTGGTGGGCGACACCGGTACCGTGCTCACAGTGCGGGTGTCGGTGAAGCCCCGTTCGCGCAACGGCGTGTTCACCTTCACGATCACGTTGCAGAACGGTAAGACCACGACCGTTCGCTACAACCAACACTGATCCGCGCGAGGGACCAATCACTGTGCGAAAGGGCCTCTCGCGATCCCCACGCGCTCTTGGACGCCGACGAGCTCGAAGGGACTGAGTGCGCGGTGGTATTCCGCGCGCCAGTGAGCGCGCGCGGCGTGTCGTTGGTACGGAAGTTCGCCCTAGAGTCGAGGTACGTCGAGTGGAGGACGAGGATATGGACGACAACACCATCTTGCGGCGGGTAACCGAACTCTCAGAGGAGGAGCTTCGCCTCGAGGCGCACCAGGAGAAGGCGCAGCTCAGTAAGGAAGACCACGAGCGCATGAAGGCCATTGAGATCGAGTTGGATCAGTGCTGGGACCTGTTGCGGCGACGTCGGGCGCGACGACACGCGGGACTCGATCCCGACGACGAAGAGGTTCGACCAGCCGAGGTCGTCGAGAAATATCTTCAGTAAAAGTTTTACTTGACTCGAACGGTAATTTTTTCGTCACACCTTCGCCGTTCGCGTCGCGAACGATAGCCTGAGAGAAGCGTGCGGCGAGTTTGCGCGACACGCCGAAGCAGTCGAATTGTCGCTCCAGAGCCCTGGTGACCCGAACCAACGACGGGGGTACCGTGGCCACTTCTTCCGATCCCGATGCGCACGGAGTCAACGTCAATGAGATCTTCGGGTTACTCAACCCGTGCGAAAACCTCTTCGGTCGCGCCGAGTACGCCGTCACTCGCGTTCCCATCAGAGCGATTCGAGTGAAGCGCCCTCCTAGCGCACCTTCGCCCACCGTGGACGATACTCCTAGGAGTTCTGCGATTTCGGACTTCGTGGGTCTCGTGAATCGTTATTACGAAATCTGATGCAGTGCGGTGCGTGCGCACGCAATCGTGTTCCTCGCCACCGTGTGGGTGGCTCGGGATCGGGGTCGTGACGTCACGTGCGCTCTGTGGCGCACCACGTACTGTGTTCTCGTGCGACGTCTATTAGCTCGATCAGGGATGAAGAGCGACGTCGCTCGTCTCGTTCGCCTGGTAATGCTCAGCTCGCTCGGGCTGAGCGTCGTGGCCGCGGCGCACGCGGGTGCGAGTAGCGCACCGCGCACGACGATTGAAACCGCGTCGCTGAGTGGCGTGACCGCCACCTATAGCTACGCCGGCACGTTCCCGCAGTCGCTCGACTCACGACTCAAGATTGCACGCGCCGGTGTCGTGGTCTTTGACCAACCAGTGACGTCGAAGTGGTGCGGGAATGAATGTTGGCCCGACGCCATCGCGAAGGCGACGCGCGTCGTGCACGTCGTTCGATTACGAGCCCAGGGTTCACCCGACGTGGTCCTCGACCTCTACAGCGGCGGCGCGCACTGTTGCTCGGTGGAACAGGTGTACTACTTCGACGCGACGACGTCGAGGTACGTGAAGGTGGAGCGGAACTTCGGCGATCCCGGCGCGCGGTTGGAGCGACTGGGCGCGGGCGCGAGTGACGACTTCGTCACGGCGAACGACGCCTTCGCCTACGAGTTCACCGACTTTGCGGCGTCCGGCTGCCCATCGAGATCCTGCGGTTCTCGAATCACTCGTTTGAGAACGTCACGCGTTCGTTCCCCGCACTGGTCACTAAGGACGCGGCCCGGTGGCTCACGGCGTTTCGTGAAGCGTCCGGCAGTCACTACGACGACACGGTGGGCGTCGTGGCCGCGTGGGCGGCGGACGAGGACTTGCTTGGTCGCGTGAGCGAAGTGAACACGTTCCTCGACCAAGAGGCGAAGGCGGGACGCCTCAACAGCGCGCTGTACCCCATCGACGCGAGCGGCGAAAAGTTCGTACGTTCGCTCCAGAAGTTCCTGCAGCAGCAGGGGTACCTCACGCGGTAGGGAGGCGTGTGGCCCCTGGTCGTTCTCGCGATGAACCAAATGGGAGCGTCGACGTGATGAGGACGTTCAAAGATTGGCGAAGTTCGCGAGGTCGCGCGCGGTGTCGCGCGATATCTCGGGGCACGTCACCGGGTAGAGCTCGGTCGCGTGCGACGTACCGAGGACCACTCGACCCTTCGCTCGGACGCCCGCCGCGAGCAGCAGTCGGTAGAAGGCGATGCCCTCATCACGCAGCGGGTCACATTCGTTCACGCTGATGACCGTGGGCGGCAGACCGCGCACGTCGTCGAGCGTCGCGAAGCCCGGCCACGCGAGGGGATTGTGGGCGAGGAAGGCGTCGATGCCGTAGGCGACCGCACCGCGGTTGGTGTGAAGCTCGAGCGCGACGCCGTTGTACGTTGACGCGGAGGGATACCGTTCGTCGGGCCAGTGCCCGTTGATGTAGGGGCACAAGGCGTAGAGGCCCTTCACTAGGTGGAGCTGCTCGCGCTGCTTGAGGAGCATGCCCGTGGCGAGCGTGAGGTTGCCACCACCGCTTTCTCCAGCGACGACGATGCGCCGCGCATCGATGTCGAGTGCGTCCGCGTGGGTGCTGACCCATTCGAGGCCGGCGACGCAGTCGTGCAGCCCCGCGGGAAACGGCGCGACCTCCGGCGCTGAGGAAGGGATCACCGCATTGCGGAAGTCGACCATGACGACGGTCACGCCGAAGGACGCCACGATGCGCGCCCAGGCGAGGTAGTTGCCGTAGAAGCACGACAGGCTCGACATCGCGCCACCGTGGATGTAGTAGACGCACGCCGTGCGGACGCGATCCTCGGGTCGCGTGACGTGCATCTTTATCTCGTTGCCGTCGGGCGATGAGATGAACTGCACGGTCGAGGTGCGAAGGCCTTCGGATGACGCGACGTCCTCTCGGTCGGCGAGATTCATGAACTTCATCTCGAGCGCCGCGGCGGCGCGGCCCTCGGGCGACGCCGCCTCCGCCAAGACCTCCTCGCGGTCCACGACGTCGGACGAGGGGTCCTTGGGCCAATGCGCCAAGACCGCGCGAACCCGAGGATCGAGTTGCGCCAGAATCGAGGCGTCGATGGCCTCCCGGTCGGCCATCTAGAAGGTCGCGGCGTCAATGACGAAGCGGTATTTGACGTCACTCGCGATGGTGCGTTCGTAGGCCTCGTTTATGTAGTCGGCACCGATGACCTCGACGTCGCTCGTGATGTGGTGCTCGCCACAGAAATCCATCATTTCCTGCAGTTCAGGCATCCCACCGGTGTTCGAGCCCGCAATGGTGCGTCGCTTGGGCACGATGAGTCCGGCGTTGAGCTTGAACGGTTTTCCGGGAATGCCGACGAGGACGAGCGCTCCGTCTACCTTCAGGAGCTCGACGTACGGGGCGAGGTCCATGTCCGCTGAGACGGTACTGATGATGAGATCGAACGTCGCCCTGAGCGCGCGCATCGCGTCGAGTTCGCTCGAGATGACGAAGTGGTCGGCGCCGAGTCGCAGTGCGTCGTCGCGCTTGTCGGGCGAATGCGAGAAGACCGTCGTCTCAGCGCCTAGGGCGTGTGAGAACTTGACACCCATGTGACCGAGACCGCCTAGACCAATGATGCCCACTCGTGTACCGGCCTTGGCGCCCCAATGTTGGAGAGGGGAGTAGAGGGTGATACCCGCGCACAGAAGTGGGGCCGTGCCCGCAAAATCCAAATCGTCCGCGATGTGGACCGCGTAGTTCTCGTCGACGACGAATTTGTCGCTGTAGCCACCGTACGTGGGGGTGGTCCCGTCGGGTTCGTAGTCGTTGTACGTCGCCCTCTGGCCGTTCGCGCAATATTGTTGGTTCCCCGCGAGGCAGTACTCACACGTGCGACACGAATCAACGAACGTGCCGACGCCGATCCTCTCGCCCACTTTGAATTTCTCGACGCCGGGACCAACGGCGGTGACGACACCGACGATCTCGTGACCGGGGACCATGGGAAAGATCGAAGGTCCCCAATCCTCGTTTACCTGATGAATGTCCGAATGACAGATGCCACTGAACGCCACGTCGAACGCGACGTCGTGGGGACCCAGTTCACGACGTTCGAAGTCAAACGGCGTGATCTTCGCCTTGGCGGTGGCGGCGGCGTACCCGTGGGCGTTCATTTGGTTTCTCCTCGCAAAAGGGCGGACGTCTGATATTAAATGTACCTTGTCACCAATAAAGCGCCCTTGGAGGCGTCGCACTTTGATGAGGACTCCACATTCTTCAAGTGGGTGATTAGGACAAACTTGACACGACCGCGTCTCAGCGCCAATCGCTGCACGAAAGTGGGATCGCCATCGGTGATAGCGGGCTAATTTGTCATCGAACGGAGTCTCGCCCGTTAGCGTACTGACGATTCGTGCGACGTCGACTTCTCCGTTGGATCATTTGCCACGTGTATGCAAAGTGTCGCATTGAGAAATTACCTATTGTTGAGCACTGACCTGAATCAGCCGCCTAACTCTCCGCGAGCAATTGTTGCTTGGCCTTATCGAGTAGGGCAAGTTTTTCGGGAGCGATCTTGGGCGATTGCAGGTCTAGACGATCAATCTCGCTGACGATGATGCCCCCTACCAGTGCCCGCAACGTGTATTTGTGGTCGGCGGGAACCACGTACCACGGTGCCCACGGCGTCGACGTCGCGGTCAACGCCTCCTCGTACGCCCGCTGGTACTCATCCCAATGTTGACGTTCCGCAAGGTCGTTGACCGAGAACTTCCATCGTTTCGCCGGGTCGTCGAGGCGCTTGAGAAAGCGTTTCTTTTGTTCGTCGCGTGAGATGTGCAGGAACACCTTCACGACGTGCGTGTTGTTTCGATGCAAATGGCGTTCGAAGCCATTGATGTCCTCGAAACGTTTCTCCCACAGCGTCGCCAACGAGCCATCCTTGGGCGCCTCGTGCGTCTTGTCGAGTAGTTCGGGATGTACTCGCACGACGAGAACATCCTCGTAGTAGGAGCGGTTAAAGATACTCATGGTCCCGAGAGCGGGGACGACCTTGTTGCAACGCCACAAGAAGTCGTGGTTCAGTTCTTCGTTCGATGGTTGTTTGAAGGACTCGACCCGGCATCCTTGGGGATTGATGCCCGACATCACGTGTTTGATCGTGCCGTCCTTTCCGGCTGCGTCCATCGCCTGAAGGACTATGAGCAGTGCGTGTGAGCCGTCCGCCCAAAGTAGTTCTTGGGCCTTCGATAGTTCCTTCACGTACGAAGAGAGATCCTTCTCCGCGATCTTCTTTCGCGCGACGTCACCACTCTCCTTGGTGCTCTGCGTGAACCAGTCGGTTTTCGTTTCCTTCGTGCTGCGCGAACCCAGTTCGGCACGTTTTCCTGGTTCGATGCGTAATTCGTCGAGAACTTCCTTATCGAGCTTCATCGTGCACTCCTCTAGTAGCGCGGCGCGCTGGTAGAAAATTCCGTCGTGATCACGTCGCGAAGTGCGCCCAGAACGTCGCCCATCGCCCGCTCCATACCGAATCTCTCGCTCAAAGCGACAATACGTGCGTGCTCGTAGCGTGAAACGAACTCTGTCGCGGCGAGTGATTCGACGGAACCACAGACGAGTAGGAGGGGGACTCGGCCACCGGTCAGAGCGGCCACGCCCCCGGTGACCTTTCCCTCGAGACTTCCCTCGTCGAAACGGCCCTCACCGCAAATCACGAGACTTGCTCGAGCTATCCGATCACGAAGCCCCACGGCGCCCGCTACTGCTTCGAGGCCGTCCACGAGTGAACCTCCGAGCGCCGCGATCGCACCAGCGATGCCACCTGCGGCACCCGTTCGATCGAGGTCCTCGACGTCGACGCCTTGCTCGCTCAGGTAGAGCGCTCGCGTCTTCGCGAGGCGTTCGTCAATGACGCCGAGGTCCGCCTCTCGAACGCCCTTTTGTTGCGCGTAGCGGCGCGCGCCGCTGAAGCGCGCGAGCACGTCGGTGGCGGCGACCACCGGTACGGGCAGTCCGCCGTGATCACGTAGAAATTCGTAACATCCGAGCCCGCCGTCCGAGCTCGCCGAGCCACCCAATCCCAGGAGGATGTTGTCCGCTCCCTCTTCGGCCGCGGCGAGAATGAGCTCGCCGACACCAGTGCTCGACGCCGCGAGCGCTTGTTCCGGCGTGGGACTGACGAGATGATGACGACCAATGGCGTCAGCGCCTTCGAGAATCGCAGTGTGGCCAGAGTCTCGCGAACTCAACGTCATTCCCGCGGTCACCATCTCGCCCAGTGGCCCTGATACGCGCACTTCTATGACGTTGCCGGTGAACGCGTCGCGGAACCCTTCGCCTCCGTCCGAGAGTGGTTGCGAATCGGGTACGAATCCGAATCCGCGCACGACGTCGGCCACCGCCTCACAGAGTTCGACAGCCGTGGCCGTTCCACGGAACTTGTCCATCGCCACAAGAATCGACGATTGGTCGGAGGTCACGAGAGAAACCTTAACAATCGATCTCTATCGAGGACTTCCCGCTCACTCTCTCACACCTTTGAAGAATGAATTGAGGAACAAAGTTCCGACGGGTCGTTCGAGCACCTTGCGTACTGGGGCCACGCCGTAATTTTGGATTTGAGGACTTGACGGTTCAGGAATTTAACGTCAGTACCCATCGAATTTCTACGATTTGGTAATCACCATGAAGCGCGCCTCGCTCGATCCGGTGGCAGACTTACGTCAATGCGCGACGTCACAACGACCCCTAATGCACCAAGTTCTACTTTGTATAGCCAAGCGGTGAAGGCTGGTGGCTTTATCTTCGTTTCCGGTCTTGTCGGTTTCGACGTTGGAAACGGCAAGTTGATGGGCGAGTCAATCCAGGAACAAACACGACAGGCAATAGTCAACTGCAGAACGGTACTTGAAGCAGCCGGCGCATCACTTGACGACGTCGTTGAAGTCGGCGTACTGCTCAGTGACCCAAGCGACTTTGCCGGGATGAACGAAGAGTATGGGAGATGGTTTCCCGTCGAACCGCCGACTCGCTACGTCGCAAAACTGGGCGTCGATCTTCCCGGAGTTCTCATCTCGATTCGAGTCACCGCGTACGTTGGGTGACGAGGCATTGGTGGGCCGCCCGGGTCTCGATCCCGGCACCTTGAGATTAAAAGTCTCCTGCTCTTCCCGATGAGCTAGCGGCCCCAAACAGGTCACGAACGAATAAAGGCTTCTGCCCGTGCCGAATGATTACCTTACTGCACTCGATTCTGGCCACGTCTCACTGATGTGTCGGATTGGGGGAGAAGGACGTTGTACGGACTTCCTAATCGGTTCGAGTCGCGTGAGAGTCAATCGGTCAATCGGTCGAAGACGTAGACGCCTGGGTTTCGTCGAAACGTGTCGCACTTTCGTGTCCCGATGAGCGAAGTTCCCTTTCACTAGTGTGGTGCTTCATGGCGGAGAGGGTCCTCGTTACTGGCGGTACTGGGTTCATTGCACAACACTGCATCGTGCAGTTACTCGATGCGGGATATGACGTTCGCACCACGGCGATGTCGGCCAGTCGCGAAGACGAACTCAAGGAGATTTTGAGCCCACACGTTGCCTCGGGATCACTCGAAGGACGTTTCAGTGTTGTCGCCGCCGACCTCTTAGACGACGCGGGCTGGGACGACGCCGTCGCGGGATGTTCGTACGTTCTTCACGTGGCGAGCCCAATCTTCTTGAAAATTCCCAAAGACGAGAACGAGATGATTGTCCCGGCGCGTGATGGCACCTTGCGGGTTCTTCGCGCGGCGAGCACGGCGGGTGTCAAGCGCGTGGTGATGACCTCGTCTGTTGCGGCCGTCGCCTACGGCGTGCCTCGCGACCACGTGTTCACGGAGAAGGACTGGTCGAATCCAAATCGACGTGACGTTGACCCTTACGCGAAGTCCAAGACGGTGGCGGAGCGAGCGGCGTGGGACTTCGTGGCGTCGCTGCCTAGTCCCGCGTCGATGGATCTCACGACGATCCTCCCCGGTCTCGTACTCGGTCCGTTGCTTTCGGGTCACTTCAGTTCGTCGGGTGAAGCGATAAAACGAATGTTGGAACACGACATCCCGGGGATGCCTGCGATTTCATTCCCTCCCATTGACGTGCGCGACGTTGCGTGGGCGCACGTCGCAGCGATGACGAGTCCCTTGGCGGGAAACGAACGATTCCTCTGCGGTATCGAGTCGGCACCGCTGGTGGAAATTGCAAAAATTCTCGCAGAGAAATACAACCCTTTGGGTTACAAGGTACCGACGCGGAGGTTGCCAAAGTTTGGCGTGCGCATCGCCGCGCTCTTCGACCGAGATCTTCGTTTCGTCATCCCCGAGATCGGTCAACCAACCGTCGTTGACGCCAGCAAGGTTCGTGACGTCCTTGGCTTGCAACCAAGAGGTCTTCAAGAGATGTCCTACGCGATGGCCGATTCGATGATTAAGTACGGTGTCGTCAAGGCGCCACGATAGTCGCGACACCATATTCTTTTCGTAAATGCCGCGGGGCGAATCCTCAACTCTTTTCCTTTGTGAGGATGGCGACGTATGGTTCGTTGCTCGTGGAGGCGAGTATTCGTTCTTGGCGCCAACCGGTGCCGCGCAGGACGTGTCGCATCTCGCGAGGCGAGACGTAGATCCAGTCGAACCACTTGCCCCACATGTCGTCGTAGCGGTAGCGGACGCGCACTTGTCCAGGTGCGCGTCCTCGAAGAAGATTCTGTGCGTAGTAGGGGCGAGTCATGGCGGGTGCGCCTCCGAAATAGGAACTCGTACTCTCCATGAAGATCTTTGCGCCGTCCTTGGTGTGGCGTGCAAGCATGGCCAATTGTCGATGCGCGTTTGAGGGGTTCGCGAAGATTCCAAAGTTGTTGCCGTAGAAGATCAAGGCGTCGAATGACGCGATGCGCTCCTTGAAGTCGTGAAGTGGCGCGTTCCAGACCTCTTGCACGCCTCGTAGTTTGGCGGCTCTCACGGCGAGTGGTGAGGCGTCGAGGCCCACCACGTCAAGGCCGCGTCGTTGAAGTTCGAGTGCTACTCGTCCTGCACCACACCCAATGTCGAGTACGCGGCCGCGCAGATGACGCACGGATTGTCGCTCGCACGCTGGCCACTCGCGAAAGCTCGCCAAGTACACGCCAGGGCCCGCACCTTCTTGAGTGAATCCATCGTCGCGTTCTAGGACCTCGAACTGCGTTCCACCTTTCGCCCAATCAAAGAGTGCCCGCCCGAAAACGTCACTGGTTGGATTCACGTCGTCACCTTGGGATTGTCGAAAGTGGAATTGGCTCGGTGCCACGCGGAGATTCCGCCCCCTCGACGCTAGTTCCTTGACGGCGATCGAGACATTGGTTCGGCACCGACGACCATTGAACGCCGTCGTCAGATGTAATTGGTGCTGGTCACGACGCTCGCCAGCGCACAATGTTTACAAAAGTACGATGGTGAGCGAGGCGACGCGCCATAGTCTGAAGACGTCAATAACGAAGGGACTTTTGGACATGCAGTCGGTCTTCGAACAAGAGATCGCGTCTCAGGGTGAGGTGCTGCGCACGCGCGCCACCGAAGGCGCTCGCGCCGCCAAACGAGCTGCGGAACTCTTCGACGGTTCCGTCACACATCTCGTCGTCGCCGCGCGCGGCTCGTCGGATAACGCCGCGCGCTATCTCCAGTATCTCAGTGGACGCGAGCTGGGTATCTTGACGGCGCTGGCCACCCCTTCGCTTTACGTGGGCGCTCGCGGGATAAATCTCACGGGAGCGGTCGTTCTTGGGATCTCGCAATCTGGCCAGTCGCCCGACATCGTGTCGGTGATGAAGGCCGCTCGTCAACAAGGTCGTCCTACTATTTCAATCACGAACGACGTTGCGTCTCCCTTGGCGAACAGCACGGACGTCGTTATCCCGCTACTCGTCGGAGACGAGATCTCCCTCGCTGCGACAAAAACGTTCCTCGCGTCATTGCAAGCAGTCGCTCAACTAGTACGCGCCCTCACGGCGCCCCGTGATCCCTTCGCATCGATGGAGGAGGTGCCCGACGTCGTTCGCGACGTAAGTACGTGGGCGATTGACGCTGTGGGTAACGTCGTCGACGCTCTCGCCCTAGGTGGGCTCACAGTGGTCGGACGCGGCCTCGGCCTCAGTTCCGCCGACGAGTGCGCGCTCAAGATTCGTGAGGTGTCCGG
>Ga0116227_10014455_pt1 | contig 12020 bp, 10 predicted proteins | sample S1TSphgellanicum_FD_89693 | JGI IMG/M metagenome (GOLD analysis project Ga0116227, IMG submission 89693) | Host-associated microbial communities from peat moss isolated from Minnesota, USA - S1T2_Fb - Sphagnum magellanicum MG | ecosystem: Host-associated > Plants > Peat moss > Unclassified... | reverse complement strand
TTCGAGGTCTTTTGACAACAAGGATGTATACATAAATTTATAAAGAGCTGAGCTTGATTTCACATAAAATGAGATGCTGACTGCATGCAAATTTGGTGTACATGAAATTTTATGAAGGTGACTTCAGCTGCTCTCACCACTTATCCCCAACAACTACATGCACTAGAATTGAGTCCTCCCTCACCCTAGTCCTCACTAATACTCTTCATCATGTGTAGAACTCCTATTTTGTATGTCTAGATAGTAGACTTTCCATCATGTGTAGGAATCCTATTTTGTATATCCGTTATCTGTAAAGTCAAGCGACTAGGGGGCGAGAACGGCCAGTTTGGCCCTGATAGGGCATCAAACACGTAACTGGGAATCAAATTTTACAAAACAAAATAACTGGGACGCAAACTAGTTTTTCCATCAATTTTGGTGGTAAACTGAGTTTCATCCTGTCTTTCCTTTTTTTGAGCGCCTCTACCGCTGCTGCATATATTTTCAGTGCTCCTACTGGATAGGACTACTATAATTACCTCGAACCGTGTGCATAAAATGCTGAGTTCCAGCATTTCATACCCAGATTTAATAAATTTGCTTACTTTGCGGATACCACTGAAAGAGGGGATAGGGGGTGAAAGGAGGCCCAAATACAGGGTGAAGACAGGGTGACTTTATGCATAACACTAGTGTCTTGAGGAGGAGCACTTCCCCATGCTCTGAGTGATCAGGAGGATCCTATGGCCTAGGAGAGCATACAATGTGTTGACTGATGACCCATATGCCCAGAACCTTCAATCTGGATTAACAAATGTACTAAGTTGGCAATAAAAGAAACAAATTGTTAATTAATGTGACTCAGCCAATACTCAATGTCTGAGGCAAACCCAATGTGATTTAAGGCTCTCCGCAATTCCCAAAGGACTGTAAATTTTCCCATAAACAATTGGATACTGCAAATCACTGGACATCTCAGAAATATGTATGGAGTCTGGACTCTAATGGGAATGGGTTTAAAGAGTCTGATCTGGAATTTCATACAGAAAATCTTCAGCTCCAACATTGGTTTTGAAAAGCTAAGATTGGGGCAATTATTCAACTTCCTAGACCCAAAAAGTTTGATTCTTTAATTAATTTAATTTATAAAAACATCCAAATTGGGTTCTTTTCATCAAAAAATCAAATACTCGGCCAACATAGCACCAAACCCCTGCAAGTTATTTCAAATTGCATCAAACTCCCCACTGTTATTTGGGCAAGTGTTTTTAAAAGAAGCAAGACATATGCTTGAGCTAGATCCCAAGCTCATACTTGCTTAACACAAGCTTCCTGAAGACCCGACAGAGGCAATTCTTTAGAATTTTGATTTTTTTTCCCCAAAACCTAGAGGCTATTATTACCATAGCAGCTTGGCAACTTTGACACATAATTAATTTTGAAATTTTCAATTTTGACAAATGAAATTCCCAAAAAAATTCAAAATTTCCCTTGCAATTTTATTCTGTTCCTTGGCAAAAAAGAAATTTCTGAAAATTTCAATATTCCTGAAAATAATATAACTAGGGTTGAAGCTGCCAACTTGTCAAGGCACTGCTAGGGTATCTCAAAAACATCAAGTACCCGTCCAACAGCTGTACACGGGACTAGAGGCAATTGAGTCCAACTTACAAGTTACAAGAACCTCAAGGACAGCAGACAGTCTTGATCAAAAGCTGCCAAGGTACTATGGTATCTCCAAAATCAAATACCCGCCCAACATGTGTATGAGCAACAATTGCAGGCCATTCAGTCCACCTTGGCAGCTTTGACACATGTGAATCAATTAATTAGTTAACTTGGAATTTTTCATTTCAACAAAAGAAATATTCCTGAATATTGTTATTCAATAATTTTTCTTCACAAAATTTTGATCTTCGAAGTTTTTGGGGGAAGATTTCATCGTTTCTGAAAATAATATAATTAGTGTCAAAGCTACCAAGGTACTATGGGACCTCCAAAATCAAATACCCACCCAACATGGGTATGAGCAATTGCAGGCCATTGAGTCCAACTTGCAAGAGCTTCTGAGCTCTGATCAGAAGGCAAGTACAAGAATCAAAGCCTGTATACATAGCTGTAGAGTATTATACAGACTTTGATTCCTGTACAGTGTACTGTAGCTGATAGAAGTAGCTGGTTACAATACACAAGAGGGAGGGAGAGGTGCAAGCACTAGATGGGGGAGAGTGTATCAACAAGAGTCAGTCCAGAAGGCTAAAAAAAATTGCTTTAATGACTCTTGTTGTCTGTTAGCTGGGTGGTGGTGTCTTTGAAGGAGACTGGAGTTACGAGAGACTGAACTTCATTGATGAATAGGTACCTGTCTTGTGCAGCTACAATCCTTTCTGGCTTCTGGATTCACTGTGATCATCCCTATGACGACCAATCAAAGATTTGATTCCAGCTCCTTGGGTCATCATTATCTTCTGGGTCGAGCACCTACCTCTAAGAGGTTGCAGAGATCTAGACGTGTGAGATGACTTTGATGGCAACTACATTAAAAAAATGGAAAGCTGTTGCCCAGGTAGAATCTGTGATCCCAACAACCTAATGGAAAGAGACCTGAAGTATCGATAATCTGCATGCAAGTTCAACATTTGGCCTCAAGAGGTTTGTGGAATGTCTATGCACATGAAAATTGGTGCTAGCATAGTGTTTGGAAGAAATGTTATTGAAGATCCCATTTCAAAACAAAAAAAAATTGAAAGAATGGACACCGGAAGGACCTCACTCTTTTAGTTTGTAGGACCTAAGTAGCACTGGAATTAAAGGGTTTTGGAGTTGTAACTGGGGTTCTAAATAGGTGAATCCTTTCAAAATAACCAATTATTTATTTGACACTGGCCAAAAGATTGTGTGAGGGACAACTTTTGAAGCCTCGCCCAAGATTTATTTGGGCATTACTTAAATGGGTGAATTAGTATGTCTAAATAACTTATAACCCTTAGGTTATTTAAATAAGTTATAACTAATGTGAGAAATGTTTAACATGTTTTGAAATAAACATGATTTTCCTGAGAGGTGTAAACAAATTCATCTTTTCTCAAGTTGCTATATGCGTGTCTTTGTAGACATCACTACATGTCAGCACCTCAATAGGATAGCACACAACACCCCATTTTACACAAATTTGCATGTTATTCAAAAAAGTCTTTAACTATGTCACCAAATGCCTTATTCACCAATTATCTTGAAGTCTTCATTTCTTGAAAGATTTTCCTTGCAAAATTGTTCCTTCATTCTATTAGGTTGCACTAGCTTATGTCGTTGAACCTAATGGCAGATACATTTGCTGTAGCACATTGCCACCCTACCCTATCAACACTGCAACCTTTTTTTTGTATGGGGGAGATTTTGCCAAAAAGGTGAAATTCAAAATAAATAAACATGGTGACTTTGGAGGTTTTCAATTGCAAAAAATGGAAAAAAAGAATGGAAAACATTGCCAAATTCATATATTTTGGTTTTCATTGTGGAGCTAGAAATATAAATATAGAAAGATGATTAAAGATTTGCATTTGATATATGGTTCATAAGTAGATTTGGCTAAATCTTCCTTGTAAGGATGATTATTAATTTTTTACACCTTCCTATGGATGATTATCATTTTGGCTACAAACAAAAATTCCCCCAAGAAAAGTGCCCATTGAACAACATTGTGTTAAGTAGTAAAAGGTGTTCAATAAATCAATAAGTCTTCAATGACTAACTTGGATGCTTGGCGTTGGAAGGTTTGGATCTTGGCATTTAGATTTTAAGGTTTATATATGTGTTAGATAGTTTTGACAATTTTTGAAGAATCAGTAATTTTAGTTCTTTTCCTTGCTTTAGATGACTATATAGGGTTTCATATTTATTATTATTATTATTTTGGCTGGTTTTCAAACGATAGTTCTCACAAATTTGATAATCATCAAATTTTTCAATTGGTTCTTCCAACCTAGTTTTCAACCTATGGTCCAACATTTAAGAAAAACATGTTATGAACTTTATATTTTTATATTTTTTAAATAATGAAAAAACAATTCAAGATTTTCAGTACCGATTGTAGAATACATTTGTAACTAGTTTTCAACTATGATTCCCATTGATACAACTAATAAGACCACTAATGAACCACTATTGAAGTATTATTATTCAATTATGTTGTGACTATTATACAATAACTTATAACTTATTAAAGATATGAATTCATATGTAATGTTTTATAAAGAATTATTATTTCAATAAATTGATTATTAAATATTAACTGTGCCTAATACACTTTATTATTATGAGTTTGTTATTTATATGTTAATAAATTATCTAAAATCAATAATTAGTTATTTGAAGGAAATTTTTAAAAAGTAAAATTATTTTTTTACTTCAAATAATTTTTTTATTTAATTAGTTCAAATAAATAATTATCTGATATTAGTTATTTAAATTTTAAAATTATTTGATTATTTGAACTATAATAATTAATTTAAATAACTAACTTCACTACTTAATTAATTCAAATAATTGATCCAAATAATTAAATTTTAGATGCTTGATTCAAAAATTAAATTCTTAAATAATTATTTAAAATCAAATCAAATAAATTATTTTGATAACTAATTATTTGAAATTAGCTTTTAAAGCCTAGCCTATGTAATAACACGTGTCAACATGGTACGCATTGAACTTAATGAAATTATATATATAATATTTAAATAAATATAAATAATCCAACTACAATGTTGATTCATAAAATTAGTTTAAAAATGACAATGCTAGTAAGCTGGTTAGGATGATGAAAAGTTCATGTAAGTTGCATTTTTATGCAATTACCATTGCAACTTTGTGTTAAATATTATGTTTTGCGACTAATTTTATGCAATTTATCCAAGGCGATTGGGGCTTACAACAAGTCCCATGAGATAATTATGATTAAAAATTAGTTGTTAATCCAATTAATTATTTGCAAATTCTATAAAATGTTTCCATATGTGAAATACCATGTTTTCCAATGGGCACCATTGTGAAATATGTGGTTAAACACTTCAACAAGGGACAAAGTTTGAAAAACAGAATTGTAGGTTAATACATCGGAGTTTGATGGATGCCTACACATGCATGATAGTCTACCACTTCCACCAATTTCGAAAGTGATTAAATTTCAAAGCTTATAAGAAAGGTAAATTTCGACTCAAACAAGATGTACAAACAATGATGTAAATAAGGAATGTTTATGACAATCAATGTTCAAGTTTAAATGTGTTGCCTCCTCCAATATCATTATTAACAATAAATATTGATATTGTTTCATGTTAGGTTAAACATTCAAAGCCCCTTACACTAACAATGTGGGAACAACCTAAAGCATTAGCAATGCCAGTTGAAATTTCAAAGAGCCTTGTGACATTGGAAAAACCTTTCGATTGGTTTGCAATTCTATCCAACCCCATGTTTTTATTGAACGTAGAAATTGATTCAATCATTTGGTTTATTATTTGAAATATAGTCATAACCATGGTTGCATTTGGTTACATTTGATTCCATATGACTTACTTATAGGAACATAGAATTACATTCCATCATATGTTTGGCAAAAGGATAAAAGTGCATGGATAATCTAACATTTTTGTGTCAAAGGACATAATGTCCCGGACTCAATGGAAACAATAATAGGATCGAACAATCAACATCATAAGAAGTGAACAATAAGAAAAATTATCCAATTTTGGATGATTTCTAGGAGATTTTTGAAGATTCTATAAATGAATATAAAATCATTTGGGGAGGTGATGACAATTCTATTACATGAATTGTTTCAACAATGAAAATGTCAGAGTATGTTTCAACGTTGGCATTTTTGTTCCCGTGTGGTGGCACTACACTAAGGTCTTGTTTTTAAAAGATTAAAATGACATTATTTGGGCATAGGGTTTGTTGCAATGATTTTATTGTTGACAAGTTTTGTGCATTTGAACATATGATATTTACACATAGTTGAAAAACACATGCCTTTCAAAAGAAGAAAAAAAACACTAAACCTTTGATTTTTTTCCCCCAAGTATTAGCACATTAATAGATGGGTTTGTCATTTATGTTATTTTGCTTACAAGTGATAACTCATTCATGAAGATTTTATGCAATTTGCATTTGTTGCCCTTAAAATTGTGCTCAATCATAACTGAGGTGATCATGGTCCTTGTGTTTTGTTCTTTTGCGTTATAAGAAAATTTCATACAAATCCAATTCAATTAAAATTTATTTGAGCAAGTACCTCTACCTTTTTTACATAAGTTTTTAATTGGCTGAATTATTTCTACAATGTTATTTTTCATATGGCATTACCTTTGGGTATTAAAATTCATAAAGGTTGCGGTTCCTTGTGTTAGTAGTTGGATTCACAATGACTTTCTAAAAGTAGTGGATTTAAAAGAATAACAAAAAATTTCAAGGTCACAAGTTGACAAAACATTAAATTATTGCATTATTTAATGTTTTAATTTTGTAGACTAAAATTGAGTTAATGGATCTAAAAGTATGTATGAAAATCATAATTAATAAAATGTTTAAGTTGAAATTCCATCGTTCAAAGTTTTTGTTGATTTATAAAACAACTTTGGATTTTAGGGTTTTGTGGCTAAAGAACAAAACAGAAATTAATTTGTTCCAAAAAATGTGTAACTCTTTTGACATCTAGAAATCTAAGCCTTCTTTCCTTTCTTTTTTCCTTATTTTGATTCCTTTTTCCTCCAAGTATTAGCATACTTACAAAAGTGTGAAAGTACAAGACACATGGACCAAGGAAAAAATGGAGGACTATGAAAACACTTGGGCAGATGAATTTTTAGGGAAGAATCTATGTTCACATTTGACATCATGACTATAAGAACTAGATAGTTTGTTTTTGGAAAAGCTATTTTTCGAGAATTATCAAGTTGAAAGAACTTACTTCATCGCTATGGGAATTACAAAAAATTACCAATCCATTCCAAATGCAAAGAAATGGATTCATAACCTTGGATTTTCTTCAAATTCTTGTTCAATTTATATTTTTTCCTTGTTTTTTAATTCATAAATATTTCAAATGTTTAATCATTTTAGTGTGGTTTATTTGTTTTTTGACTAAACTATTCCATCTTCCACAAAAATGATTAATTAACTAATGATGGAGAAACCCCAATAACATATGTTATGACTTAAAAAAATGTTACATCATATCTTTGTGTAAATATGTGTTTAAAAAACCTGCCAAAAAAAGAGAGTTTTCACAACGTTAAAAAACAAACATTAAAATGTCTAATGAGTGGTTTGGAACATTTTATCCTCATTAAATTTATTCCAAATCAATCGCATGTTTCCATACTATATTAACAACATATTTGTGTAAAAAATTTGATCATTTTTCACATTGAAATTAAATTTTGATTCAAAGTGTGAAACCCAACCACTTGTTAGAGTGGATCCTATTAGTTTGTTTACACCCCACTCGTTTCTTCTTTCCCTTCCGGGCATAATGCAAAATATTATTTAATATGAAAATGCAAGATATGCAAAAAAAAAAAAAAGTTTTGCAACAAGTCTACACAAAAAAACAATTATGATTAATTATTATCTAGATTTACCTAGGGTTTATGGCTTCAAGTAGTTGATTTTAAATGTAAACTTGTAATCATTTTATGTTCAAAATAATTATTATTTCAATACATTTTCAAAATGAACTTTCTTTTTCCAATAACATGTTAATGTTCATTTTCATGTCCATGTTATATGATAAAAGAAAATTTGAGATTGACATAAATAATGACGTCAGTATTTTGGAAACCATATTAGAACATATGAAGGGGGTAGGAAGGGTAGGGGATATTATTAATTGATAAACCTCCATCTCATTTTTCTGTATTTTTACATCTTTCTCACATTTCCAAATTGGTGTTTAAATTAAAAGTTAAGGATTGATTTAACTATTGAAGTACATTCCAGAAATTGAAAGCTTTTTCCCTAGCCACATGATTTTAGTTAATTTATGACCAAAAAAAATTGTAAAAACCCAAATAAACCAAATAAATAAAGGTTAAAAAATAAAGATAGAATTGACTCATACAGAATGAAATAAAAAAAAGAGAGAAAAGAACTTTGACATTTGAATCAAACGTTTGTAGTTGCAACTTGTAGAGCCTAAAACTTCAACTTCGAAGTTACAACGAGACTTGAAAGCTACACAAGGAAAAAAGAGAGGAAGGAGTATGTGGACAAGAGGGAACAACAATGTTGGAGAAGGAGCAAAGCAACAAAGCTAGAAGGAACCACAACACACACTTGGAAAAGACTAAACAAGATTATAGTGAGCAACAATATTGTCGAATAAGGACAAGAAATAATGCTGAAGAGGAGTGAATTGTAGCAACATTGAAGAGGAACAAATAATAACTCGGCACAGGAATGAACAACAACAAGAATTGAAAAAGGAACAAACAATAGAAGCTATGTAGTTTGGAGAGGAATGAACAAGAACGCCAAAAAGGAACAAGAAAGAGCATTATGAAGTTGAAAAAGAGCACTATGAAGTTGAAAGTGCAAAGTGGAAATAAAGAGTGAAAAGCAAAAAAAAGAGAATTGTAGTAACATTGAAGAGGAACAAATAATAACTCTGCACAGGAACGAACAACAACAGAATTGAGAAAGGAAGAAACAATAGAAGCAATAGTTTGGAGAGGAATGAACAACACCACCAAAAAGGAATAAGAAAGAGCATTATGAAGTTGAAACAGAGCATTATAAAATTGAAAGTGCAGACTGGAAGAAAAGAGTGAAAAGAAAAACAAGAAAAAATGAAAGAGCGAATAGAAAAATCGTGGGGAAAAAATAATAATAATAGAAATATCTGAAGCAATTGTAGCTTACAACCTTCAGCAAAACAAACAAAGCAGACATTACTTAAGCCGAAACCAAAGTGGGGCCCAATAAAGAGCTTGGGCAATTTATATTTGGAGCATCGTCCAGCAAGAAGCAAGAGTAGCCGCCAGCTGTAATCCTAGAAGCTCTGGATACAGACATAAGCTTCTAGAAAAAGTAACCTAGAATGTTAAAAAATCCTTCTTAGCTAGAAAGATGGTAAGCTTTGGAAGCCTACAAGTTTCTAGAAGAAGCAGTTTATAAAGTTCATCAGTCAAGCTGGCGAGTCTCGGATTGAAAGGTTTGGTGGATCCTCCTCCTAGCAGCTTGTTGTTTCTTCCTGAATCTGTTCCTTTTTCCCCTCTCTGGCAGATTTTTTCCTTAGCTCTCGGATTTAAGGTTAGTTGGATCTCCACCTGCTTGTTTTAATTATTTTTAAAAAAAAATATTTTAGGTTTTCTTCTATTGTGCTGCAGCAGTGCAAAGCATTCCGTCGATGGGAAACAGAAGTTCGGCCTCCGCAAGAGTTGTTGAAGTAAGCCATTCTCTCCTCGTGTAGTGGCGTTTTTTTTCCATGCGACCGTCTCTGGTGCTCGTGTGGGTGAGGATTTTGTTGAAGTTTTTTTGTTTGTTTTTTTGGTTTGGTTTGGTTTTGTTTTTTGTTATTTTGTTTCTGTTTTTGTTTTCTTTATAAAAAATGTTTTTAGGGGTTTTGGACTGAGGGTGGCTTCAGAGCGACTGATCATAAGAAGCTAAATGGATTCATGTGATTCATGTGTCTGCTTTGCTTGGGGAATACCTACATGTAGCCATTTACACCGCAGCAATTATGGCCGCCGACCAAGGGGATGTATCCGATTACGAAGGCAACTGTGACCATCATCTTGTTCCATGGACTGCAAATGTCAGACGCGATGGATGCTTGGAAGACCACCTGGACGAACAACTCGAATGTGTGTTGGCCTCAGGAGTGGCTGCCGGAGGATCTCGGGAAGGAGAGAGTGAGGGTGCTGTCCATGTCCTACGACTCCACTGCCACTAGATGGGTTAAAAACCAAGGCAAGACGGAGCGTGTGCAAGACATCGGCTCCGAGCTCCTCGAGAGTTTGGTCACCACGTATGGTGCCTTCACCCTCTAGTCCACAATTACAGACTTCAGCATTATAAGCTTTCCTGTCTATGGCCTTCTTTCAAGTCTATGACAAGGAGTGAGGAAGTTAGGGTTAGGGTTAGGGTTTCTTCTTCCTCTATGTGGTCTGAGTAAATTGAAAACTCAACAGAGGGTTTTCACCTTCTGTTCCAAACGATGCAGAGAGAAAGGAGGGGAGTTGACATGCACATTCTGTGAATGCAAAGAGTGCAAAATTGATTGTTGGATTTTATATTTGGGGAATTCCAGTCAGAGAAAAGGTCATAGTTGCAAGGACCCCTAAATTGTGCATAATTCTATGGGGTCAACACTAGAGGCTTTATTGGCCCTGACTGTGTAGGGGTATAGCTCCTGGGTACATCATCAGAGGCAGTGCAACTGATGCTTTTACCTATTAGGGCTTTGCCTCAAGATGTTACTAAAGATCAGCAAAATTCTGTGGTAAGTCTGAGTATTGGAGTGAACAATCAAAGGTGGTGGCTTGATGGTCACCCAGTTCTCTCTTTTCAACAGCTTGCTTTGCTCCATGTTATGAACTAATAAGCCCTGAAACCTAAACCCACAAAACATATGATCATTTCTATTTTCCATCTCTTAGAGAATGGTTTGTGTTTAGTACTGTTTGGAGATTGCCTGCTTCCTGTCTTTCCATTGCCTTCTCCTTTGTGGACATAGCTACTTCTATTACAGATGATTTCATCTCCTTCAGAATATACTGGAGGTTTGCAGACACTTGAAGCGTACGCAGGCAGTATTTGTTCATCTAGTCATTAGATTGTCAAGATTGAAAGTCACTTCAAATCACAAGATTATCAATGATGAATTGTTTGTAAAAAGCCATCAATTATCATTGACCTCATACAAGAGTTGAGAATTTGGTCATCACAAGTGACCCCTGTGGGGAAAAAAATCCAATAGTGGCAAAAGTTGGATGATGCTTCAGGATATGTCATCTGACCTAGAGTCTTTTTTTGCCACTTTTTTTGTAGGAAGGAATGGCAGCTTGATGTTGATCAAACGATTGTGCTGATTGGGCATAGCTTTGGGGGTTTGGTAATCAAGAGTTTGGTGGTGAAGGCTCATCAGGCTGCGCATCGTCGGCCTGCAAATCGATTAGATCCATCCAAGAAAGAGATGTGCACAAATTTTTTGGCAAATATTGGAGGCATATTTTTTTATGGAGTTCCCCATACTGGTTCGCTGATTGCAGAATATGTCAAAAATCTGAACAAAGTATTTCCCTTGCAACTGGCTGGTATTATAAAAAATCTTGTTCCTTTCCAGAATGATATGGAGCAACTGTCTGTCGACTTTGAAGATGCAATTGATCGAGAAAGAGTCACACTCTATGCATTTGCAGAGCTATTAGAGTACAAGAAGGTGCACTCACTCCCCAAGCATTAGCAGTTTGTCCAATCAATGAAATGATTTTCAGCACGCAGGTTCTCCTTGTATATTTGTTGCAAGTTCCTATGTGTTGTGACTTGTGACTCACAGGTATTTTGGGTGGGCTTTGTAAATGCAGGTCTTGGTCGTACCACCGGCTTCAGCAATTCAATTGACAGATCACAATAATGTTTCTCTTCGTGCCAATCATGTTGAGATCTGCAAGCCACCCAGCAGAAAAAGTCTGGGCTATGCGAAGCTCCTGGAGATCATTAAGTTAATCAGGGGAGAAAATTTAATTTGAGTCAGTGTGACAAATTACTCCCATGAGGTGGAATTGGTATATACATGGTCAGAATGGTGGCAGAGTATTCTGTTAGTGCCAATATGCATGGAGTTGCTGTGTGCCTCCGCATTGGTTGGGTGGGTGTGACTACCACCCCAGTATTATGCTTTTTGTGTCATGTTCTATACTAGAGAGGCAGGATATTGATATTGTCACATGCTTGCAGCAATGAAAAATTGTAGTGGCCAAAGGAAGCACATGACTCTTGTGCACAAAGCTGATGGTGGAGGTTTTAGGAAATTTGGG
>Ga0116227_10014453_pt1 | contig 12022 bp, 9 predicted proteins | sample S1TSphgellanicum_FD_89693 | JGI IMG/M metagenome (GOLD analysis project Ga0116227, IMG submission 89693) | Host-associated microbial communities from peat moss isolated from Minnesota, USA - S1T2_Fb - Sphagnum magellanicum MG | ecosystem: Host-associated > Plants > Peat moss > Unclassified... | reverse complement strand
GAGGCAAGTCCTCTTTAAGTTAGTAGCTTACAAGACTATTTTTGTAAAATCCCTGTGGTCACTTTGTCTACATAGGATTGTCTGCTTTAAAGAGAAGAGGACTCCAAAACCATGCACAGCTAAACCATGCAGAAGCAAAACCACTTGCAAACTGCACTTGTTGATCCAGTGCTGTAACCTCCAGATGACAGTACATGGAGCTTCCTTCGTGAGCATTCAGTAATATGTGATTCTCCATGACTTCTGTGAAATTTTGCAGCTTGGGTCTGTCAAAACCTCAGTCAGGTTAGAGAAATCTGCAAGTATGACAGCATGGCAGCAAACATCAACGGGAGCATTGGTGGCAACTATCTCCCATGTGATTCTAGAGTCCAGCATCCCTTTAAGGCAGTATTAACTAGTTGACCAGAACCTGCACTTTTGGTAATGGTCTTCTTTTGAGTGAGTTTTGTCCTCCCTCGGCTGCTATCTCGTGAATCTGCTAGGCTAGGAAGCATGTTCTGCCCCTCAACCTGGGATAAGTCTGCAGATAAACGTCCAATTTGATGCTGCAGTGATGCAATAGATGGGTCTGTCTGTGCCTTGGCCTTCCCACTCTTCTTGGAGGCATCCACTTGCTTGAGCTCCAATCTATAAAGGGCACAGTCAGTCTGAGAACTCAGCTCATATTCAAACAAGTGCCATTCAAAGAGACCCTCAGGCTGAGGATCCATGTAGTAGGAGCGCTTCAGTCCTCCAAACTCCTTCATCACTTGCTTTCTGGACTCATGCCAACCTCTTCCCCCATAGTCAGGCAGTGAACGCTGCTTCCGTGTGCCACTTTCAAATGCACGGCGTGGTTTGTCAAAGAAAAGCCACTCCCGGAGCACTTCTCCATGCAGGATAGCCATATCAAACAAATCTGCACTTCCATAACCCAGCCCATGCCCAAATTATGTACATATGCTTACAGGTGTCACTGTGCATTGTGGACTGAGTTATTTTCTATGACTGGCTGAACTGCAAAGACAGAAAGAACCAAGACTGTTGCTCCAAAAATCACAAATGGCTTTATCCTTGCAAAGTGGGTTCAGGGTTATTGAAAGAACCCTAAAATAAAGGCTGAAATGGCACAGCTCTGAGCAAATTGAGCAACCAGCAGCACAAAATTTAGAAAAGGAATAGGGTTTACCTGTAGCATTCCAAGGTGTCTTGGAAGTGGCAGCCCCATGCAATTCTGGAATACCAACAGCTCGCCCATTGACACGAGCTGTTAATGCTGCAAATAGAGGACCATCCTTTAAGTCAATCCCACCTGGCCTCAGCACTGGGCACATGCCTGGAGCGCCTTCATTCAGTGCCAATTCTTCATGGAAACTGCTGCAATAAACTAACCCCTCATTGCCTCCTTGAGCAGGCCTTGGGCAATCCCACAAGGCACATTTAGGGTTCAAGAAAGCAATAGATGGAGGAAATATGCCTGGCTTGAACAACATATCAGAGGTAGCAATTGGCGTTTGGTGGTTGTGCTGCACAGGTCTGTGAGAAATGTCATCACACTTCCTTGAACTTGGTCCTGCCTGATGCTCAATACCACCCTCACCGGGGATTGGTATTCCACACAACTCTGGCACTGCGACCCCACAATCCTACAAAAGACAATTTTCTTGAACATCAACCTTCTGTAATATTCAAGCAGTCTCAAGATGCTTTGTCCATCATGCTGCCCTAACTACTTTAGCACAAGAAGTTTCATGCTGCATGTTTAAAGGAAGTAGGGACAACAACAACTGGAACCAAAGGTGAGCCCTGGATGCAAATTTCATGACATCAAGCTCTTACAAGGACTGTGTTGAGCTGCATGTCTGAGGTTGTTAATAGAGCCCTAACAAAGTAAGTACCTTCTGAGAAGTAGATGTGCCTGCAGCCTCCAAAGGCAAGTTTGTTGTAGGAGAAGGAGTCAGAGCTATGCTGCTAGCATCATCATCCTCATTATTTAACTGCAACAACCGCTCCATGTCTGAGGACAGCTCTGAGGAGCTAGGTTCTGCCTGCAAGGACTGCAGAACACATCAGTTTTCACTGCATCCCATCCTTGCACCAACTTTGACCTAAAAAATTCCAGAGCCCTTATCAGCAGGAGAACCAGTCATATAGGTATCAAAAGAAGAACATTACCAGCAATGAAGAAGCAGGGGAAGCTTCCCGTAACTCTGCCTTCCATTCCCGCAGCATCTGATGCATTTGCTCCTCCAACAATGCAACATCCTTCAACCTATTCTGCCGCCGTGCCTGTTGCAATTCCGACACCATGCCTTGAAGATCATCCACCCTGTTGGTTGCTTTTGCCCGAAAATGCTGTGATCCTCTGCTGGCTTTATGTTTTGCAGCTGCAATTATTTCCACACCCCCCAAAGCATCACTCCAAGTTCCCTCATTAAAAGTACCTCATATTCACATCACACAAAACTCACTGAACACGCAGCTCCAAGCAGTTGCCAATCCACATTGTTTTCCTCATAATTTCAGAACAAAGATAGAACAGAATGCAAGCCTACAAGGCATCACACTACAAACAGGTTTCTTTCAGCTTTGCAGTAGACTTTTGCCTGAAAATGAAAGACCGGTATGAAGGATAGAAAAGCTTTGCTCTGATCCACTCTTCAATACCTAGGAAACAAAGATGTTCACAAAAGCAAGCTCCCTGGCCGTCATGCCTCACAGCAAAGGAACAAAACACCGCTTCTTCCAGCTTATTCTTTCCATCAAAACCGCGATCACTCTTAAGGTCCTCGGTTTCTTTTCTTTTTCTCTAAAGGTCAAAAGACTCCCGAAAATACAAGTCCACGCAACGTACTTTGCACTTTTCCCTCAAATTTCAGTCATAAGGTTTCTCAAATGATCGAACTTGTGCACGATGTGAAGAGCTCTCTCTCTCTTGTCAGAAATCGTCATGGATCCAAGATTTCACGGCGGATCCTCAACGCGATGCACAGAGAGAGAGAGAGAGAGAGAGAGAGAGTATATTCAAAACGTTCCAGAATACGTTTGTGCAAGAAGAAGCTTTCTTCCTCAAACTTGTGCACGATAACAAAAGCTTTTTATTCTTCTTCTCTTCTTAAAATCGTCAGGGATCCAAGATTTGATGATAGATTCGCAGCGTGATGCATTGAGGACAGAAGAAGAGAGTAGGTAGTCAAAACGTTTCCAGGAAACGATTGTGAAAGAAAAGATTTCTGGATTTTCCTCCCGCGATTTTCAACAGAATTGAGATTTTCGCATATCATCGTTTTTCAAAAGACGTAAGGAAGGTGATAATACTGAGAGAGGAAACACTTACCCATGGATTTGAGCACTGCAATCACAAGGATTGTGCGAGCGCCATCGCCTTCACGCTTCTCTCCGCTCACTTGCTTCGTCTCCCTCCCTCAGTCGGCTTCCGAGATCCCCAAACGAGATACACAAAATCCAAGGTCCCAAACGAGATATCCAAATTCAGAGGTCCTAAAAGATATGCCCAAATTCCGAGATCCCAAAATACGTGCCCAAATTCCGAAGTCTCAAACGAGATGTCAAATTTCTGAGGGGCTAAAAGTGATCCGCAAACGCCGAGTTCTCAAACGAGATACACAATTTTCGACCCCTCCAACGAGATGTCAAAATACCTAGGTCCCAAAAGATATGCCCAAATTCCGAGGTCCTAAACAAGATACACAAATTTCAAGGTCTCAAACGAGATTCATAAATACCGAGGTTCCAAAGTCGTCTGTTCGTCTACTGATGACATTGGGATCTGAAACTAGGGTAAGAAAAAACTGGAAGCATTTATTTGCCTATGAACGTACATGTCACCGTAGGGTAAAAGTTAAGTAGTTTGTGTTTGATTATTTTGTGGTAACTTCTGATGTAAAACTAGAGAAACTTTATTGCCCCAAAAAAAAAATTAAGTAAGAAAGAGAAATTGAAATTAAAGGGAATAAAATTGAATTTTTTGTATAAATAATAACTAAAAGATATAGGTAAATAGCTCAATTACCAAAAATCAAGTGTAAAAGTAAATGTGAAAATGGGAGGTCCATTAGTATGAAGCATGGAAATCATGTATAATCAATCCCTTTTTTTTTTTTTTAAATAAATTGGATGAAACTTACAATTTTTTTTAAAATTAATATTTTCATTTTGAGTGATTTAACCCGTTCGATTTTGGGGGCTCATAACTTTCTCAACTTTAATTTGTTTTGGGTGATTTTTAATATGTTAAATATGTCAATAGGAGGGGTTCAAGTTTTGTTTGGACACCAGAAACAAAGGAGCCTTCCCTTTGGACTTAGCCTACCCTGAGCGCTTAAGTGATCGCTCATGGGCTGTTCTACCCTAATGAATACTTTGGTTCGTACATAGAATCATGTCCTTGCTTCCTAGAAAAATAAATTGGGGTACACACAAAAAAGCTTCCAAATTGTTCTTTTTGTGTTATTAGAACCTTTTAAACCAAGTCATGAGATATTTACCCATGTCCGTATACAGAAAATGGTTATAATATTAGTATACTAATACAAGAGGGTGGTGACTCGGCTTGTGTGTTGATGTGTAGAAAAAAAAATGTTGTGGCCAATGAAATTGCTGGATTTGGTGGTCTGAATTTGATTTCTTATTTATCTCGAATGAATTAAAAGTTCAATGCCTAAAATAATAGGTTTTTATCATGTTTGGTTCATGATAACCTTCCCTTTCACTTTATTATGGTAGAACCCAGAGATTGGGGGGCATTCCCAAAATGTGAGGCTAACTATGGCCTTGTCTTAGGCCCCTTTTGGGAATTGCCCCCATGCCAACAATTTACTTATTTTGCACCACATGAAAGCAAAATCATATTTATTTCTAAACATTTGCTTGGGCTTTGTGTTGTTGTGCATCGACAGATGGAAACAATGAATCGATTTTGTGAAAATTAAGTTATATTCAAATGAAAATATCGAATGACATTGCATACAATTTGAATTGAGTTGAATTTGAATTGAATTCAAAATCTATTCAAGAAAAATGGGTTAAAATTTAGTGCATAAAGTATTGAAATTTTGCTTATGATTATGGTGTTAAAAAAAAAACCTTTGAAAAGACACTTAATGTAATCAAACCTTAAATAAACATTGCCCTTTTTTTGGGCTTTTAGTTTTGTGCCTAAATTTGACACTCATTAAACATTAAATGCGTTTGTATTAAAATTAACCAAATAAAGGTGAATCTTGTGCACTTAATTTCATTGCATGGACCCATTTGTCAAGCAATTTAAGTCTATTAAAAGTTTGATTAAAACTTACATCCAAGCTTATTATTGGCATTTTAAAGGATGGAGTGATGGTAATTTTACTTGTTACAGGATGGACCATCATATGTTACCATTAAGTTTATTGGCACACACAAAAGTGCTTGATTAATATTACATTTTATTTGCCACATAAACATAAATTGTGAAGGTCAATGATTATATATACTTTAACAAGTGACATTCTTTTAATTATAACCTAACCATTTTAGATGCATTTTGTTTTGAATGTGAATGATGAAAGATATAATGATGCATAACAATGGGAGTCATAATAACAAGTTAAACCAAATGTTTCGATTATTGCTTGACACTAAATTACAAGGTTTATAAAAATATTAAAAGCTCCAAGGATACATAGTGTAATTCATTAGAATACATAAATGAAGAGTATGAGTGTGCACAACTTGTGAATTCAAATCTATTAATTGGGCTACAACATAGTTATCCTCTATTTATTGTATCGTCTAGTTTTGTCAAGTTCAACAATCAAATTAATCAAATAAACCAACCAACGTGTTGAATTAATGTAACAACTCTTCATGCAAATGCCATGGTCTCCATCCTTGGCAATCAATTGCAATGTTATCAAGACATTGACAATGGCCATCATGTGCATGATGTGAATAGTAATCCAATTAGGACCACCCAACCAAGATTAAGTTGGCCAAGCAAACATGGACGACCAAAAACATCTTGACAATTAAATGATGGGTTCAATCTAGGCACACACGAACTTGGTTATCAAAGTTACAATGTTCCAAGCACTCAAAATCATAATGTTCTAAACACAGATGATCTTGCAGTTTGATCTAAAAAGTGATGGAATAGCTTGAATAAAAATAAGAATTGGGATGATGCAACATTAAATTTGACAATGGATGTTGTTGAAGGTGGCAACAAAATCCAAATTACAAGCCACATGTTTGGTGATGTCACATCACACAAAAACCATATGTATGGCATAACACAATCACATAGAATAGGCAAATTTAGAGTCTTACAAAAAGGATAGGAAGAATCATTCATTGAATATGTTAGAAAAATGCAAGCAATCAAGCATCCAATCTCACACACACAATTGAAGTTAAAATGACTTAGATTATGCAAAAAAGGGTCATGATTTTTAGGAATGGGATTTTAAGTTGGGATGGTTGAGATAGTTTAATCAAGAGGTGTAATTTAGATCTATCACTAAAGTTTATGCAAGGTTTGAAGGTCAAATGTGCCAAAGGTTTGTGCCCAACAAATGTCAAGATGTTCTATGCAAATTTAATCAAAGCTTACAATCTACACAAGTACCAATCAAATCAAATATGGAACTATGACAAATCAAGTGTGCAAATTGGTCAAAATGGAGGGGCCTTGGTTTTAGCAAAGATTGGGTCAATATCAATGCATTCTATTACATTAGTTGAACAAGAATGGCTGTCTATTTTGTCCTACATTAACACAAATAGGCAAATACTTGCAAAATTCCTACATATTCAAAAGGAAGCAATTCTATCAAAATCACATTGAACATTATGAATCTAGGGCTACAATGGTTATGTAGTCAAAATTTTGGATGACAACTGTCATTTTTGACAAATGAATCTTGCATTTTATTACTTCTATTCAAGCTTGTGGAAGAAACTTGTGTTTAGCACTAACTTGTTTTGCATGGCCACAACTCCCATGTGACCATGGATGTTGTGTGCAAAACCAAGGGGGTGGGGTTCAACCTAGTCAATGTGTTATCACACATAAGTAACACATTACAACCTTTGGATGTTGCATGTTTTAAACCTTTCAAAACAACATTCAAGGCTTACAAAAATGTGTGGATGTTAGCCAACAAATGAAAGAGTGCTACAAAAGAGAATCTAGTGTAGTGGGTAAGATTAGTTCTAAAAAAAACATTGATTCCACATAACAAATGTAAAAGGTTCAAAACTATTGGAATATGGCTACTTGATCTTAATGTTATGGCAAGCAAGATGTAACCCAATGAACAATTTATGGATACAAACATTGATTTCCACATAGTCAACTTGTAGGTTGAAAAGGTATTGGGTGAATGCCCTTGTACCACTAAACCCAATGTTTGCCACTATTATGTTGATATTGAAGGGCAATTTGATGAAATGTAGGAAGCTAGTTGCATTCATGCGCCCAATGATGAATGATCAACTATTATAAAACATTGATGCAACACAAACATCAATGATAATAGATGAAATGCACATGGCATTCACGTCAAAAAACCAAATGCCCCTCAACAACCACATTAATCGATTCTTGACTTTGCCAAGGTTTTCACACAAACCACATGATGAACCACAACAAAAGAATCATTCATTGATTACAACAGGAACATCATGATGACCTCTAATGATTATGTGACCAAATTGAGTAAAACATTATAATGAATCATGTCCATTTCAACCCATGCATTTGTAATTTATGTCGAAATCAACCATTTTTGGAATTATAGATGTGATTGTCCTTTGTGGCACTTAGTAAAAATGACTTGTAATTGCATAAACAATTATAAACTGATTTGTAGTTTACATATGCAACTTATACTTGTGATTAATGTTGATTTGGATGAAAATGAAAAATACACTTATATCATCCATTTTTAATGGCACCCCAAAATTGATGAAAATGTAATTCTTTTTCTAACTTGGAAGGTGAATGTGTAGTAAGGTTTGGTGGGTTTGTGAAAAGTTCAAAGGACCCATGGTAATTAATGGAAGAAATAGGGCTAGGTTTTAGGTAATATGTATGTGGCTGAATAGTAGGTATTTTATCATGTTGATATGTCATAATTTTTAATTAGTTAATTAATTAAGTAAGCTAGGAAATAAATACTAGGTACAAGAATAAAATGAAGGGGTGCAATATGAAATTTATTTATTTATTATTATTATATTATCTATTCATAAATCATGTGGTCAAAAAAAAAAATTCCTCAAATCAACTTTTATTTTGAAAAGGAAATATATATATATTTGTGTACATTATTGAAAGAACTTTAAGTTTAAATTTTAAATCTTGTCATTTGGACAAATATTAATAAAATATGAAAAATTAACAATAATGTATTATATAATTTAAAAAATGAATTAGGTTAAATAAAATACACATTACTTTTTTCTCACAATAAGTGGGGTGGCTTGGTGAAAAAATAATTGATTTTCATCCTTGAGGTTCAAGGGTCAATTCCCACAAATGATATGGGTTGTGATTAATGGTAGGATGTTGATTGAATATTTTTTATTCATGTAGCCAACTTAATTTAGGTGCCTACTAAAGAGCTTAAGTAAGCACAATAGATGGCCTACTTAACAAGCTAAATTAGTTTTTTAAGCCTACCCTATGTGTTGATATATATCAACATGGTACATGTTAAACTTAAGTATATTTAAATATTTAATAAATAATGCAATTACATTTCTTAGTTGTAAAATCATTGCAAAATGATGATGTCATCTAAGGTGGTTTAGATGGATGAAAAGTTTGTGTAAGTTGCATTTTTATGTGACTACCATTACAACCTGGTGCTACATATTGTTTTTTGAATTTAGAATTTTATGTGATTTGTCCAAGGTGACTAAACTTTGTAACAAGTTGCATGTGATTCTTGCAACAAAAAATTAGTCATTAATCCAATCGTTTATTTGCAAATTTTTGTAGCGAAAATTTGATACACAAGGAGATTACAACTAAAGAAAGAAAGCATTGAAAAAAATTGATGTTTACATTAGAAGAAGCACGTGTAGTTGAAAAGGTTGGAAAAGAAATCACCAAGCATAATCAATCTAATGAAAAGGCCATGAAAAGAAAATTTGATGAAACCTTATTTGCGAAGTGTTATGCTGAGGTTGACAAGGTGTTAAATGTCATAATTCAAATTAATGCACCTTTACTAGCGTTTGTTTATTGAGCTCTATTTTGTGGCTCCACACCTGTAATTTACAAATTCAATATGCATGCAACAATTGAAAAAAGACATGCTAGGAAAAAAGATCAAGATGCTTCACACATCATTTTGATTGAACCCACACATGTCAATTGATCAAATCTTCATTATGCTCCTTTGGAATGATTGATTTCTTGCTATTGAAATGTTGGCTTGCAAGTAGGACAATGATCATTCCAACAATTGAACATGGTTTTTACAAGGTGTATTGGTAGTTTCATACATGTAGTAGAACTTCATTTTAACAGTAGTTGTTATTGTAATTTAACACAATGAAATGATGCCCCTCAATATACCATTTTCATTACTTTTGTGATTAGGAAGCATTTGTTTTGGGTTGCACACAACGATGATTTTTTGAACACTTTCATTGCTTTTGTGTTTTAAGAAGCATTTGTTTTGAGTTACCCATAAGGATGAACATTGCCATTACTTTTGCAACTAGAAACAATTGTTTTAGGTTGCCCATAGATTTGAATTTAAAATACTACCATTGCTTTTGCGATGAGGAAACATTTGTTTTGGGGCACCCATGGCAACAAATATTAGGAGACAACCTACACCTTCATGATTTGTTTTGTGTACAATATCAATTGATTTTTATGAATTAGTATGGGAAGGGCAGGCTTAAAAGTAAAAACTCACATGAAAATATATTCGCCCTTTAGCTACCTATAATAGGTGTCTATATGGACAATTTGATATCTTTCCATTCCTCTTTACTTGGGAATCAATTAATATATTTCAATTTGAAATTATCTAAAACCTAAAGTCTTCCTCCCTAAACTAGTTCTAACAAGTCATTAACATTAAAAAAAAAATTATATAGCAGAGGGCTATATTTTCAAATACCCATGTTTAGGATTTTTTTTGGGGAGCAAAATTTCACCATTTTGGATGAAATATTTTGAATTTTTTTTTTGGGTCACACATTCCCTTTTTTGAAAATTTGCCACAAGATGATCATAAAAAACCACCACAATTGCCTACAACATGAAAAGATGCTTAAGATTTTCCTATTATCATATTTTGAATATTACCAAATTATGCTAAATATTCATATGTATCACCACCACTTGAGCAACATCACAAAAAAATTATTTATTTATTTTTAAATTTTAAAAATGCTCATGTTGCTCAGTGAGGCGTATAATCAGCAACAGTTGCTACCAATTCTACAGCAGGGTATCATCAACAGATTACAGCTCTTATGACAAGAGGTTCTCTGGCAGAATCAGCTGTTGATGGTGGCCTGTACTCTAGACGTTAAAGTCAGGTCTGGTCAGTTCAGCTTATTTCAGACTGTTTAATGCTGCAGAATCAGCCGGTTATGTGGTCAGTGGATTCCGTAGAGTTTCCCTCACCAGTCTCCAATGTTCCAACAACATTCCCGGCCTTTAACACCAAAGAGCAGACCGTAGATGGCGGATTCCACCAGGTAATGATGTCCTGGGTGAGCCCATTACAACAAGCTGAGGTGCGTCCAGCTTGTGAGTTGGGGTAACCCAATTCAAATTGTATAATGGTGCAAAATCAGCCCACCTTGCGGAATTCGTGGCCACTCGAGGGGGATCAGAATTGGAGCTCCACCCTTGGAACCAGAGGAAAGGGAATTGGAATGGGAGCTCCAGCATTGGAATCAGAGGGGAGGAAATTGGAATGGGAGCTCCAGCGTCGGAACCGGAGGGAAAGGAATTGGAATTGGCATGTACAAATTCCAATTCCGTGAGGCTCAATTGGCAACCTGTTGTACATTATCCTTCCGGACTAGGCTAACACCACTCGGATGTTATGCATTTGTTGGACGAAGTATTACATAAAAGGGGTATCATGTTCCTATCTATGTATGTATGTATGCTACGGAAAACCGGAAAACCTATTATGAATCCGCCTACTGCGAAAAAACACTTGGCATTGTGCAAAGCAAAGTGCAATTTTTTATCCACAAAATCCACATTCTCGTCTTCCCTTCTCGCTTTGTAACACTTGTCGAACACCCTACTTTTACGTGGCGGATTGTTGGTGGACTAAGGTTAAGATTTATCACTGACTTATATACTACCTCAGAATAGGTTGGGACCCGGCCACCCCCCCCACCCCCAAAGAGTGTAAAGGAAAAGAAAATTTAAAGAAAAGTGTGGACCACAATTTGTTGTCGACTTTTAAGCATTTATCACAATTGCCTCTCTTATGTATTTTGGGGGTAGGGCCCCTTCCACCTAACGTAAAAATAATTTTTTAAAAAAAAATTCAAAATATTTTTTTATTAGTGCATTTGGAAAGTAAGGTTACAAAGTGTAAAAATCTCATTGGGCATTTTGGAAAAACGAAATAATTGCATGCATGGGCCAAAATGCGGCATTTCATTTTGTTGGCCTTGCCTACCAAGGGCAAGGATATTGTATTTAGATTCATTATAGAGTATATAGTAGCTTAAGAGATTTTGGCCCCTAGTTAATAATAGCTCTATTTTTTTATATGAGGATTTTTGAAAGATGATATTTTGGCTTGTGTTGAAACTTGAGATTAGTTATAATAGAGTTATAATGTCTTGAAGGATTGATTTTTGGTTTCATTTAGAGGAATATTTGAAGATTAAATTTTTGGCATGGTGAAATACTTGAGTTTCCGTAATTCTTCTTTTCCATTAAGATACGTTTTAATGTAAATGGCAAGGTACCTACTCTTTCGTAACCTAACCAAGTACCTATCACCCAAAAAAAAAAAAAAAAAAGGGGAGGGGGGTGGGG
>Ga0116227_10014451_pt1 | contig 12023 bp, 5 predicted proteins | sample S1TSphgellanicum_FD_89693 | JGI IMG/M metagenome (GOLD analysis project Ga0116227, IMG submission 89693) | Host-associated microbial communities from peat moss isolated from Minnesota, USA - S1T2_Fb - Sphagnum magellanicum MG | ecosystem: Host-associated > Plants > Peat moss > Unclassified... | reverse complement strand
TGGAAAAAAAGGTAAGGGGAAAATTATGAAAAAAAAAAAGAATTAAAATATTGTAAACCCAAAATAAATACAAAAATTTTTTTTTTTTTTGGGGGGGGGGGGAGATAAAGACCATGCTCAAGGTAGTTCCAAAATTTGAGGCTTATCAAATGAGGAAAAGTACCGTTATACTTTCAATAATAATAATAATAATCTATCCCCCACCAAATATTTGTTAATGACATTGAAAAAAAGAAAGTCTTGAAGATGTGTGGCATTTTTCAATTGTTAATTCAAAAATCAAATTGAAAAGGATTTTCTAACTGTATGCAAACTTGAGAGATTTTCATTCCTATTAATAATCAATTGGTCTACATTTAAACCTATAATTTCTTGTACTTTAAAAAAAATTACCAATTTTTCACGATATATTATAATTCCATTTAAAGCAATTCAAAGTTAACATTTAAAATTAACTTTTTAGGTATAGGTTTATCTATGGTGTTGATGGCATCTTGTCACATTATTAAGGCAAGAAAGGCCTTGCATGGGATTGGCATTAACATTGAGTTTATGAAATAATTCAAGGGTTCAAAAAACTTTAAACACCTTTGGGTGCAAAAATTTGTTGTAAAAACAACTTACAACCATGGATTGAAAATCTCTTGAAAAGGGATGGAAATTTAGTTGAAGGCTTGGCATTGAAAATGGAATTTCTAGCAATATAGAAATCATTAGACATTTTTATTATGGAAAGGATCTTGGACCTTAACCTTGAGTTTATGATCTATACTATTTCAAGTGTGTGGGCTAAAATGAAAACAAATTCAAAAATTGATATGGAAAGAAAACGTGAAAAAAATTATTTAATTCATAAAAGCCTAAGCCTTGGGAAGTAAATTTCACAACCAAAAAAATTCCAAACATATTTTTTCATGGATATATGCACATATTAAAAAGAAAAGGAAATGCATTGATGGATTTGAAAAATAATGGAAAAAAAAAAAATGGTTAAAATTTTGTTGTACAACACGATGCCTTTAACACTATCAAAACTAACATAGTCATACACATGAAAAGATGCACACAAATAAAAAAGTTGACCTACAAAATACAAAAATCCAAGTTCAAAAGCACACAAAACACAAGTTTATTTTCATGTGTGCTTTAAAATCTCAAAGACAAAAGATGATAATTTGAACCCAACCCATGAGAATAAATCCCATAAACACCAAAAAAAATCACATTAAATTGGGTTCCAACCATGAATAACAAACTACAAAAAATTAATGTCCTGCAACAAATACTTGTAACTATTATTCACTACAAGATTGGCACCCAACATTATTAAAACTACCAAATTCATACACATGAAAACATGCACACAAATTGCCCCTCTAGTTGGGGTAAAGGTATTCCTACATTGTGAGAATAAAAGGCATAATGTGATAAGCTAATTCATGAAAGGAGTTTGGTTCCAAACATGATGAAATCAATAGGTCGAGTGCAATGTGAGCCCCATCATTAGTCACCTATTTGCAATCCCTTATGTTTAACCAAATTACAACCTTCTCTAAATCATCTGTTGTTTTAATCAATAATATGTATATGTCCTAATACTAATCAACGCCTAACACAACAACAAAACATGTTTCTTTGGTGCATTGTGGACATACTCAATTGTTGGTAAGAACCTGCACAAGAGGTGGTGTAAAACAACCCAAATGCCATCTCCTATAACAATGATCATAAACCAACATGGTTGTTGCACCTTTTGATATTCCACATAACAATCATCGCAAACTTGCTTAAACTACACCTAATGATGGATCCACTTGGCCATCCACATGTGGAAAGTGACATGGGGCACATTTTTTATACTTGACCATCCTAACTTTCCAGCAACATAACCCCTGAAGGTAAAACTTGCTTCACACGTAAAATGACACAATTGACTATCACATCCAATGTGGTAGGTGTTGTCTATGTTAAAGACAAAACAAAAAACTTGGCAATCAGCAAGAACTAAATAGTTTTATTATTTAAACAAGGAATGATGCAAGCTAGGCATAAAATGGACTAAAAGTACAAAGGTTACAACTTGCATTGAAGAGATTGAAAGGTGGTGCTTTCTTGACCTCTTCTTATATTATTTAGTGGAAGGGTGAAAGCAAACTACAGTGACCCCCTTGGGGTGTCACATTGTACTATTTTCTAGGGATGTGCATGTTTGAATGTATCCCATTTCAAACTTTCGAAAGATTTTCACCATACTTTTGCATATTATGTTAAAATATAACCTAGGCAAGATATCATAAAAGAAATTATTTTGTTTCATTTTATAAAGTGGGAAATTGGAGTATATTTGTGAAAACAAATGTAATGTACCTATATATTCAAAAACACAAATATATTCCAAAAACAATTTAAATGATTTTTAGTCTTCATGAAAGTTGAAAGTATATTAACCCATGTCATTTCACATAATATGAACCATGTTTGGATACCATGTGACTAATTTGAATTTTTTCATCTTAAAAAATGATTTTTTTCAGGAAAGATGCGATCAATGTGTGGTAAATTGAAAATTTGACAAATAATCACATCCACATAGAAGATGACAAGCATAGCTAGATGAGAAGAAAATTTAATTTCACTAAAATTGATTATTTTAATGACTAATGAAGCCCTAAAGTTAGTGTAGTCAAAACAAGATTGTGGCCTTGTTATATTAATGTATAATATAAATATATTCATAGATCTTTCAATATAAATAATCAAATTTTTTATTTAAAAATAATAATACTACACAACATTAGTTTTGTAAAAAAAATTATTGTAGGGCCCAAAAATCAAAATTGATACGCAAAACTAAATGTACCATGTTTTTGGAAGAATTATATTGTATGTACTATAATATTAAACCCAAAAATACCCCAAAAGGGGCCACCATAGTGTGCTTTCACTCAAAACCTTTTCAAAGATCATCAACCTTTTGAGAAGTTCCACCAATTAAGCTTTCTATAAATTTATATTAAACAACATTTTAAAAATTTGTGATGACCACATCTTCTAGAATTTTCATTAACCATGTTTTCTTGACGCTTCCATTACCATGAAGCTTATCGACTTTTAAAATTTTCTTCTATATGCTTCCATTAATTCTACATCTTTTTAAAACTTCTAAATCTATTATTCATGGATCTTATTGGAAATTTTTAAAAACTTCCTTCATAGTTTATTGTCCCTGACAATCTATTGCAAATAAACATAATTTCCAAGTTCAAACCTTTAAACCTTAGGTTGATACCCACCTTCACATATGGTGGCATATTATAATGTATCTTGGTGTTGTGTGATGGCCAAACTCTCCATTGCCATAGGCATGACTTTTTTGAACAAGCCTACACATTGCTCATAAGCTTGAACCCACACATTGGGATTGTCCAAATTAACCACATGGGCCACAACCTTATGAATGGATGTCGATTATTGGGGTTCACACCCAAAAAATTTTAAATAAGGGGAAATTGAAACTAAGGATTTTTTTATTAAATTTTTTATATCCCATGGCCAACCATGACAAATGCATATCATAATCACATGCATGACCCTATCATAATCCATATTTCCATATATTACCTTTTAAAATTGTTTCTACCATCCTTTTAACCAAGCCATTGACTTCAAGATGATCATAAGAAATATTCCTATGGTCAATTAGGCCTTGCTCACATAACTCTTGAAATTCTCCTTGAAATTTCATGCCTTACTCCATGAACGTTTTTATTAAAGCACAAAACATACTCAAAACCTAATTTTTAAATGCATAAGCAACCCCTTCATTATTTTTGTCTCAAAGTGGGGCCAATTCAATCCACTTGGAAACATGTTCAAGCATAACCTACACGTATTAATTATGATAAATAGTTAGGACGTTCAATGGCCCAACAAAATCCAAATTCCATCGATACTTAAACCCCATGAGTGGTAAAGGTTGTAAATGTGAAGTGGGTGCAATAAATGATGCATGAACTCAATCACACACCATGCATCATAATTGTTAAACCTCCAATTGCATGCCTTTCCACCAACATCAACCTTGAAATAAACTATATATGTCCAACAAACCCCAAAATGTCAAACTATTCATGAACATGTTTCACAATGCTTTTCCACACTTTTGGATATGGTACCACATGTACATGTTCATTTGGCCATATTTTGATAAGATATTGTCCTTTTTTATGATATATTTTGGCCCTTTGAAAGACTTGATCCTTTTGCTTAAATGTTAATCCCACATCCAATTCCCTTGTTTATAGGCATGTCAACATTTGGACATCCTCAAAAATGTCCATAGGTCAAATGTCATCTAGTTCCACATTTGAATTCTTAAAAATGCTTGAAGAATCCACTTGACCTTAACGTGATACCTTTTAACAACCATTTGCCAAAATGCAAAGGAATGATTCAATAACATGCCACCTAAATATTGTTTCCAAATATTATTTTCAATGCCAACATGCTCCAATGATATTCAATTCATTAGAATTTGGGTTCCTACTCAACCCATTTACATCCTTGTTCATTGTTTTAACCCATCATTTGATATCAAAATCATATTCTTAAAAAAATGCATGGGGAGGTCACTTCCATTTTATTACAAATGACATGAAAATATATAGGGTGCAACTTAGTGAAAAAAAAGTAAAAATTATAATTTATTTAAATGTAAATATATTGTTACAAAATGTGGATTCACTTCAGTAGTCCCCTTTTCATTAAACTAGATAATTCATTGCATCCCCATTGGGTCCTGTTCATTAGCGCTAATGAATTCACTCAAAATCTAGTGAAATCACTTGACATACAAAGATGCATTTTGTTGTAGTGATAGGGTGCCAATAATTCATTTTGAAGATATTTTAAGAATTTTTTAAAAATAAACCTAAACTATGCTAGGAATATGTCATTATTTCATAGAATATTAAAAAAATCCTTTTACTTCAAGTGATTCCTAAAATATACAAAAAGTGAACTCCCTAGGAAAAAATGAAACCCCATTTCGTTAGTTTCCTTTTAAATCAATCAAATTCCATGAATCATTTCAATGGTTGGTGATCAATCATCAAGGTGAATGGGCTACCAAATAAATAACACTGAAATGTGACCATGCCCAAACAACCGCCAAACATTCCCCCCTCAAAATGAATTATATTTGGTCTTTGTTTAGTTATTCGATTTATTCACATAAGCCACCACAAATTCCTAATTTTCCTCATAAAGTTGTGTAAAGATTGCTCCAAGTTTCAAAGCACTCAAATCTCTATGTAATTGGAAAGGAAAACCTATAATAAGTCATTTCCAAATGGGTGTACAACTAAGCCTAACTCTCAACTCTTAGAAAGTTTACTTTTGTGCATCTCCCCAAATGAGCTCCTCATCAACCTTGATCAATTGAGTAAAAGGTTTGGCAATTTGAATCAACCCTTTAGGTTGTAACAACCCATCGATAATAGATTGTCAACCTCAAAAATGCCTTCAACCAACTAACATCAATTGGTCTAGTTAGGAACCTTGGAAATTGCATCCCACTTGGTCTTTTGGATCCCAAACCTCTTGGATAAATCATGTGGCACAAATACTCCACTTAGGATCGGAAGAACCTACATTTTCCTATGTGTAATTTCAACATTTGTGCCATCAGGAGTTCAATCATATCTTGCAAGTGATGACCATGCTCCTCCATGGTTGAACAAAACACAATGATGTCATCAATGTAGCATTAGGCAAAATTCACACATGCAAAAACTTGATCCATCACCCTTTGAAATTTTGCAAGTGCATTCCTTAACCCAAATGGTGAAAACTTCCATTAATACAAAGAGTCCTTCCCATTTGGGTCAATGCCCCAAAATGTAGTCTTTCCTTTGGCAAACAAGCATGCCAAAGTAGGCCAAAAAACTCCCTTAACATTACAATCTTCTATGTTTGATATAAATATATAAAAATAGATTCAACACCTCTTCAAGTGTCATTATGAAACCATTACGCACTTCATTAAGTTTATAGGAAATTACATATTGAGTTTCAAAAACTTTAGTGTAAGAAAAATATGTAACAAATAGGGTTAAAACATGATGTGGAATCCAATACAACTAAGTTGTTGAAGACAATTTATGTCCAGGTGGAATCCAATTGGCACATTAAAAGGTGATTGTACCATCTAGGTGGATGGGTGTGTTGATGATGTGGCAAATAAGATCATGAGTTGGCATTTGACATGGCTAAATTAAAATAGTTTATAAAGTTACATATATGATTGTAAAATTGCCATGTCAACAAGTGTGTAACTGTTATTGTAATTATTCACATGACTAGTCTAATGACATGACAATTGTTCATATGACTAAATTGATGATGTGGCATAGTCATTCATGTGAGTAAGTCAATGATGTGGCATATAGTCGTAATCATCGATACAACTAAAGTATGACATGGTTTCAATTGAATATACAACTACACTAATGGACACCTAGGTTTTGGTTTAGTTGCACATGTAGTTGCAACACTAATTTAGTTGTTTATACAACTTCTAGGTGTGTTGCAATGGACTACATTTGGAAATATATAATTGTTTGTAGATGTTTTTAATACTAGCTACCTACTTCATGGGTCAAATACAATCACACAACAATATATCCACCAAATTACACATTTAAAAATTATGCAATCAAAACAAAAATAAGAACAGAACCAATTAATGCAAATGTGTGCACCATTCCATAACCAAGCTTGAATCCAATAACACATTGCCAAAAATTGACATTTTGAATTAATTATATGTACACAAGTCATCTTGTTGACCACACATATTATTGCACCCCAACTATTATGCTTTCAAATACTTCTAATGCCATAATGTAGAGGTTCCCAACACATCTCCCAATGTCAATTGGTCAACAATTTAATTGGGGTGCATAAGAGGGTGATTAGACATATAAACCTCTTGTATGTCTATTCAAAACCATAACTCCTCTATTGGCACACAATGGTATTTGTCTCTACCCCAAAGGCTTCTAATTGCCCCAACTGTAACTTTCTATCATGTTTTTTTGGATTCAATAGGACAACAACTTGTTGCTTTTGAAATTGCAAGTATAAAAAAAAAAATTGCATAAAATATTTAAATCTATATTTATTTGCAAAGAAAAAAATATGATGCATGTTCAGAGTGGGGTGAAGGTCAAGAAGTGGAGGACTTTCAAAATAAAGTTTTATGCATCAAGGTACCTTCTTAAACTAGAGTAGATGTTTATGAGGTTAGGAAATGTGTAATCATTTATTTGAAGATGTAAGCAATATGAACACATTGATCTACAAAATGTAAATATAATTTATATCAACATGAAGTTAATCCTTATATGGATACTATTCCTCTCCATAATGAAAATGTTGTGACCCAATTACTATAATAGATTGAAAATTTGAAGAAAGGGAATTGATCAACTTTGAAAAATAATTTGACATGTTTACCACATGTGATCTAAGAATAGCATGTTCTACATTATTTCCTTACAAGGGGATACTCTTCCTTATAGTTCCTTTCTAATTGCAAGTGGTCACGTTGACTTTTGACACCCCTACCAACACAACAAATATGTCATAGTTCAATATAGCACCATGGATAACCAAATTTTTTTACAAAGTATCATTAAAGGGGATTTCAACCTTAAATTTACACTCACCTAACCTACATTTCATAAAATGGCTTTGTTAAGGGTAACATTGTGCTATCATTGTAAGATAAAGTGGACAAAGGTGTATTGTCACTGTAGGATATAGTAGGCAACATGAGGTTGATGGACTTGATGGAAGATAGTCTAAATTGATTTTCATGGCAAGAACTAGGAAGGACTATTGAAGGAGTTTTGAATTTGGTGATTATTAGGAGTTGAGTAGTTCTGACGATGAAAATAAGTTCATGGGAGAAGGGGGAGGAAGATGTTTTTGATGGAGAAGAACAATTGTGATGTTTTTGTACTTGTTTTTGTTTTCTATTTTCAATTCCATATGGTTTAAATTCTATTTGCAAATGACTATAGATGTAACATTAGTGTAGATATGGATTTTGGAATATATTTTGTTTAATTCTACTATTTGATTTTTGTAGTTTGTTATTATTCTATATAGCCCTTTGTTGGTGATTCCTTATTATGTTTTTTTTTTTTGCAAAACAAGGTTTACATCTTCTTTTACAAGTGAATTAGAACTCCTTGAGCCATTTGTCAACTCATTCCATAGTTTTGCAACATCAGTTGACACTTTAGTTATCCTCACCGACCTTGTTTTCTTATTTTGTGTTATTTGACATTTTTTATATGGACTTGACCCATCTTTAGCAATGCCTTTTCCTTTCCCTTTAGACTTTGCCTCACTATTTTCACCCCATTGGACCTACATTAAATTTCTTAGTAAAATAAACACCATCATTCATAGATAAGACTATTTCTCTTCCATTATTCAAGGTTGGCTCCACTAATGGTGACATTGCAACAAGTGCTTATTGTTGTTATAATATGGACTTGGGGTTAAATGTGTTGGTAGTTAATATTGGGTTCAACATTTCACCTATGAAGTTCATGATCATGGTCTTAAATTTAATTAAGCCAACAACATTATTTTTTGGGGAGAACATAACATTAAACATCCTCCCATCCAATTGCATTTGCATTTCCTCCATTTGTGCTTAATTTAACTCCATTTTTTCCATGCGAGTTGCTAACCTTCCAAACATAACTTCCATATCCCAATAATAGTTCATGGATTCTTACCATTTAGTTGAGTAGATGTGCATGCCACATGAATTATTGTTTACATAACAAACTTAAAAACTTAAATCTTTAATAACAAAGGCAAACATAATGAAACATGATGGGAATATGGAAATACCAAACTACTACCCTTTCATACAACCTTAAATGTTTGTTCCATATGAGCTTAAACCATTTGCACAAAAACATGATAAAACCAATGATAATTCATAATGAAAATTTCAAATATTCAACATTCAAACATGATGTGAAGGTTTCAACTCAAAGTTTTTGCTTAGGTGCCTAGGTTTAACCAAGCATTAAAGGAAGGATATAAAATGTCCACCTTGTGAAGATCCACTTGTTTATTTTTATCCTTGGAATTTTGTTGCAAGCTCATTAACACTAGGGTTGCATTGCATTTTTTTGTTAAGGCATAATAATATACTTTCTCAAGTGTTGGGTTAAAAGGTCTACATTTTAGTTGCTTATAGTTTGAGCAACAAACTACATGTGGCATATATTTGTATGAAAAAATCAATGAACAAACTAGGAACAAAAATGAAATTTAAATAAATAACCAAATATAACAACATACCAATTAAACTTCTTTTCATGCTTTGTTTGGCCCACATGTGACACATTGACAACCTTGCTCCATGCCTTTGACATTTGTCCTATTTCTTTCTTAGCTAATGGAGTATTCCAATATTCTTTCAACCTTTCTCATTTGTCAAGTTGAATGTTCATAGGGCATAGTTAACCTTTTTGAAAACCTTGCTTTCAACCTATTCCTTTTTCCCTTGAAAAACCTTTTTATTGCATTTTTGAACCCCCTATTAGAAAGTTCATTTTCAAGATACAATAAACCACCTTTATAATCATGTACACTAACAAATTGTGATTTAAACATGTAAAGTCACATTCCATATAAATCCTTACAAGATTGTGACTATAGGTAAAGAAACCTTACAAAATAACCCTTTTATGCTAAATAATGGTGCCAATTGTTAAATTTCCTACACGAGTTATTCTAAGTTTTACTATGCATTATTAAACTTGAAGAAGGTTGTGATTTCTACATGTTTTAATGTGATGGTTTACATTGAATTTGAACTCCTTAACTATTAGTTTGTGTATTTTGTCAACTAGATTTTTTTAATTAAGATTTTTTATTTTCTTAGCAAGTTCACATAGCTTTTGCTTGTGTGCACTAGAAAGTTTTTTTTTCTTTTCAATTGGATTCATTGTTGTTAGTTTGCACAACTTAAAACACAAATCAACACTAACATTGCCAAAGGGAATTACAATTTATAAAACCCTAATATTTGCCCTAGATTTCCCCCATTATAATCACATTTACAAAGAAAGCTTTACAAATATTTTGTGCTACTAACAAGTGTGATAGTGATTCTAAAGAATGGTGTTTCTTACTAAAACAGATGGTTCCCAAAAAATGTGTGACAAAAACAAGAATGTTACTAAGATGGGGATGATTATAAAAGGGGTTTATTGTATTCATATTCAATGTCTAAGGCCAACTTTAACTTGGCCAATTTGTTAAAATCCTATTCATCATAATGGATGATGTTTACACCAAACATTTGTGGAACCAAGGTTCGGATGTTATCATCCCATGTATTTTTTCCATCACAACCCCCATCAATTTTCCCCCTATCTTCACTTCAACTTGATTTGGTTTTTGCCCAGTAGTTTTGCGAGCTTCACATGGAGCATCCTCAATTTTTTGGCAATCTATTTATTATGTTTTTTGTACATTTTCCATCTTAGCCAAATTAGAAAAAGGAAGGACATTATCATTACCTATTTCTTCAGATTTTCATTGGGAAATGTGCCCTTGGGAAGTTCATGGGTAGTTGTACCCTTGGGAGGTTCATAAATAATTGTAGCCTTGGGGACATGGGCATCCAACAACCAAAGCCTTATGAATGTTGGTGGACATGTTAGTTGTTTTGCACATGGTTGGTTAGGTGTAAAGGAGCTTGGCACTTGTTGTCCTACAAACACCCATAGTGCCTATGCATAGCCCATGTAGTTGCATCCATAAAGGAAACACATGCCATTGCCAAGCTATAGATGCCTAAGGTTGTATTGAAGAGGCTTAAGGCTACATATAGTAAAAGCACGAGGCCATATTGAAGGTGCAACCTTAGTAACATGTAGTGTGGGGGCAATAATAGGTACTGTGGGGCCCATAACAAATAGTGTAAAGGCAAGAGCTCTTGGGATGGGTGGTTTGGGGGAGGAAAATTTTTTTTCTTGTGTGGCAAGGAGTTATTTCTACCTCTTCCATTTTGTGCTAGAAGAACTACTGGTCACATTGTTGTGATTTATCACAAATTTTTAAAATCTCCTTCTTTTTTTACATCCACACACCCTTAGAAAAACACAAACACCTAAATCTCCAAAGCAAGTCTAAATGCATCTACTACAATCGCCTAAATCACCTAGATAACATGTTGAAAACATGAATCCTACAATGAAAGTTAAACTTACCAACTTCAATGTTGTAGTCTTCATCTTTGGACCTTATATCCATGTTGGTATCTTCAACATTTTCCTTCATCTCTTGCCTTTTTGTTGTGTCATCCATCTCCATGAAATTGGGGGCCCTATCTTTTTTTTTAATCATGTTATTTTTTCATGTAGGGGCACTTGACATTGATATTTTTGGCAACGCTTGGGGAGAGGACCTTGATCCCAATTTCTTTTGGAAAAATAAGTTTCTTCAAACCTCAATGGGTAAACAAGCAAAATTTTTGTAAGAATTACAATCCTTAGAATAACTTTAATGTGTAAGAAATAGAAAATAAATAACATAATAACAAAATTGGATTTCAAATGCAACCCAAGTTATAAACTTTGAAATTCCCACTATATATATATATAATTTTTTTATTTTTTATTTTTTTGCCACTATGCCGTAGGTCAAATCCTTATCAGAAAATTCCTATCGGAAGAAGGATTTGAACCCTTGTGTGCGAATTATGATCCCGCTGTTCTAACCAACTAAACTATTCCAACATGCAGATTATAATTTTACTATCCTACTAATCTGCCACTTCCTGGGTGTTGGGTGACAATTTACCTTATGCCCTACGGCGTGGTCTCATAAAAAAGGTATGGCTTTGTCATTCTAAACGATAAAATGAACTGTGTATGTATCAAATTTAAACAAAATAGATGATTAGAGCGCCTTGTGCCATC
>Ga0116227_10014449_pt1 | contig 12025 bp, 6 predicted proteins | sample S1TSphgellanicum_FD_89693 | JGI IMG/M metagenome (GOLD analysis project Ga0116227, IMG submission 89693) | Host-associated microbial communities from peat moss isolated from Minnesota, USA - S1T2_Fb - Sphagnum magellanicum MG | ecosystem: Host-associated > Plants > Peat moss > Unclassified... | reverse complement strand
GTCCGCATACAGGTCGCGTAGGCTGGCGTAGGCAGTTTGGGTGCGCCGATAGTGCTCGCCATGCGCCGATTCGAGATTCGCGATGGCGGCCAGCAGCACGGATTCCGCTTCCGCGTAGCGTTTCATGCGGGCCAGGCACGAGCCGACGGCCGCTGCGGCCCACGAGACCTTAAGATCGCTGTCCGTAGCCGACCGGCGTCGTGCTGCCTCGACCTGGCGCAGGACCCGCAGCCCGAGTTCCTCTTGATGATTAGCGCATTCGGCAGTTCCATATGTCTGCCATGCCGAGAGCGGATACGAGTTCTCTGCACCCAGGAGCGACTCCAAGCCCGTCGCCGCGTCATGGGCCACGTCGGCCGCTTCCGATTCATGGTGCAGTTCGAGTAGCGCGTCCGCGAGCACATTCTTCTCCATCAGCGTGTCCTTGTGGTGGGGCCCCGACACGCGGGTTTCGCGCTCGACGACGTCCCGCAGTATGGGTTCGGCCTCGGCCGCTCGATGATTGCTGATGAGGGTCGAGCCGTATTGGCCCTCGAAGGCCAGCAGATCTTGATGATCCGGCGGCATGCTCTTTCGCGCCAGTTCGAGGCATTGGCGCCCATAGTTCAAGGCTTGCGGATAGCGACCGAGCTCCATGGACATGATCTCGAGAGCAAAGTAGGCGTAGCTGCGCCGGTCTCGCAGTGCTTGATCGCCTTTCGACTCGATGGCTATTTCTTCCATGAAGCTCGCTTCGCCCGCAGCTTCCTGATGGGTATGCGTGAGCACGATGCCGAGCAAATCGAGAGCGGCAGCCAGTTCCGCCGGCCTTTGCGCGCCGCGCAGCAGCGACACGGCCGAGCGTACGACGGGTGTCGCCTCGTCCCATTTTCCCAGCTCGCGCAGCAGTTCCCCGCGCGAAGTCAGCGCGTGACCCAATTCGAGTGGACCGCCGCCATTCGCGTGGAGCAGCGCCAGCTGCCTGTCGCTGGCGGCCAGCCCTTCGGCGTAGCGGCCGAGACCGTCGTAGGTGTCGGCGATCAGCCCCAACATCGACGCCTCGACCAAGGGCTCGCGGGCGAGCTTGCCATCGAGCGCCGCCGTGGCCGAATCCAACAATTCCGCAATCGACATGTCGCGGCGGCCGGTGCGCGGGTCCGCGGATTTCAGCAGACTTTCCAGGAATTCGCCGCGTCGCGCGGCCATGTCCCGGGCAATCTCGGCGCGCCGCGCGGCGGCGGCGGCCAGATAACCGCCGGTCAACACGCTGACCAACAACAGCGCGCACAGGGCCGTGACCACCGCGTTTCGTTTCAGAAACTTCCCGGCGCGGTAAGCGGCGGCCGGCGCGCGTGCCGCGACGGGTCTTTCATCCAAGTAGCGCTGAAAATCCGCCTGTAACTCCGTGACCGTGGCATATCGGTGGGCGGGTTTTCGCTCCAGTGCCTTGGAGAGAATCGCGTCGAGATCGCCGCGCAGCGCGCGGCGCGTCGACGCGTCCAGACCGGCAGTTTGCGCGGCGCGGCTGGCCGTATCGACATCCCGTTGCGTCACTGCCAGCAGGTAGGCCATGGGATTGTGCGCATCCGCATAGGGCGGGCAGCCCGCGAGCAGCCGATAGGCCAGGGCGCCCAGTCCGAACACGTCCGTGCTCACGGACAAGGGTTCGCCGTTGATTTGTTCGGGCGCCGCGTAGTTGGGCGAGAAGAGGCGACCCATGCTCACGGTTGGCGAGTCTTGCGCCCCCGCGTCGCGCAGCGCGGTCGAAATCCCGAAATCGACCAACTTGGGCAGACCCTCGGCGGTGACCAGCACGTTGGCCGGTTTGATATCGCTGTGCACGACCAGCATGCGATGTGCCGCCGCAACGGCATCGGCCAGCAAAATCAACAGGCGTACGATGTCCCGCGGCGGCAGATTGCGGCTGCGGCAGTATTGGTCGATGCGCTCGCCGCGGACGAATTCGATGGCGATCCACGCGCGAGCGCCCTCGATGCCGGCGTCGATCAGTCTCGCGATCGACGGGTGCTCGAGCTTGGCGAGTAGTTGCGCTTCCCGCTCGAAACGTCGTTGCGCCGCCGCTCCCAAGGTTGTCGACAGTAGCTTGATGGCCACGGATTGCTTGACGCCGTCGACACGTTCGGCTCGATAGACCACGGCCATGCCGCCTTCGCCGATCAGTTCTGCCAATCGAAATCGGCCGACCACGGTCCCGGTCAATGACGCCTCGCGCTCGGGTACGGGCGCGCCGCGCAACGCGCCGGTCTGCAACTCGTCGTCGGCCGCGACGTTCAGAAGCCCTTCGACTTCCCGGCGCAGCGCCGCCGAATGGCAGTGCTGGTTCAAGAAGCTTTCGCGGACCGCATCGCGCAATCCCAGCGCCTGCGCGAACAACCGGTACGCGTGATCCCGCGGCAAGGCATCATTCATTGCTTGCGCAATTCCCAGGTGAGCCAGGCCTTGCCGGTCGCCCAATGCCGGTTCACGGTCGCGGTCGATACCGTCAGCGCCGAGGCCGCTTCCTCGACCGACAGTCCACCGAATACGCGCAGTGTGACGATTTCGGCCGCCAATGGGTCGAAGCGTTGCAATTCGTGCAAGAGATCATCGACGTCGAGCGTGTCGTAGACCCGGCCCTCGGGTCCGAGCTGCGTGTCGCTCAGCGTCACGGGATAACCGCCATCGCGTTTCTGGGCCCTACGGCTTCGCGCCTCGTCCACGAGCGCCTGGCGGGCAACACGCGCCGCAATCGACAAAAAATGAGTCCGATCCTGGAGTTTCAATCGGTTCAGACCCGCGAGCCGCAGATAGACCTCGTTGACGAGAGCGGTGGGCTGGATGGTCAGGTGCCGCTCGCTGCGCAACTGTTTGACGGCGATGGCATGGACTTCGCCGTAAAGCTGCGCCAACAACGCGTCGAGTGCCTCTCGATCGCCGCCGGCCCAACGGTCGAGCAACACAGTGAGGGCGCTGGACGCAGTGTTATCGTTCATTCTGGTTGGGCGAGGCTTTCAGTACGACCCCGGGGCCATGACTTGCGCTAGGAATACCTCGTGGCGTGCGATTGCACAAGCGGCATGACTCGGCAAACGACCGACGGGAGGGTTCGGGCTAGTCTTATGGTAAATGGTGAGTATCAGGCGTGGGTATCGCCTGGCGCAACTCGCGCGAGTGCATCTTGTTATGCATGCGGCTGCGGGAAGGTCAGCCATGCCGCTGCGGAAAGGGGTGCTGCACAACCATCGTGCAGCACCCCGAGCGCGAGTACCGTCAGGGGTTAGTCGGCCAGCGTCCAGTTGGTGATGGTCGCCGAGCTGCCATCCGAATACGTGATCTTGCCGGTGCCGGATTGATCGATCGCGCCGGTCGCCAGAGCGGTGCCGGTGGCGCCTTTCGAGATGGTGAACGTCAGGTTGCGGGTGGTATTGCTGACCACTTGGATCTGAAATTCCAGGCCGCTGACCGCATCTTTCAGCGACCACGCCGTCGGCGTGGGCGGGAACAACGCGAACTGTGCCGCGCTGCCGCTGCTCGAATACGACGCGATGGACTTGCCACCCGTGATGAGCATCGAGGTGGCGCTCGGCGCGGTCAAGGTCAGGGAGCCGAGGGCACCGGAATCGACGGTGGAGCCGGTGCCGGAGAAAGTCACCTCTTCCGAGTCGCTGTTGATCTTGAGTGTGAGCGGTGTGACCGCTCCCAACGCAATGTCGAGCGCCGGGAGATTCTGGGCGATTCCGCCGGCGCACGGCACGGTCTCGATGGTGCCCCCGTCCAACGGGAGGGTGCAATAGAGACCGAGTTGCACGGGCGTTTTCGCACCGGACACCGGGGTGAATATGCCGAGCCCATGGACCACGAGGCTGGTCCCAGCGCTGTTCTCGGCCGTCGAGGCGGTGAGCTTCAGGGTGCCGATTTCGGTCTCTTTCAGGCCGTAGTAAGTTGCCGTCTCTGAAACGCTCAGCGACAGCGAGCCCGAGGACCCGCTTACTTGGGTCTCCTTGGCCTGCGCGACGATGTAGGGCTCTTTGCAGTCGCTGTCGTAGTACACGGTCACCTTGGCTGTGGACGTCGTCGGTGACGTCATGACCGAGGAGTTCACCAACGTGCTGCCGCCACCGGTCAGCTTGGTGCACGAGTCGGTTGCAGCAAACACGATTTCAATCTGGCTCTGCAATACGGTCGACGCCAGACCGATGGCCAACCCGGTTTGCGCGAGCGCGCGCTCCGTCACCAGTTCGGCCACTGCCGGAGCGCCGGAACTGACGGTCAGATTGACGGCAGAACCCGACGCGACGAGCGTGCCTGCCGCCGGGCTTTCGCTGATGACGAGACCCGCCTTGATCGTGGCGCTCGACTCGGTGGTCACCGCGCCGAGTTTCAGATCCGCCTTGGTCAGTGCAGTGGTCGCGGCCGCCTGCGTGTCATCGACGACGTTGGGTACGTCAACCTTGGGCTTGCCGCTGGAGATCGTGAGTTTGACCGCGGAGCCGGACGCCACGCTGGTGCCGGCCGCCGGGCTTTCGCTGATGACGAGACCGGCGGCGATCGTTGCGCTCGACGCTGTGGTCACCGTGCCGAGCTTCAGCGTGGCCTTCGTCAGTGCGCTGGTCGCGGCCGCCTGGGTGTCACCGACGACATTGGGCACTTTGACGGATGCCAGAGGGGCGGCCTGCGGGACTGTGTCCGCAGCCCTCGCGGCCGGGACCGCCCCGGCGAGCGGCACCATGAACGATGCAACCATGAACGATGCAAATGCGCTTCGGCTCGAATTCATATGGGTCTCCCGCAATGGTCGTGAATTGGCATCGAGGCCTCGCAAGCCCCGCGCCGGTGGTTCTCATGAGGAAGGCGTATTGGCGGGGGATTTCGTATCAAGAGCCGCAAATTTTTTTTGCCGATGGCAGCTTGCGGCCCACCACTCACGGGACGAGTGCGCCAGACGGTATCTGGGCGTGTAGTAGAATTGTCATATGTTAAAACTTCTCTCGCGCCTGCCCATGGGGGCGCTGTACGCGCTTTCGGCGTTCCTCTATTTTCTCGCCTATTACGTGGTGCGCCACCGGCAGGCGGTGATCCGTGACCAGCTGGCACTCGTCTTCCCCGCAGCGAGCGTCGCGGAGCGCACGGCCATTCACAAGCGCTACCTGCGCAATTTCTGCGACGTGCTCGTGGAGGTATTGAAGTCGGTGTCGATGAGCGCGGCGAGCCTGCGCGACCGCGTGCGGATCTTGAATCTGCCGGTGGCCCTTCATTATCTGGAGGCCGGTCGGTCGGTCATGTTCGTCACGTCGCACCTCTGCAATTGGGAATGGCTTCTGCACGGCGTAGCGTTGCAGCTCGGCCATCCCATCGACGCTGCGTACAAGCCGCTGCACGACCCATGGGCCGAGCGACTGATGCTCGGCGTGCGATCTCGATTCGGTGCGCGGCTCATACCCGCCAAGGAACTGCTGGCGGATTTCATTCAGCGCCGGACCGTGGTTCGCGCTGTGGCGATGAATGCCGACCAGGCTCCGGTCTCCACCGACAAACGCTATTGGACCCGATTCCTGGGACACGATACGGCGTTCTATGTGGGCGCCGAACAGATCGCCCGGGCGATGCGGTTGCCCATGATCTATCTGGTCATGCGCCGGGTTCGGCGCGGTTTCTATGAAGTGGAGTTGGTGCCGCTTTGGGATGGGCGTGAGGCGCTGCCGCCGAACGCGATCACGGAGCGATATGCGCGGGCTTGCGAGGGTGACGTGCTCAAGAGTCCCGCGGATTGGCTGTGGTCCTACCGCCGATGGCGGCTCAAGAAACCTCTGTACGGCACTGAATAGATGCCGGTCAGGGTGCCGGCTTCAACAGCTTCGCCTCGAGGTGTTTTGCCAATTCAGCGATGGTGGGATGGTCGAACAATTCCGTGAGATCGATCAGGCCGGGAAAATCACGGTCGATGTTTTCGTGGATTTCGATCAGCTTGAGCGAACTCGCGCCGATCTCGAACAAATTGTCGCTTACGTCGACGCGCTTGCCCGGCAGCGCGGCTTCGCAAATGGCCTGGAGCCTTGCCTGGAGATCGGAACCGCTCACGGTGGATGCGCCGCCGGCGGCACGCAGCGACGCAAGTTCGGTGAGTTCCGCATCGAAGTCGCCGGCCATATGCGCGGCCGCCAAAAGGTGGCGCTGCACCTTGCCGCTGGTCGTCTTCGGAATGCGCTTGACGGGGATGACCTGGGCAACTTCGAGTCCGGTGTGTTCGTTGATGAGCCGGCTCACGGCGCTGGCGGTGGGCAGGAATTCAGCCATCCCAGCGCGATGCAGGACGAAGACCACCAGTTCTTCGCCCGGAGACCCGGGCCGCGCCACCCCGGCGACGACAACCTTGTTGAGGTCCAAGCCGGGGGCTCGCTGCGCGATGTTCTCGAGATCGTAGGGATAGTAGTTCAAGCCGTTGATGAAGATGATCTCCTTGGTCCGGCCAGCAATGAAAAGGCTGCCCTCGTGCATGACGCCCAGATCGCCGGTATCCAGCCATCCCTCGGCATCGATGGCCAGCGCCGTGGCCTCCGGATCGCCGAAATAGCCGCGGGTGACGCTCTTGCCGCTGATGAGAATGTGGCCGACCCGCCCATCCGGCAGCGCGGTCCGGCCCGCATCCGTGATGCGCACGGCGATGCTCGGCACGGCACGGCCCACGCTCATGAGTTCGAGCGCATCGCGCGCATCTGCCGGATTGAGCTCGATGAGGTCACCGACCTTCAGTTTTTGCCGATTGACCCTGATCCAGCGGTAGTCGGTTCCGGGCTGCGGAAAGGTGACCGCGAGGCTGGCCTCCGCCATGCCGTACACCGGGAACATCGCGTGGCGCTTGAGGCCCGTATAGGCGAGCGTTTGCATGAATTCATTGCATAAGGGAACCGAGATGGGTTCGGCGCCGTTGTAGATCGAGCGGATGCTCGATAGATCGACGCCTTCCAGCCGGCGGTCGCCCAACACTTTGAGAAAGTGGCGATACCCGAAGTTGGGCGAGCACGTGATCGTCGCCCGCTTCTTCGACGCCATTTGCAGCCACAGCAAGGGGCGGCGCACGAACGTATCCGTGGGCAGCAGATTGATGTGCACATGCTTGTTGAACTGCATGATGAAGAAGCCGATCAGCCCCATGTCGTGGGTGAGCGGCATCCAACTCAACGACACGTCGTCCCGGTTGTAATGATCCACCTCCGCCGCGCCATTGGAATTTGCCAATAGGTTCTCGTGCGAGAGCATGACTCCCTTCGGTTCGCTGGTGGAGCCCGAGGAGAACTGGATGAACGCGAGGTCGCCGGGGGCCGGATGGAACAGCTTGCCCGGTTTGGAAATGTCGGTGATCGATTCGACCAGGAAAGTTCGGCTCTTCAGTTCGTCGAAAAGCGCCGCTTCGCCCGTCTGCGCGGCCAGCGCGGCGAGACGCTCGAGCGTCTTCGCGTCCGTATAGAGGTACGGCCTGCCAATCTTGCGCGCCACACGCAGCAGCTTGTGGCGGTGCTCGTCGCTGATGCCGACGGCCAACGGCACCGGCACGATGCCGCCGCACACCGCGGCCCAAAATCCGTCGATGAATTGTTCGTTGTTGTTGAGGAATATGATGAGCTTGTCGCCGCGGTTCGCTCCGAGCGCCTGAAGGTGATAGAGGATGCCCAGCGCGCGCGTATGCAGTTCGCCGTAGGTCACCCGCCGCTCGGCATGGTCGCTCTCGATATAGGTGATTGCCCGGTCGACCGTGCGGTTGTTCTCGAGCATCTCGACCAAGGTCGTGTTCATCATCGTATTTCTACCATCATCATGAGATTGGATCGCGGCCGCAGATTGATCTGTGCCTCCAGCTCGATCGGCTCGTCGGTCGCGCGGGTGAGACGAAAACGTTGGGACATGCGGTGCACGTGCACCAGCATTTCGAACAGGGCTAGACCCTCGCCGATGCAATGCCGCGGGCCGACCGCGAACGGGATGTACGAGAAGCGATGTCGTTCCGCGGCATCGGCGCCCGCAAAGCGTTCCGGCTTGAATGCCTCCGGATCGCTCCAGTAGGCCGGATGCCGGTGCAGCAGATAGGGGCAGATAAAGACGTCGGTGCGCGGCGCGATGCTATACCCGCCAAGTTCATCGGCGTCGATCGTACGCCGCGTCAGCAACCATCCGGGCGGATACAAGCGCAACGATTCCTGGATGACCTGGTGGGTGTAGGCGAGCGACTCGGCGGCATCGAGTTCCAACCCCCGCCGCGGCAGCCGCTCAGCTTCGGCCTCCAAGCGCCGGGCGACATCCGGGTGTTGGCTCGTCAGATACCACGTCCAGGTCAACGCCGCCGCGGTGGTCTCGTGTCCGGCCACGATGAGAGTCAACACCTCGTCGATCATTTCCTTGTCGCTCATGGCCTCGCCGGTGTCGCGGTCGCGCGTGGCCATGAGCATGCCGAGGAAGTCGACGTGCTCTTCGGCAGTGCTGCGCCGGTGTCCGATGATTTCGGCGACCAGCTTGGTCAGCGAGCGAAAGCGGAACGCGAACTTCAGATCGCGGTTCGTCTCTTTGGCAACGACGGCGAAGGGGTTGGCGCCGAGGTGCGCTTCGAGCCGCGCGAGGTCTTGGCCGAAGATCGACCGCAAGACGATTTCGAGCGTCAATTCGCTGACGTCGTCGGTGAGATTGATCGGCTCTCCCCGTACCGCGCTGGCGGCCCAGCGCTCGGCGAATTTCTCGTTGACCTCGTCCAGCAAGTTGCTGAATCGATCGATCACCCTGCGGTGAAACGAGGGCTGCATCATCCGCCTCTGGCGCCGCCAGAATTCTCCCTCGCTGGTCATGATGCCGTTGCCGAGTAGGATCTTGACGCGGTCCATCCCTTCGCCTTTGGTGTAGTTGCGATGGTTCGACAGCATCACGCGTTTGATGTCGTCGGGATGGTGGATGACGTAGTTGTAAACGCCGCGTGCGGGGGCAAAAACGCGATACGTGTCGCCGAAGCGAGCGAAACAGTCGCGCATCAGAGCCAGCGATTCGTCGGTGCCACCCAGATCGAAGCCGTCGGTGGGGCCGGGGGGGAGGGCCATGGTTTGCATGCGGCATTGTAACCACCGACAATGCCGGGTGCCGAAAAAACCCGAAGGCGGCCTTCGCAATACGATCTACCACCAACAGACCGCGTCGGGCCGGCGGCTGACGCCGGCTCGCGTGTTTTTCTACCGGCTCATCGTACCGGTGGGCCTCTCGCTGGTTCGCATCGTGTGGCGCACATCGCGGGTGGTGGGCATCGTCGGTACCGAACACATCACGGCCGCTCTGTCCCGTGCACCGTCCTTCATCCCCGTCTATTGGCACCAACACCAGCTGTTCTGCGTCAAGCACTTGTTGGCGTTACGCGGCGCGGGCGTCAAGCTGGGCTTCTTGATCAGCCCGTCGGTGGACGGCGAACTGGGCGCCATGATCGTGCGCAGCCTGGGCGCGGAGGTGATTCGCGGTTCGTCCACGCATACGGGCGCGCGCGCCTTGCGCGATTATTACCAGGCGCTCTCGCAGGGCAATGTATCGCCCGCCATCACGCCTGACGGCCCGCGCGGGCCGCCGTGGAAATTCAAGCCTGGCGCCATCTTGCTGGCGCAGCTCTCGCAGCGGCCCATCATTCCCATGACGTACGCCGCTTCGCGCGCCTGGAAGATCAAATGGGACAGCTTCGTCATTCCCAAACCGCTCTCGCGCATCGTCATCCTGGTGGGCGAACCGGTCTACGTGGCCAAGGGTTTGGATGCGGCAGGACTGGAGCGGCTGCAGCTCGAGATGGAGGGGCGCTTGCAATCGCTGTATGACCAAGCGGCCAGTATGCTGGTTTAGGTCTTTGCTTAAAACGTAACAATACAGTCGCTTAGCTTGTAATCCTGACAACTTGTGCGAGAATCCGTTTGTATCTGCCAATGGCGTAATCAAGGAAGTGTGTGACAGATTCGGTTTCTATCGGATATCGATGGCAAACTGTTGATCAACAACCGCAATCTCAATTTCGGGACCCTTGAAGGCGCATGGCGACAGCACCCAACGATCCCATACATCCGGACCTCAGCGCGTCTGACATATTGTCGCCGCACAAATGGCCGCGTCGGGGCGTGCGTCCCACCGTAGGGCTCGACGTGATCTGCACCAAGATCGCGGTCGACTTTCAGGGCATGACGGCGGCCGACGCCGCCGACTGCATCGTTGCGAACCTCGAGCTGCTGCGCGAGGCGGCGCACGCCGATACGGCGTTTCACATCACCCTCGACGAGGAAGTGGAATTCTTCGCGGACGTGCAGGTGGCGCGCGGCATGCTGGCCACCGGCAATCCGGAACAATTGCGTGGCCAGCATCTGAGCGCCTTGCCGTGGCTACGGTCGCGGCTGGCGCCGCTGCGCGTTTCCGAATTTCGCGACACCACCCAGCCGCGGCCGGATCAGGTCGAGGATTCGCGGGTTTGGTCTGACCTCGGCGTGGGCTCGGTGCTGATGATCGGGTATCACATCGGCGGCCGGGCCGCGGGCGTACTGGGGATCGCGGGGGCTCGCCCGCGCGAGAGTTGGGAGGTCCAGCTGCACTTGTTGATGAAACTGGTCGGCTCCAGCCTGTCGACGGGGCTCGAGCGCATCGAAATCCAACGCACCCTCGCGGATCTGGAAGAACGCAACGAACTTGCGCTGTACAGCGCCAATGACGGGCTCTGGGATTTCGACACCCTGAACAATCGCGTCTACCTGTCGCCGCGATGGAAAGCCATGCTGGGTTACGACGAACACGACACGCGGCAGACACCGGATTGGCGCACGCTGGTGCATTCGGACGACATGTCCCGCGTCCAGGCGGCCATCCGCGATCACGTCGCCGGGCGGACGCCGATTTTTGAAAGCCTGCACCGGATGCGCCATGCGACCGGCGAGTGGCGCTGGGTCATCAGTCGCGCCAAGGCCCGCGTCGACGAGAAGGGACGCCTGCTGCGCTTGGTGGGAGTGGAACTCGACATCACCGAGCGCAAGCTGTACGAGGAGGCGCTGTTCCGGGAGAAGGAGAGTGCGCAGATCACGTTGCAGAGCATCGGCGATGGCGTGGTCACGACCGACGCCAAGGGCGTCATCGATTACCTGAACCCGGTCGCCGAGGCGCTCACCGGTTGGCGCCTCGAGGATAGCCAGGGTCGTGCCATCGAGGAGATTTTCCGGGCCTTTCACGAAGAAACGTGTGAACCCCTGGAAAATCCGCTGGCCGTGGCCATTCGCCGCACACGTTCCATCAAGTCGGTGCGTCCGATGTTGCTCATCCGCCGCGACGGCAACGAGATATACGTCGAAAGCACCGCTTCCCCGATTCGCGACGGCAGCGGCGCGGTCTCGGGCGGCGTGCTGGTGTTCCACGACGTCAGCGAGGCGCGCGAACTGAACCGGCGCCTGAGCTATCACGCGAGCCACGACGTGCTCACCGGCCTCGTGAATCGGCGCGAATTCGAGAACCGCATGGAACGCGCGCTGAAGAGCGCCAAGGCGCACGAGACCTCGTACGCCCTGTGTTACCTCGACCTCGATCAATTCAAGATCATCAACGACACGTGCGGTCACAGTGCCGGCGATGCGTTGCTGGGGCAGGTCGGCGCGCTCTTGAAGTCGAAGGTCAAATGGCGCGATACGCTCGCACGCTTGGGCGGCGATGAGTTTGGCATACTGCTCGAGAGCTGCTCTCTGGATGAGGCGATGCGCACGGCCGAGGCCCTGCGGGAGGCGGTGCGCAACTTTAAATTCACTTGGGAAGAGCGCACTTTCCGCTTAGGCGCGAGCCTCGGTGTAGTGCCGCTCGCGGCGGAGAACACCGACGTCGCGTCGGTATTGAGCGCGGCCGACAGCGCCTGTCAGGCGGCGAAGGAGGCGGGCCGTAACCGCGTCCACAGTTTCGAGGAAAACGACATCGACTTGATGCGGCGCCGGCGCGAGATGCAGTGGGCGGCGCGCATCAACACGGCGCTCGAGGAAGGGCGCTTCGAATTGTTCCGGCAAACCATACTGCCGCT
>Ga0116227_10014448_pt1 | contig 12025 bp, 10 predicted proteins | sample S1TSphgellanicum_FD_89693 | JGI IMG/M metagenome (GOLD analysis project Ga0116227, IMG submission 89693) | Host-associated microbial communities from peat moss isolated from Minnesota, USA - S1T2_Fb - Sphagnum magellanicum MG | ecosystem: Host-associated > Plants > Peat moss > Unclassified... | reverse complement strand
AGCTTCTTGGCGTGTATCCCGAGACCAAGCACCCGGCGCATTTCGCTTCCCTGGGTCTGCCGTTGGAATTGGAATTGCTGAATACTCTGCGCCGCTACGATTACGCCGAGGCCGGCTGCCCGGTGTTCATCCAGTCCTTCGATCCCAACAATCTGCGGCAACTGCGGCGCATGACCGGATTGCCGTTGGTGCAGTTATTGGAGCATCAGGTCGGCGACTCGGCCCTTACCGCGACCTACGCCGATGCCATCGGCATCGCCAAATCACTGGCGACACCGGGCGTCGTCGATGCGGCGCATGCGGCCAACATCAAGGTGCATGTGTGGACGTTTCGTGCGGAAAACGAATTTCTTCCGGAAGATCTGCGCCGCGGCAGCGGGCCGCAGGCGCACGGCGATTTGGACGCAGAGATTCGCCGTTTCCTGGAGCGCGGCATCGATGGATTTTTCGTCGATTTTCCCGCGATTGGCGTGCGGGCGCGGGACGCCTATATCTCGGCCGTCCAGGCGCTGCACCAGCCGGCGGCCGCCACCAGCTTGCCGGGAAACAAGGTGCAGGGCCGGTAACTGGCGCCCTCCGCTCCCTGCAATTGCAGGCAGTTCGCGCAATTCGAACCCTTCGAGAAGGTGGGATATTTCTTCGCATCCACCTGCGCCGCGTCCTCGACGTACCCGACCGCGACCGCCGACGCGTCTTTGACGTTGAGATGCGGAGCAGCGGCGCCCGGTGCTGCGGCGCCCGGCGCTTGCCCGCTGCTCGATTCGGCACCAAAAGCTCCGCTGCCGCGCATCGCGACGCAGATGCCGGCAGCGGCAGCCAGCCTTCGCAACGCCTGGCGCCGCGAAACCTTGCCAGCGATCATCGATTCTTGCATGGGCGCTCCTCGCCTTGGGTTCGGGTACCCCCGATGAAGAACTAATATGCAGCAAGTGGCCGCGCCTTGCCATTTGTTATGCTTCGCCCTTTGGATACTCCGTGCCGAACCCTGCGATTCTGGTCCGCCTTGCGCGCGGCGCCTTCTTTGCCGCCCTGCTGTTTACTTTCTATAGCGCCGTCATCCCGCCCACCCATGCCTTGCAACTCGTCCCTTGGGACAAGGCCGAGCATTTCATTGCCTTCTATGCCTTGACCGGTCTTGCGGCGGCGGCCTTTCCCCACGCGAACTTATTTCTGATTGCCGCGCTGCTGTCAGGGTTCGGCGCGCTCATCGAGATCGTGCAAGGAACGCCGCTCGTGCATCGCGACATGGATTTCTGGGATTGGGTCGCGGATACGCTCGCCGTCATGGCAGCGCTGGCGCCGATGCTGCTGGTGTGGTGGCGCGGATTGTTTCGCCCGGATCAGAAGAACATCGACAAGTAGATCTGGTACACCGTGGCGCCGAAGCTGTAGAGAGGTTCATTGCCGGGCGCATAGTTGCCCCCCGCAGGCGTGTCGTTGTAGTCCTTGTTGTCCCTGAAGTCGCCATACTTGAATTGAATGCGGCTCACATCGAGGCTGGCGGTGCCGCGCTTGAAAATCTTCCAACCATCCGGCAGGAAGGCATAGGTCGCTTTGAAGCCGATGGTGTTGTTGGATTGCGCCGCAAGATCCTGGTCCCGGGCCACGAAGTTCTGCGAGTCCGCATAGGGGAACAAGTCGCTGTAAAAGGTCGCATGATTTTGGCTGTAGTGCCGCAACCGGCCCTCGAGAATCCACAGATTGGAAATCGGTTGCGTGTAGCCCAGTTCGACGGTATTGCCGCGCACTCCCCAGGTGTCCGAGAAGTAGCGATAGGAGACCGATGCCGCGGCGCGATACGGCAGGAAGTATTTGGCGCGCCCCTCGACCGCCGTGCTGGTGTGGGTATTCGGGTAAACCTGTGACGCGAGGCTGTAGCCCAATGCGGCGGTGGGGTCGACGTAGCGAATCGATCGATACGGATTGGCGAGGTAGCCTTCATCGGTGATCACTTCCAAAGTGACGCCGGTGATCAGGCTCTTGGTCACGATCTGCGAGAGTCCGGCTTGATAGCTGCGGCTTTCCGCGTGTCCCAGCCATACCACGTTCGGAGCGGGGTGCCCGGGTAATCCGTCCCCGCCGTCGTTTTCCCCGACCTTGTCGCGGCTGTCGCTGAAACCGAGGGTGATCGTCGTGAGATCGCCGAACATGTCCTGGCTCAGGGAGAAGTGCAGGGTATTCGAGGTGTAGTCGCGTTCGGCACTGTCCGTGTAAGAGAAATTGTACTGCGTCTTGTCATGGATATAGTCGAACGAAAGGCTCTTCTGCTTGCGCTCATCCTTGATGGGACTCGCGTTGCTCAACACGTCGATTGACGCGCCGCTCACCTTGTCTATGAAATAGTTGGCCTCGACCGAGAAATTCTCGGAAAACTTCTTGCGCACCAGCACCGATTCGCCGGTGATGTCCATGCCGCCGCCCTTGTAATCGCTGTAGAAAATGTCGGCGCGATCATCGGGCAGCACCGCGCCGCCGCCCGGGCGAGCCAATAGGAATGTCCCCACCACGATCAGGCGGGCGATGCGAAAGGGCTTGGACATTCTATTCAATTGCAGCCGCAGCCACCGCCGGCCGCGCCGGTGCCGCCGCGCGATCCTTCGCGCGATTCGTAGATATGATCCAAATAGGCGCCTGAGATCACGTCGCGATCCCACGACATGATCGGATCCGCCAACCGGTCGCGCTCATAGGGCTTGACCCAGGGCTGGATGCTGCAGGCACCCTGCAGCATCACCGCGGCGATAATCCCGAGCTTGGTGAGGGTGCTCATGGAGGCGGTACTCATTGCCTACTCGCGGATCAATTGGCGGATCCGATCCTGGTATTCGTTTTCGTCGCCCGGCTTGTAGCCGCGATGTATGTAACGAATTTGACCCTTTCGATCCACGATCACCGAACTCGGCATCTCATCGACGTGATAGGCCTTGCTGACCTGATTGGCGGGGTCGAGCAGCACCGGAAAACTCACCGGTTTGCGGGCCAGAAGTTCCTTCACCGGCGGCTCCTGCTTGTCGACGTTGACGCCAATGAGGGTGAATCCGGCGGGTTTGTACTTCTTGTACATCTGGTCCAGGAGCGGCATCTCTTGCTGGCAGGGTCCGCACCAGGTTGCCCAGAAATTCACCATGACGACTTGTCCCTTGTATTGGCTCAGGGCGCCCGGTTGCCCGCTCAGATCGGTGAGGGTGAAGGCGGGAGCGGGCCCGCCGGCATCGGCGGCGAACGCGCCCGAGGCGATCACGATGGCAGCCAGGGCGCAGCGCTTGAATATCGAGGCGGTGGAAATTTTCATCGATCTGTCCTCCTGATCAATAGAAAGCGGTCAAGCCGAAAGTGGCTTCTATGTTGTGAACATTCTTGGTGCGGCCGGTCAGGTCCGTTTCGAACACGTGATCTCGCACATCCAGGTGCATGGCCAGCCAATCGGTGATCAGCAGTCGTTCACCGGCACCGAAGTTCAGCGCAAATTGGTCCTTGCTGGCGAATTTCACGTCGCCGAGGCCGAAGGTCGCGTACAAGGCAGAATTGAACGCGCGGCCGCGACCGAGAAAAATCTCGCCGGGAAGTACGTTGTAGCCCAGGTCGAGGTCGTAATACGTGAATTGCCTCCCAGAGTCGCTGACCACCGTGATATCGGGAAACACGTCTTCCAAACTGGTCGTACCAGCCTTGGAGCGCGCCACGAATCCCTCCAGGAAGATATCCTCCGTCACGTGGTATGCGGCACGAATCCCGTAAATCGGGTTGGTGCCGAAATCTTGGATGCTGAGCGCCCCGTAGTAGCCGCCAATTTCGAAATCCTTGGCCTTGATCTTCGGCGTTTTGATCTCGCGGCGCGGCACCTGCGGTTCCACGACGGACGGTTCACCTTGCGGTTCTTCCGCGACGACCTCCGCCGGGGCCTTTTCGCCGCGATGGAACCAGCCGCAGCCGGACAGTATCGCTACTGACAGTATCGCTACTGTTGCTAGAAGAACACTGCTACGCCGACTTTCCATTCGTCCGGTTCCTCATTCTGATTCTGATTGGTGAACACTTCATACTTGCGCCAGTCGGCCCGCCACATGAAGCGCCGCGTGATGAAACCGCGCAGGCCGAGCGAAACGTAGGCCAGTTGATTGCTCTTCTGCAGCGGTGCCGGCGGTTCCCGGTCCTGCACGTATTGATAGCCGAAACCTATACCCACGGTCGGGGAGATCCACTTGAAGTCCGGCAGGAAGGTGTGCCTGAGGCCCAAAGTCGCCATGTAGCGATTGTCGATGGTTCCGAACGCCTGCTGAATCGCGAGTTCGGCATCGAGACTATTCGTCAGGCCAAAGTCGCCCCATGTGGTCACGAGGTTCTCATGATTGAAGACGCCGTAGCCGGCGCCCAATTCCCAACGGTGCGTCGTGAAATCCGGATAGGGGGGAATGGGTGCAGCTTCGCCGGAGGTCATCTGGGTCTGCGCCAGATCCTCGCGGCGAGTCCAGCCCTCCTGGCCGCCCGCGGCCCGAATCTTGTACCAGTCGGTACGGCTGTAGAGCACCGTCACCACCTCGTCGCGTCCGACCACATAAATCACGGGGTAGCCGCGCCCCGGCCCGCTGTGCATCTCGATATAAGGCTGCGTGACCACCAGCTGCAGCAGGGGGCGCTTGGCTTGTGCGGTTCCGACATACAACGCCTGCAGACACAGGAGAAGCGCGAGCAGGCGTCGCATCACATCAGTTCGCAAGCGGCGCTACGAAAGGATCGTTGTAGTACTGCGCGCCGATGTCCAGCCATTCTGAAATCAAGCGAAGCTCCGCTTTAGACAAGTAACCCGTGTGGTTCACGGTGACGCCTTGATCGACCCCGTCGAACTTCGACAGGAAGTTCGGTTGGGAAGCGATCGCGCTGCCCGGGACCATCACGGCTGCCAGCGCCACGGGCACCGTGGTTCCCCCCGGTCCCGGGACCATGACGTTGACCGGCAGTCCCATATTAAGCGTCTGCTCGTCGCGTGGGAACAGAAGCTGCTCATACGAGGTAACCAAGGTCGCATCCACCGGCGCATTCGGCGGCGGATTCACGGGCGGGACGCCGCCCGTTAGATTCAATTGACCCGCCGGCAGCTGCACCACGCTGTTTGCCGACAAGGTGTTGTGGCAATTGGTGCAGGTGACCGAGACGGACGCGCCATTGACCATCGCGGTGCGTGTCGTGAGGTTCCACATCTGCTGCAGGAAGGGCTGACTCATCAGGGCCGCGTTGGCGTAATGAATCGTGATGCGGCATTGCGCGCTCCAGGGTACGCAGCTGCTGTTGGTGGGCGGTGCTTCATTGAGTGCGGCATAGGTATATGAGACCGGCGTGTCGACATCGCCGGCAGGCAGGGTAACACCCACGGTCCAGACGGTGTTGTAGAGCACATCGGTGCTCAGAATCTGCGAGCACCCGGTGGAGAGGGCAACCGCAGGATTGACCCCGCAGGTGAGGCGGCCGAGCGTTTGCGCCATGGTTTCACCCGCGTTGGCGGTCAGAGCGGAATAGGTATCGGGAAACGGCGCTCCGGTGGTGGGTGCGCCGGTATTCGCCGCCACCGTGAGGCCGGTACGCCCATGCGAGGTCATTTTCGTCGTGCTATGGCAGCCGTTGCAGCTTTTGATTTCGCCGGGAACCAGCTGCAGCCAGCTGTTGTGCTGTGCGCTGATGCGCCGTGCGTTGACGTCGAGCACATCGATGGTGAAGGGTACATTGGCCGGTACCTGGATTTGCACCGAACCGTCGGGTTGGATGGGCGCGTAACCCAATATCTCGCGCATACCCATGCCGGCAAATCCAAAATCGTTCTGGTCGAAATTGCGGACCTTCGTGGACGGAATCTCCACCGCCTTCTCGATGCGGATGAAGCGCGCCGGCCGAGAGTAGAAGGCCGTCTTCCCGGGATTCGATACCGCGGCGATGTCCGGCACGGCGGTATCGACACCGTCGAAGTCATAGACGCTGCCGATGTCGAGCAAGCCTACCTGGGCGGTGACCATCGCTTGTTGCGCTGTGGTGGGGGTCGACACGGGCGGGAAGGCCGGAACCGGGGTGCGTGCCTGCATGACCACGGGTTCGACCACCATCATGCCCTGATCGGCGCCGAGCACGGGGCTCAAAGTACCGGCGTCGAAGTCATAGACCCATAGCGTGTATTGCGGCGGCGCCAACGTGACGTTGGTGCCCGTGGTGTTGGTACTGGTACAGATCTGCGTGGTCTTCGCGACCGTCACCAGGCACGGCGACCAGCTCACCAGCATACGGTTGGTGCCGTCATACAGGGGATATGCCGAGTAGAAACGTCCGGCCAAGGAGGGCAGTTTCTGATCGGCGGTGACCTGATCGGTGGTGACCCCGAGGCTGGTGGCAGGGACTTGCCCCGGGGTCGTGGTGGTGCCGGGAGGAGAGCTGGCTTGATTGATCTCGACATAGTTGGCGGTATCGATCAGCAGAATGTCGCCGCCGAGCTGCGTGTTCAGGAACGGCCTGTCGATGACGATCATCTTGCCGTCGGCGCGCTGCCGCGCATTCAGGAATTGAATGACATTGTTATTGGTGCCGGCGATGTTGGCGCCGGTGGCGTGGCTGTTGGCGCCGTACAGCAGTTGCTCGCCGCTGCCGTCGACATTCGAGGTGAACAGGCTGATCTGATCGGTACCATTCACAACTTCCCAGCGCGAAAACACGATCTGGCCATTGGCCAGCAGCGAAGGATCGAAGTCGTGATTGGTATTGAAGCTGATCTGCTGCATGCCGGTGCCGTCGGCATTCATGACATGCAGCAGGAAGATGGATTGCTGCTTACCATTGACCTGGGTCTGGGCCTGGTATTGGGGACGGCCTTCGTTGAGCAGAATGCCCTGCGTCGCCAATTGACGCGTGGATGAGAACACGATGCGGCCATCGGCGAGATAATGCGCTCCCACATCGTGGCCGCTGGTGACGTCGTCATTGGTCAGCTGCGTCACCACCTTGGTGGCGGCATCGTATTGATAGATGTGCCAATTAGGCTGTCTGGGATCGTCGGGGTCCGAAATGGCTGGATTCAGCGGCAGCCGCAACGAGAACACCAGCTTGGTGCCGTCGGGGGAAACGTCGAGATCGCGCACATCGCCTTTCCCCTTGGTGATGGAGGAGGTGACGTTGGTTTCCAGGCCCCCGGCGCTGGCTTGCGCGCGCACGTACAGATCGCCGCCCGTGGTCGAGGTGATCAGGTCGCGTACATCGATGTCGGTGGTGGGCACCGGACGCTTGATGTAGGCCAGGGGATAATTCGTGACGCCGGGCGTCAAGGATTCGCCGCCCGCCACACCCGGCGCGTGTCCGGTCGGTGCGGAACTGCAGCCGAAAAGCAACAGCGGACACAGCAGCGCGGCGGCGAGAGCGCGCGATGCGTGACCGAAGTCGCGGTTCGAGAAAATCTTCATATCTGAATCCAATTGATCGAAAGTGAACTTAATGCCTGCAACAATGCATCTTCGTTCCTTGTTGCGCACCCATACTGTTAACGCATTCACAGAAGAAGTTCGTTGCATGCGTTTCGCTGTCGCACTGACATGCGTGGGTCGAATTGCGACGCAGAATACGGTCGTGAAATAGCCCTCCGGTACTGTCGCGAAACACCGACGTCGGTTGGATGAGACATTCCTGAGCGCGATTTGCCGTGCGTATAGTCGCGCCACGTCGAAACCGCAACTCTCAAGAGTGGATGTGATCATGAAGAACGGGATGGCAACATTGGCAGCAGCCAGCTTGCTGGCTGCCTCGATCGCGTCGGCCGCCGGCCCCACCGCCGATCAGGCAACGCGTATGTATAGCCGCATCGCCGGCATACCGCCGAACGCCTCGGAGCTGCAGCAAATGATGGCAGCCGGCGACCCGACGACCGCCGCGCTCATCGCAACCCAAGATCCCGCGTTCTACAACAACACCATCCGCAACATGGCGATGCCGTGGACCAATCGCGATCAGACCGTGTTTGCCCCGCTCAACGACTACGTGGCCACCGTGGTCGGCATGGTGCGGGACGATGTTCCCTTCAACACCCTGCTCTCCGCCGATCTCATCTACATCGCGGACGCAGCCTCGGGCGCGCCGGCATACTCGCCCAACGACAACAACATGTATACGACGCTGGACAACAATGGCGTCGACCTTAAGGCCCACCTGGTGTCGAGCACGCAGTCGGCCCTCACGGGCGTGCCGTCCAGCGCGACTGCCGGCGTATTGACCACGCGCGGCGCGGCCAGCGCGTTCTTCATCAACGGCACCAATCGCGCCATGTTCCGCTTCACGATGATGAACCACCTGTGCAGCGACCTGCAGACCGTGATGGACACAACGCGTCCGCCCGACCGGATCCGCCAGGACGTCACGCGCAGTCCGGGCGGGGTCAGCACGCTGTTCCTGAATAACTGCATCGGATGTCACAGCGGCATGGATCCGATGGCGCAGGCATTCGCGTACTACAACTTCAGCAACACCGATACCACGACCGCCGGCACCACCGGCCAAATCGTGTACACGGCCGGCCAGGTACAGCCGAAATACCACATCAACAACACCAACTTCCCACAAGGTTTCTCGACTCCGGATGATTCCTGGGACAACCGCTGGCGTAGCGGCCCGAACCAGGTCCTTGGCTGGAGCGCGAGCCTGCCGGGCAGCGGCAACGGCGCGAAGACGCTGGGCCAGGAGCTGGAGAATTCCACCGCCTTTGCCACCTGTCAGGTGACGCGCGTGTTCAAACAGGTGTGTCTGCGCGCACCTGCCAGCCAAGCCGACGTGAATCAAGTGAACACGATGATTGCGTCGTTCCAAAGCGGCTACGTCCTGCGGCAGGTGTTCGCGCAAAGCGCGGCCTACTGCATGACCGGGTTGAACGGCATATGAGAACGCGTAGCGGAAATATCATGAAACGGAATCTTTGCATGACCCGAATCGCCACCTGGCTCGCGCTGGCCGGCAGCCTGGCATTGGCCGCCTGCAGCGGCGGCGGTGCGCCGACGACGGCCAACGCCTTGAGCGCGCCGGCCACCAGCAGCGCCGCTGCTTACACGGGTCCGGCGCCGGCGACTGCGGACGTTCAGGCCTTCGAACTCAATCTCTGGCAGAACATCCGCGGCCAGAATCGCTGCGGTGCCTGCCACAACGCCACCACACCGGCGCAAATGCCGAACTTCGCCCGCAGCGACGACGTGAACCTCGCCTACGCCCAGGCCAGCACCGTGGTGAGTCTCTCACAGCCCTCGACGTCTTTGATGGTGACCAAGGTCAGCGGGGGTCATAACTGCTGGCTCGCCGATCCAAGCGCATGCGGTCAAATCTTGACGACCTGGATCACCAACTGGGCCAATGCCACCGGCGCCGCCTCGGCGACCCAGGTAACCCTGGTGGCGCCGACGGATGTGTCGGTGGGCCAGAGCCTGAACTTCCCGGCCTCGTACGTGGACTACGAAACCACCATCTACAACAATGTCACCAGCGTCTATTGCTCGGGCTGTCATTCACCCGCCGCGGCCACGCCGCAGTCGCCTTACTTCGCGGCGCCGGTGGCGCAGATCGCCAATGCCTATCAGGCGGCGATTCCGAAGATCGATTTCACCGGCTGCGTGCCGTTCAACGCCACGACCTGCGGCACCAATTCGCGCTTCTACCAGCGCCTCGCCGTGGACATGCACAACTGCTGGAGCAATTGCGCCCAGAACGCGCAGTTCATGCTGCAGCAGATCCAGGCGTTCGCGCAGATGTTGACGCCCACCAACATCGATCCCACCTTGGTGGTCAGCAAGGCGCTCACCTTGAACGCGGGAACCATCGCCAGCGGTGCGAACCGCTATGATGCCGATACCATTGCCAAGTACGAATTCCAGACCGGCACCGGCCTGGTGGCTTACGACACCAGCGGGGTCGATCCTTCCGCCGACATGACCATCACGGGCAACGTGACCTGGGCCGGCGGATGGGGCGTGAATGTGGGCGCCGGCGGCAAGCTGCAGGCCACCACCGCCGGCAGCGCCAAGATCTACAACTTGATCCAGGCCACGGGTGAGTTTTCGATCGAAGCGTGGGTCGCACCCGCGTTGGTCGCGGTGCCCGACAACTCTTCGTTCATCGTCAGCTATTCGGGCGGCGACACCGCACGCAATTTCACGCTGGCCCAGACCAACCAGAACTACGACTTCATGCTGCGCACCTCGACCACCAACCTGGACGGCGTGCCGGAACTGGCGACGCCCACCGCGGCGGATGTGCTGCAAGCCGCGCTGCAACACGTGGTACTGACCTACGATCCGGTCAACGGCCGCCAGATCTACGTCAACGGCGTCAATACCGGCGTCGCCGATCCGCAGAAGGGCGGCACCATCGCGAATTGGGACTCGAGCTTCGCGCTGGTGCTGGGCAACGAAACCTCCGGCGACAAGTCGTGGCAGGGACTGATCAAGTTCGCGGCCATCCACAGCCGCTCGCTGACCGCGGCGCAGGTGCTGCAGAACTACAACGCCGGCGTCGGCGAACGCTTCTACTTGCTGTTCGACATCTCGAGCGTCATCAACGTGCCGCAGACCTACATCGAGATGACGGTGAGCCAGTACGACAGCTACAGCTACCTGTTCGACCAGCCGACGTTCATCTCGCTGAACTCCTCGTACACACCGAGCGCGCCGATTCCGATCGCGGGCATCAGCATCGGCGTCAATGGCTTGATTCCTCAGGTGGGGCAGGCGTACCTGCCGCTGAACACGACGGTCACAGCCTCGAGCTACACCTCGCAAGGCCAGGTGCTGTCTCAGGTGGGAACGGTGATCGCCCTGCAAAGCGGTCCGCTCACCGACCAGTTCTTCCTGAGCTTCAACCAACTCGGCAGCGCGACGCATGTGACCGTACCGGCGACGGTGGTGCCGCAGCCGATATTGCCCGGCCCCACGGTGGCGGACATCGGCGTGCGCACCTTTGCCGAGATCAATTCCACTTTGTCGGTGCTCACCGGCGTGCCGACCACGGATACGGCGGTCAGCACCACCTATCAGGCCGTACAGCAGCAGCTGCCGGCGGTGTATACGCTGGAGAGTTTCTCCTCGGCGAATCAGGTGGGCGTAGCACAGCTCGCCATTCAATACTGCAATGAGGCTGTCAACAACCCGACCTACAGTGCGGCGCTGTTCCCCGGCGTGACCTTCAATGCGTCCACGTTCTCAGGCGGCGGTACCAGCGCCATCACCAGCGCGCTCGCCGCGAGGGTGCTCGGCAACGGACAGCTGGCAAGCCAACCCGCTGCGTCGACCGTCACCACCGAGCTTGGCAATCTGATCACCACGCTGTGTACCACGTCGGCTTGCAACAACACGGCGCGCGTGCAAGCGGTAACCGCCGCCGCCTGCGCGGCAGCCTTCGGCAGCGCCGACATGTTGATCAAGTGAGATCAGGGACCATGAAGAGGTTTACGATGCGTAAGAAGAACCCGGCGCTGGGCTTGCACGAGCCGCTGCGCCACAATGATCATCCCCGGCCGCGCACCCGCCGCGAGTTCGTTGCGCAAAGTTTCATGACCGGCGCCGCCACCGTGATCGGACCCTCATTGCTGGGCGCTCTCGCGCCGCGCGATGCCCGCGCACAGCTGTCACCCGACATACAAGGACTGCTGAGTCCGTGCAACATCACGACCGGCGCCGGCACGATCCCCTTCATCTGCTTCGATCTGGCGGGGGGCGGCAATATCGCGGGCTCGAACGTGCTGGTGGGCGGCCCCAATGGACAGCTCGATTTCCTCTCGGTGGCCGGCTACAACAAACTAGGGTTGCCCGGCACCATGGTGCCCAGTTCCAGCGCGACGGGCAGCTTCGTCGATGCGAGCTTCGGCCTGCGTTATCACTCCGACAGTGCGCATCTGCGCGGCATGAAAATGCGCGCCAGCGCCAAAGCCATGAGCGGTACGACGGGGACGGTGATTCCGGCGCTCTCGCAGAACGACACCAACGTCAATCCCCACAATCCGATGTACGCCATCTATCAGTACGGT